>Ga0316203_1001594_pt1 | contig 15468 bp, 13 predicted proteins | sample 6monrhotite_MG_FD_204940 | JGI IMG/M metagenome (GOLD analysis project Ga0316203, IMG submission 204940) | Microbial mat bacterial communities from mineral coupon in-situ incubated in ocean water Damariscotta River, Maine, United States -... | ecosystem: Environmental > Aquatic > Marine >... | reverse complement strand
ATGGAGATGCATATCAGGTGCTTGACGTGCTGGCACAAGATGTCGGGATACTCGGTATTTTCTCAGACTGGCCTGCATCTGTGACTTATTATGCTAATTGTAAGGGCTTAAAATAAATTAAATTTGGTGTCATGAAGAGCTGGTCTCACCAGCTCTTCATTCATACGTTATTCTCTATCACTCTGATCTGACTCCTTATGATGTTGCCCTTCGAAGAAATCGGAACATGTCGTGTAACCGGTAAATATAATCCACCGGCCCTCTGCCGATGGATTTTTTTAAAAGCGGATAGAACATTTAGCCGAAAAATTCTAGGACGGCATATGTTCATCCATCAACATGACTTCACGTACCTCGACTGATCCATTTGCTTGGTAAATAGGACAATTGAGTGCTTCAGTCTTTGCGATGTCCAAATTGTCCGCTTTAATAAGCACGTAGCCACCCACGAGATCTTTTGCTTCTGCGTACGGGCCATCAGTGACAACTTTATCGGCACCACTGATGGTACAGCCGTCTGGTTGCAGTGGTTCGCCGCCGAGATATATATTCTTACTTTTCATTGCGTCTATCCACGTCATCCATTCTTGCATGTAAGCCTGCATTTTTTCCGGGGGAAATTCCATTTCTTCTGCCAGGCTGCCACGGAAAACCATTAGAAATTTACTCATATTTTTACTCCTTTTTTGGTTAGTTCGTTTCAATGACGAATAAGCTGAGGAAAATTGGACACATTCATTATTATAACGCTAAAAATAATTTGTTAATATTATGGCTTTTGTAACCTTATGAATTTAAAAGATAAAAAAGCGAGAGTCGCGATAGACCTGAGTTTTCGTCGCCATCACGCACGCGTAACGGCACAATTATTGGCCAGATTTGGCGCAGACCATCTGGACATTATTGAAGAAGCCTTACTTGCCGCATTTGCTAGAGCCATGGAAACCTGGCCTTATCAGGGCGTACCTGATAATCCGGGTGCCTGGTTAACCACTACAGCTGGGCATAAAGTCATCGATACGCTGAGAAAATCTAGGCATTGGTCAAACAAGGTTTCCGATTTATTAACCATAGAGCTGGATACATTCGATGAAATGCAGTATCACGCTGACATGCAGCCCGAGTTAAGGCTGATGTTTTTATGCTGTATAGCTGAAATTGATCCCAAAGATCAAATGATATTAATTCTGAAATTTTTATGTGGTTTTGATAATGAAAAAATTGCGTTTGTGTTTATGAGTTCTGTGCTAGGAATTGATAAACGTATTAGTCGTTGTCGAAAGCGAATGAAAACCAAAGAATTACCGGAATTGAAACCCGCTGTCATAGCGTCTTCCTCTCCAGTCGTGAAACGTGCTTTGTACCTGCTATTTAACGAAGGTTATCATTCTGGCGTTAGTGAAGATGTCGTTAAAACAGACGTCTGTGATGAAGCTATTCGGCTTACAGCACTATTGCTCAAGGTGCTTAAAAATGATTTAACAGTGCATGCGCTATTAGCGCTCATGTACCTACATCGTTCTCGTTTGCAATCGAAAATAGATGAATTGGGTCATTTGGTTTTATTGCAGGATCAAGATCGATCTCTTTGGGATCGAAGTCTGATTAATAAAGGTCTCGAACTTTGGAGAAATTCCTTAAAAGGATGGCAAGTCAGCCAATATCATAATCCTTCCTCCACAGTAGTTTTGAATCGACTTATCGCAAAGTCTCAAATTAAAGTCGATAAACAATTATTGGGTGATGCGTTGCAGCTAAAAGACGACGTTAATTTAAAAAATTACCCTTATCTGTATAGTTTTCTCGGTGACCTGTATTTTCAAATGGATGATAAACAATCTACAAAAAATAATTACCAGAAAGCGTTACAATTATGCCGCCACGCATCTGACCGGCAAGTAGTGGAAAATAAAATTGCAGCCTTAGACTGAAAAAAGGTTTTTCACATTACACTTTTCGGATTCCGAGCAACTGTAAATTAGATGACTGATCACGCGATATACCCATGGCGTTTGAGATTTAGGCTTTTAGTGTGCGTCATATTCATTTCATGGCTAGGCGAAATGACGAGTAATAGCCGGACTATTGCGAGGAATTTCAACGTGGCCATGGAATGAAGAGGGCGTGCAATAAAACCTAAATCTCAAACGCCATGGGTATATGTTTAGTGATGTTAATTTTTGGCCACGTTTATATCACTGCTTGGCCAACGACAGTAAAGGTATTTTTGCAGAATATTCCGCCCTTAATCAATAACTGAATTTCTTGGATGCATCTCAGATTTGTATCACGGTATCTTCTTATCATTTTACTTTTGGCAGCGATGGAATAAAAGAAAGAAGCGCGGCTATTAGCTGTTTTGAGATCAAATCAGTGTAGATTATTATGAGCCGGAGGAGATATAACCGCTGAGGTGTCCAATAATGGCGTCCTTTCGGGATGCTTGAACGTAGATGGGAACTATCACGTACGATCCTGAGGGGGGAATGGGTCGTGAAACTCCGTCCTTCCCGATCACAGGCAATCTGTTAAACTCGGGGTCCATTTAAAATGCTCTGAAAACCCTGAAAAACAATGTGTTAATAGCACACTGAGGATCTTATGCCTGAATATCGCTCCCGCACTACCACCCACGGCCGTAACATGGCTGGCGCCCGCGCCCTGTGGCGCGCTACCGGGATGAAGGATGGTGACTTCGACAAGCCCATCATCGCCATTGCCAATTCTTTTACCCAGTTCGTACCTGGGCATGTACACCTGAAAGATATGGGGCAGTTGGTCGCACGTGAAGTGGAAAAGGCCGGTGGTGTGGCTAAGGAATTTAATACCATCGCAGTGGACGACGGTATTGCCATGGGGCATGGCGGTATGCTGTATTCGCTGCCTTCGCGCGAGATTATTGCTGATTCGGTGGAATACATGGTCAATGCCCATTGCGCCGATGCGCTGGTGTGTATCTCTAACTGCGACAAGATCACTCCAGGTATGCTGAACGCGTCGATGCGCCTGAATATTCCCACGGTGTTTGTTTCCGGTGGGCCCATGGAGTCGGGTAAGTCGGTGATTGATGGGCAGGAAGTGCATCTGGATTTGGTGGATGCCATGCTGACAGCTGTTGATCCGGATGCCAGTGACGATACAGTGCTACAAATGGAGCGCTCTGCCTGCCCCACTTGTGGTTCCTGTTCTGGTATGTTTACCGCGAATTCCATGAATTGTTTAACTGAGGCACTGGGTCTGTCGTTGCCGGGTAACGGTTCCATGCTGGCTACGCATGCTGATCGTGAGCGTCTGTTTGTGGAAGCAGGGCATCTTATTGTTGCCATTACCAAGGCTTGGTATGAGCGTGATGATGCCTCGGTGCTGCCACGTAGCGTGGCCAATTTCGGTGCGTTTGAAAACGCCATGTGTCTGGATATCGCTATGGGCGGTTCCACCAATACCATTTTGCATTTGCTGGCGGCTGCGCAGGAAGGTGGGGTGAATTTCAGTATGGACGATATCGATCGACTGTCACGTAAGGTACCGCAGTTGTGTAAAGTCGCACCGTCTACACCGGAGTATCACATGGAAGATGTGCACCGTGCCGGTGGTGTGATGGGTATTCTCGGCGAGTTGGATCGGGCGGGTTTACTCAATAGCCAATTGCCGATGATTCATGCGGATAGCCTGAAAAAGGCGCTGGAACAGTGGGATGTAATGCAAACCACCGATGAAAAAGTGAAGACCTTTTACCGCGCCGGACCGGGCAATGTGCCAACACAAACGGCTTTTAGCCAGAACAAGCGTTGGGACGATCTGGATGTGGATCGCAAAAATGGTTGCATTCATAACCTTGAAAATGCCTTTAGCAGTGAAGGTGGTTTGGCCGTGTTGTACGGTAATATTGCCGAAGATGGCTGTGTGGTGAAAACGGCAGGTGTGGATGAGTCCATCCTCACTTTCTCTGGTCCGGCTCGTATTTTTGAGAGTCAGGATACGGCAGTGGAAGGTATTCTAGGCGACAAAATTGTTGAGGGTGACGTGGTAATCATTCGTTACGAAGGCCCGCGCGGGGGGCCTGGTATGCAGGAAATGCTGTATCCCACCAGCTACATTAAATCCAAAGGGCTGGGCAAGGCCTGCGCGTTGCTTACCGATGGCCGTTTTTCTGGAGGTACTTCGGGCTTGTCTATTGGCCATGCTTCACCAGAAGCCGCCGAAGGTGGAGCGATTGCTTTGGTAGAAGAAGGGGATATCATCGAAATCGATATTCCTAATCGCAGCATCCGTGTAGCGGTTTCCGATGAAGAGCTGGATACGCGCCGCATGGCGATGGATGCCAAAGGTGGAGAAGCCTGGAAACCGGTTAATCGTGAACGAGTGGTATCAGCAGCACTTAAGGCTTATGCGGCGCTGACGACGTCTGCTTCACGGGGCGCGGTGCGCGATGTGAGTCAGTTAGAGGCAGAGTAAAATGCGGGTATTAAGAACAGGAAGTACATACCTATAAATTTGGCGCTTTATTCATACTGCAGAGTACTCGCTGGTATTGCGGGCATGAATACCGCTAACCTCTCTTCGTCTACCGGCCTTCGCCGGTATGACGATGAGATGTTAATGAGGCTGCGCTGAAGGTGTCTAACATCAATTGCTTACAACTTCTGCATGTTGTGTTTCTCAATAATGCCGCATAAAGCCATTGATTTTATCACCTAAACTCAGTGTTTAATTCTTATTAAAGCGATCCCCAACTTGATTTTTTGCGCATCCGCAGGCGGGGTGCAATGAGTCCAATAATAATGCCGAGGATGATGACTCCGGCACCGTTGAGAAACCAGTCGCGGTCAGAACTGTCTCCTAACATCTGATTCTCTTGCAGCAGCAGCTCGTGCTTGCTTTCCAGTTCCAACAATTCTTTTTTCAGGCGCTGATTTTCGTTTTCCAGTTTTAATGGTTTGGCAGCGACGCGGCGCAGGTGTTTGAGTTCATCTTCTTGTTTTTTGTTTTCAAGAGACAGTTTCTGTTGTTGTTTGCTGAGTTTGCCTCCGGTATTTTGCAGTGTGGTCAGCTCAGTGGTGAGGCGGGTATTTTCTTTTTCGGTGTTGGCCAGTTTTTGCTGGGTGGCGATCAGACGAATTTTGGCCGTGGGTTTGGTGGTGATGTATTGATTCAGCACCCAGCCTTCTGTGCCATCCGGACCACGTGCGCGGCTGTGTTTTTCACCTGCCTCAAGGATTTCCAGCTTGGTGTTGCTGGGCCAGGTACGCAAAATCTGGTGTTCATTGCTTTGTCCGGAACGCATGGTGATGATGAGTTTGTCGATAACGTACCGAACTTCTGCATTGGTCTCAGCTGCAAAGGCGCTTGTGGCCAGCAGGGTTAATGCGGGAAACACGGTGGAAAACAATCGATATTTTTTGTTCATGGTATTTTGATGGTGTGATTGACGCATCTTTACTCCCGCTACTTATAGGGTTAGTGATGTTGTGGCGTGCAAAATGCCCGCCATTTATTCCGGATGATGTCGCGAATATGGCGTGTATTATTAGGTGTAATTGTTAGCAGATCAGTCACTTGTGCGCTGATCATACTCCATTGTAGCAAGACCTCAAATGCTTGTTTGTGGCTGCTGGTGTTGGCAGGTAAGTATCAGCCTTTCGCATGGTTAGGCAAAGATCGTGGATAGACGCTTGTTTTCACTGACAGGTTCCGCTTTTTCGCAAAGGTATGGCATGGAATTGACGCGGAGGGTTGGATTGATATACTGGTCGGCGCTAGCATTTTTTGAGGGGCGTGACGTAAATGTAAGGCCGTAAGTGTGTGTATGCACCTATAATTTAAGAAACAAGAGCCTTTCGTCACGATAGTATTAGCCAAAATTCGAACTCATTCGAATGATATTAAAGGGAAATCGGTCGATGACAAAAAAAATCGGTATGTTTGCAGCGCTTGTTGCTATTACGACTATAGCGTTTGTGGGGGGGGGGAACGCGGAAACTATTATCGCTGGTGGCATGAGTGAGGGGGATGGTGATGCCACGGCGGGTAAAGCCAAATCCGAGTTATGTCAAGGTTGCCATGGTGCCGATGGCATCAGTATTGATCCGGCTACGTACCCTGATCTGGCGGGTCAGTTTGCGGGTTATATTTTCAAACAGGTGCAGGATTATCAGTCAGGCAATCGCCAGGACGACACCATGAGCGCGATGGCATCAATGGTAACCAGCCGTCAGGATCTGAAGGATATCTCTGCCTATTTCGCCAGCCGTAAACAAATGAAAGGGAAGCCCTCTAAGAGCAAGGTAGCCAAATCCGGTGCCAGACTATATAAGAAGGGTAACAAAAAACTGGGTGATTACGGTGCTTGCGTACGCTGTCATGGCAAAAACGGCAAGGGCCAAAGTAAAACCAATGCATTGTTTCCGGTTATTGGTGGGCAGCAAAAAGCCTATCTCATCAAACAGTTGAAAGATTTCAAATCAGGTAAACGCACCAATGATCCGGCTGGCATGATGGCCATGGTGGCCAAAGGCTTAAGCGATAAGGAAATCGAAGCCGTTTCAGATTACATGGCTGGTTTGTAACGCATTTTAAAATAATCAATAACACGGGGTTTGGGAGCCGCTGCTCTTTGACCCCGTTTCTTTTTTCGCAGCTGCATACAATAAAATCAATTACCCAGGGTTAGGTAGGGGTGTGGCACATGATTGCCGCAGACGATGGACAAAGTTCTTTGAACTGTTTTGTCTGCATTATTGATTCTGGGATCTCGGAACGTTTTTTAATCACAAAGCCCAGCTTTTTGAAATACTCGGTTGCGGATTCTGTTAGAAGATACAATGTATTAATTCCCAGGCTATAAGCCCCGTTTTCTATTTGTTGGTATATTTTTTTGGCTATCCCGTTTCCCCGGTATTCTGGTGCTATCACAATCGAGCGAACCAGACCGTTGGCACCACAAATTTCAAAGCCGCCTGTGCCGATGATTTTGCCCCTTTCTTCAGCGACGATGAAATTTTCTATATGTTCATCACAGTCATTCGAAGGTAGCTTGCTGGAATTGAGTAGTATCTTGATTGCCGCTAGGTCAGCAGTGGTTGCCTTTCTAAAGTTCATCGCCTGATTCTAACAGCGAAATTCCACTCAAGCCCTTTTTTCAACAAAGAGTGCGCCTTGCCTAGCACGGAATATTTGTGACGCACTCTTTTGTTTTGCCGGAAAACCTATCTGTGATGGTATATCAATCTAACTGATACGTTCCCAACTCCATGAAAAAAACCACGCAGTTGACTTATCAATATTTTGACGTGATTGGCCATCCTGTTGATACCAGCCATTCATATTCCAATTATAGGTGCCATTACCCCTCACTATTGTGCCGACTCCTCCGTTACCAATAACGTCATAGTGGGTATCCAAGTGAGTCACCAGAACGCTGATATTACATTCAATATTCGAATTTTCGTTGCACCTTGTCACTTGTGAGGGCGTTTCCACTAATTTGTCCCAAAATATCGCATTGAACTGTTCTTCGCTCCAGGGAACGTTATTACCAGGATACGAAACAATAGCCGTGCCTTGTTGACCATCAAATTCAGGTATCCAGGTAAGTTTCCATTTAGCCGTATTTTCAGGAAGAAACCGTGCGCCAATGTAATAGTGAGCCGTGTTAATATGTTCATTAAAAGCGACGGGCTGGCCTGAACTGTTGGTGATATTGTATGTTTTGGCATTATAGTCAAAAGACACATTGTAATTATCGAGGAAGGCATCGATACCCGTTTGATTGGCTTCAAAAGGGACTGTAAAAAAATCATACACGATTGGGTCTACACCGGAATTTTGTAGCTGAGTTGCAAAATTGGCGTTAATTTTAGCGCGCGCCTGTTTGAGGTTCGTAGGGTTCCAGTTGGAATGTAGTGTTGCCCAGTTATTAAAAGAATTGGGAAAGTCATTCGGGTAAGCAAGAAAAAGTGCCAGCGTTGTAAATGGCGTGATATTGGTCACCCCTGAACTGGTGGCGTAGCTATACAAAGCGGGCAAGCTGTTATCATCAGGTTCAACACGAACCAGGTAAGGGCCAGGCTGACCACCCAGATTTACTGAATATTTCCCATTGATATTACTTTGTGTATTTAATGTTTTACCATCGGTACCGATTACAAAAATATCTCCCTTTACTGGCATGCCAACTGCTGCAGTACCTATAAGCGTGCGATTAATTGGCGTTGAAAGACGGTAGTCAGGATCATGATGGTCGTTGCTGTCACTTTCGCACGCTGTTAAGAACATGGCAAACAAAAGAATGCTTACTGTAGATAAGCTTCCGGTTTTACTGCGTGTCGATATTGACCGCATTGAGGGAAGCTGATGCTTGTTTTTTTCAGGTTGCGTTGAAGAATGTCCAAATAGGGTTTGCAGCAGCACATGATAAAGTTGAAAACCCATTCGTGATAAATAAATGACAAGGCGCGAAATCAAATACCCTTTATGATTTTTTGAATGACACATTACGTTATCTCCATATAACAATTAAAATTATTCCTCAGTAAAGAGGAATGTAAGCGGGAAAAAACTCCCGATAAATCAAGTTACAAGATATACTTGTCTTACTGGGTTTATGACAATCGAGTAATGTCCTTAAGCTCCTCAGCAATGCCCTCAATTTCGGCGATAAATTCCCCTCCGGTACCGGGCAATATCTTAGTTTTTTACCTGATGGGTATATGTTTATGAGGATAGATGTTAAGGAAGGTATGACGCGCCCAGAGGTGTTGATGCTGTGTGATGTTCTCTGGTTTGAGGTTTGGAAATATACCCGTAGCATTTGAGATTAATACGGGTAAGGAACAAGCATGAAATAACGTCCTTGTTTTGCACCCCGGCTTCAGCCCGTTTTGCCTAAAGCACCTACTTTTGGTGGTGCCCGTTTTTTAATCACAAAAACTTAAAATAGAACGACTGCTTGTGTTGTGCCCCAGAGGGTGTTCCTGCATTTTTGTTCAATCTTTGTGGGTGTGGTCCGCAGCTTGCTGTGAGGTCGTTTATTCAGAACGAATGAAGGTGTGCTAAATCCAGGCGCTAAACAGGACGTTATTTCATGCGGGTACCTAAATAACACAAGTGGCCATGTGTTTTTTATTTTAAGCTTTCCCCATTTTTTTGAGTCGTTGACGTGTAGTGGCTACCATGCGGCGACTGACTTCCAATCGGTCATTGATGCCACGGAAGCCGATTTGGCATTTTCCTTCGGCATCTTTTTCCAGTCCTTCGACGTATTTAAGTGCCACCAGTGAATTGCGGTGAATGCGCAAGAAACGCTCGCCGTATTCTTCTTCCAGTGATTTTAGTGAGTCGTCGATGAGGAGGGTACCCTCCGGATGACGCACAGAGACATATTTTTGCTCGGCCTGAAAATAATAAATATTTTCCGATGGAATTAACTGTAAGTTTCCGCCCATGTAGGCGCTGATATGACTGCGTGAGCGTTTGGCCTCTTCCTGTTTTCCCAACTCCTGTAGTTGTGCGCGGTTGATTTTTTGCGCTTTGCTGAGGGCATCTTCCAGATGTTCGCGGCGAATGGGTTTGAGCAGGTAGTCTACGGCGCTGGCTGCGAAGGCGGCGAGGGCGTGTTCGCTGAAGGCGGTAGTAAATATTATCGCAGGCGGGTGTTTCATCTGTGAGAGGTGCAGGGCTGTTTCCAAGCCGTCCATTTCCGGCATACGGATATCCAGCAAGACAATGTCAGGGTTGCGCATGCTGGAACTCAACAGGGCTTCTTTGCCATTTTTGGCTTCACCCACTATTTCTGTGTCAGGGATATTTTGCAGCAGACGTTGCATGCGCACGCGGGCAAGGGGTTCATCATCAACAATGAGGACTTTCATGTGTGGACCTTTTCTTCATCAGTTGTGAGAGGATTGCTTCGCTGATAGGGGATGAGCAGAGTGATCATGTAATTTTTTTCATCTTCCTCTACGTGTAGTTTTCCGTTCTCACCATAAATAGCAGCCAAGCGTTGACGAATATTATCCTGGGCAATTTTATTGCCTTGTCGTTGCTCAGCATTTTCCTGTTGCGAGAGAGGGTTGCTAATGCTGATATGGAGAATGTTTTTTTCCATGTGGCCATCAATGCTGATGGTGCCGCCATGGTTAATGGGTTCGATGCCGTGATAGATGGCGTTTTCCAGCAGGGGTTGCAGAATGAGTCGTGGCACGGAGGCATCGATGGGTAAATCGTCCACGCTCCAGCACAATTGCAGGCGTTCGCCAAGGCGTAATTTTTCAATCTCAAGGTAGCGTTGAGTCAGCTTTAGTTCATCCTCAAGGCTGATATGCAGGCTGGCATCGGCAAGGTTGTTACGAAACAAGTCGGCGAGGTTTTCTACTGCAGCTTCGGCCTGATCAGCATTAATTTGAGTGAGGCTGGCGATGGTATTGAGGCTGTTAAACAGAAAATGCGGGCGGATGCGTGATTGCAATGCTTGTAATCGTGATTGTGCTTCGGCACGGACGTTTTCTTCCCATTGATGTTGGATATAAAAAAAACGCAATACGATGGCACTGAAAATGGCGCTGATGCCGAGATTGCGTAATAACAGGTCTACTTGCCAGTGGCTGAGTATCAAGAAATTACTGCTCCAGTTTTCCAGTTGCAGGTAGGCACCAATCATAAAAGCAGCTTCAGTAATGACCAAAGTGGTGAGTAATAACAATAAATAGCTGATGGCGGCGGCGTGGGTTTCTTTCATGCGTGCCAGGCGCGGGCGGGCCAGACAGAGAATACCTGCGCTGCTGAGGCCGACCCATTGCACAAACAGGGAGATGATGCTGAGATCATTCCAGCGGTCGCCACTACTGCGCAGTGGGGAAAGAGTGAGCACAATGGCCAGCAATTCGCTGATCACCACAACGGCGAATACCATGCGCACATTGCAAAAATCCGGCAGGAAAAAATCGTCCGTTTGTGCGTTATTCGTTTCGTGCGGGTTGCGTATCATATTGATGTCAAGTGTAACGAAGCGGAAGCCGAGGGGCTATCAGGATTATGGTCCTACTTAATATCGTCTATACTGCGCGTCAGCTTAAGTGTAACGAATCAATAGAATGACTAGGTAAATAACGCATGAATGACAACGTGGAAAAACCCTGGGGCGGACGTTTTACTGAGCCCACCGATGCCTTTGTTGAAGCCTTTACCGCTTCGGTTACTTTTGACAAGCGCCTTTATGCCCACGATATCGCGGGCTCTGTTGCTCATGCCACCATGTTGGCCAAAGTAGACGTGCTTACGGATGACGAGCGCGATGCCATTGTTGCCGGATTGGCGGTGATTAAAACCGAAATCGAAGCGGGCGAATTTGAATGGTCTGTTGCGCGCGAAGATGTACACATGAATATCGAAGCGCGGCTCATCGAAAATATTGGTGATGTGGGCAAAAAACTGCACACGGGGCGTTCGCGTAATGACCAAGTGGCCACAGATATCCGCTTGTATCTGCGTGATGAGCTACAGGCTTGTATGACCGAATTGACACGCCTGCAAACCGCGCTAGTGAACATGGCCGAGCAGGAGGCTGAAACCATCATGCCGGGCTTTACACATTTACAAACCGCGCAGCCGGTCACCTTTGGGCACCATTTGCTAGCCTGGTTTGAGAATCTCAAGCGTGACCATGGTCGTCTCACGGATTGCGCCAAACGTATCAACGTAATGCCTCTGGGGGCCGCTGCGCTGGCGGGTACCTCCTACCCTATTGACCGTGAATACACGGCGCAACTGCTAGGGTTTGATGCGCCCACAGAAAATTCACTGGATTCGGTGAGTGACCGGGATTTCGCCATCGAATTTGTCTCGGCTGCCGCGTTGATCATGATGCACCTGTCGCGTTTCTCTGAGGAGATCATTCTCTGGGCCTCGGCACAGTTTGACTTTATTGAGTTAGGCGATAGTTTTTGCACGGGCTCTTCCATTATGCCGCAGAAAAAAAATCCTGATGTACCGGAATTGATTCGTGGCAAAACCGGTCGTATCACGGGCAACCTAATGAGCCTGTTAATGCTGATGAAAGGCCAGCCGTTGGCCTACAACAAAGACAATCAGGAAGACAAAGAACCGCTGTTTGATACGGTGGACAATCTGCGTGCCAGTCTGAGAGTATTTGCTGACATGATTCCTGCACTTAACGCCAAACACGACAACCTGCGTGAAGCCGCACGGCGCGGTTTTTCTACAGCCACGGATCTGGCCGACTATCTGGTACGCCAGGGCGTCCCGTTCCGTGATGCACATGAAGTGGTGGGCAAGGCGGTGCGGCTGGGTGTGGATACCGAGCGCGATCTGGCAGAAATGTCACTGGAAGAATTGCAGGGGTTTTCTGACAAAATTCAGCAGGACGTATTTGCTGTGTTGACACTGGAAGGCTCGGTGGCAGCGCGTGATCATCTTGGTGGAACTGCACCTGCGCAAGTGCGTGCAGCAGTACAACGGGCGCGTCAATGGTTGTCCGCAAACTGAATCGTCCGTGGTGGCGGGTGCGTTTTGCGTACACCGTTTTTTTCATGACTGGCATGATTCCTAGCATGTCGGTAGCACAACCGGTGACGCCATTTTTCAGTTTTAACCAAAGCCCTATCATTCAAATCCACAATCTGCCCGCTATCGACAGTGCGGGCATTCTGAGCGAGGGACGTGCCCGCTATCGGCTGGTGAATAATCTCGCCAGTAATTACATCCTCAGAAATACGGCAAACGAGAACCTGTTATTTGATGGAGAAACTAACCGCAGCACGTTTATGTATTCGCGCGGCGTAGACAGAGGTTGGGAGTGGGGTGTGCAGATTCCTTACATCAGCCACAGCGGCGGTTCACTGGACAGTTTTATTGAAGACTGGCACAGCATTTTTGGTCTACCGCAGGGTGGACGTAACACGGCGCCGCGCGATCGGCTCAATTATTTTTATCAGCGCAACGGCGTGACCCGCCTGTCGCTAAGTAATGCTACCTCAGGTATCGGCGATGTGCGCTTAACCGCGGGCTGGCAGTGGCCGGATGCCGGTAAAGATACCCGTTCGGCCATTCGTAGCTCACTGAGTTTGCCTACGGGTGACAGCGATCAATTGCATGGCAGCGGTGCTGCGGAAGTCGCATTGTGGGTAACGGCAGATCACATGCGATCATGGTTTAACTATCCCGGCAGTATTTTTGGTGGTGGCGGACTGTTGCTTATGGGCAAGGGCGATGTGCTGACGGAGCAACAACGGCGTGTCGCCGCGTTTGCTAGTGTTGGCGCAGGTGCACAGGTGTTGCCATGGATAACACTGAAACTGCAAGCCGATGTTAACAGCTCGTTTTACGACGACAGTGGTTTACAACAAATTAATGCTACCGCCGTGCAGCTGCTCATGGGCGGAAATTTGCAATTGGGAAAAAACATCAAACTGGATGTCATGGTGGGCGAAGATCTTACCGTGCGCACCTCGCCGGACGTGGTGTTCCATCTGGCTCTGACAGTGGAGTAGCGCTTATGTTGATGTGAACGTCAGCGCGATCAAGATCAGTAACTGCAAATTGAAACGTTACAGATACATAAATGTAAACCGGTAGTATTGCATAGTGTAATCGCCAGTAGTCTGATATAAATTGACGCCCATCGACAGTAGTTAAGGATATCGAAATGGCAGAAATACTCATCAGCAACCGAACCTGGAACAAACCCCAGTTTAAACAAATGTGTGGCGAATCCCTGGACGCAATGCAATGCAGCGGATCAGGCGGGGTTATGTGGCCCTATGAACCTTACACTGTTGGTCAAACTTCATACAATGAAGAGTTGATTCTCCGTGCCTTGCGTAATAACCACTGCCCACAAAACATTCATGCACTTTCTTCCGTGCTGGGAGAAGATCATATCGTGGGGGTCAGCGACTCCATGGTAAAACTGCACGACACCACCTCTGCCCTGGCAGGGGCAACCAGCACCGTGCATGCTGCTCGTGGCGATAAGTTTGTGCTTGCGGTACAGCGTTATCAGAATACCCTGCTGGCCTATCGAGACGTAGTACGAGACAAGGGAACGACTGGTGCAACAAAAGCCTCCGCAGGCATAGCGGTCAGCGCCGCCTTCGAACACATGCAAAAACACTTTCAGCGTGAATTAAGCATGACTGCTGGACTACAAAGAGCCTCACGCAAAGGCACGCCCTTGCGCAATCGTACCCGCGCCCTGAATATCGCCCGCAGCAGTCGTAGCATTAAAAAACTGGAACTGGTTTCCACACTCCAGGCGGGAAAACTGGCCCGTTTCAGCAAATATGGCAAGGCATTGGGTAATGGGTTAATTGTTGTCGATGTAGCCAGCCGTATTAGTAATGTACAGAATGAGTACAAAACTGATGGCAACTGGGAGCGGGAGTTGTTTGTTGAGTCGAGTAGTTTTGTGGCGGGTGCTTGGGCGGGCATAATTACTGCGAATGCAGGATATGCGGCGTTGACTTTTTTGACCGTTGCAACGCCTGCTGGCTGGGTGGGGCTTATTGTTACGGCTGCGGCTGCGAGCCTGCATATGAATAACAAAGTAAAAGCAAATAGTGGTAGCTGGTACGATGATGTTATGGACTGGTTGAATTCTTTATGACTTTTTCTACTTTGCTAGCAATCCCATTCGTTGTACTTCTAGTCGGGAGTGTCTTTTTTGTCATTTTTGGTCAGGTCACTATGCGCAAACTCAGAAAAAAACCCGAAATCAGGCATGAGTTAGGCATTGAGTTTTTAAGCGGCTGGGATATCCTGAGCGTAGCTCAAACGTTAACACTGCCAAAATCCATCGCGCAAAGAATTCGACGTAATTCCAGGGGGACTGCAGCAGACCCTGACTTATTGTACAGATATACAACGTTGTTTGACCGAGTGTTGGCGAGGGTGTTTTATATGCTGATTACTTTGTCGGTATTTGCGATGTTTGTATTGATAATATTGGATGAGTTTGGGGTTTTCGACTGAAACAAGGAATACAAAATAAACCTCGACCAGTGTCGCCTACACGGCTAATGAATCTTCAGAAAGGGATGATGGTTAGCTCGTCCCACGAACAAATGCAGGTTATGCAGCGCTGACTTTTGTGACTGTCGCAACGCCTGCTGGTTGGGTGGGCTTTATTGTTGTGGCTGCGGTTGCCTCTATGGGAACAAATTACATTGTAAAAGAAAAAAGTGGTGGTTGGTACGATGACATAATGGACTGGGTAAGCTCCCTATGAGTTTTTCTGCCCTCTTGGCAATCGTTATGGTTGTGTGCTTTATTAGCTGTATTTTATTTGTCATTTTTGGTCAGGTTACTGTGCGCAAACTCAGAAAAAACCCGGCGACCAAACATGCACTGGGTATCGAGTTTGCGAGTGGTTGGGATATCGTTAATGTGGCAGGGGCATTAGCACTTCCGAAAATGGTCGCACAAAAAATTAAACGTAACTCTGTATCTATGGGA
>Ga0316203_1001584_pt1 | contig 15528 bp, 35 predicted proteins | sample 6monrhotite_MG_FD_204940 | JGI IMG/M metagenome (GOLD analysis project Ga0316203, IMG submission 204940) | Microbial mat bacterial communities from mineral coupon in-situ incubated in ocean water Damariscotta River, Maine, United States -... | ecosystem: Environmental > Aquatic > Marine >... | reverse complement strand
TTTATCATTAATAATATAACTTCACAAGTAATTGTTAATAATATAAATCTAAATGATAATGTAAACGAATTTGAAGTATGGGTAATTAAAAAAAGATTTTCATCAAAAGAAAGTATGTTTGTTAATTCATGTGTCGAGGTGTTCGATTCCCTCTCTTTCCACAAAGCATAAATGCACACTTGATAAATAGCGGTAATCGTCTACAAGGCTTGGTAATAGAGTAACGAGAAAAGATAATGGTAATGTAGCTCAGTTGGTAGAGCATTGCACCGAAAATGCAAGTGTCACAGGTTCGATTCCTGTTGTTACCACAAATTTTGTTTTAGTTTTTGATTAATTAGTAACTTGAATAACCTATCCATAAAACGATAGGTTATTTTTTTTATAAAAATATATTTGGTTATATTAAATATTAGTATTACCTTTACAGTATAAGAAATTAAAATATTAATTAAAAAATAAAAAAATGGGTAAATTACATTTAACAATATTATTTTTATATAGTTTTATAGGTATAATATTTTTCTTTGGTACAATGGTGGTATGGGTAGTTCAAGAATTAAGTACAAAAAAAGATAATAAAGTTATAACACAAGAAAGGATAAATTTTACTTGTTTTGTAATGTTATCTTCTATAATATTTAGTTCTATAATATTTTATAATTTAATTTAAATTTTATTTGGTGGTACCAATAATTAATATTATCTTTACAGTATAAGAAATTAAGTTATTAATAAATTAAAACAAAAAATTATGTCAACTTCAAAAATAAAAGAAATATTAAACTATAAAGAATTAAATCCAAAGATTGGTTATTATGAATTAAGTATAACATTTAATCTATCTATTGATGAATTATTAAAGTTATTGGTTATACCCAATTACTATATTAATAACTTCAATAGTTTAGTTTTTAATGATTCTAAAGGTAATGAAACTTATAAGGAATGGATTAGAGGTAATTGGGAAAAATATGAACGTGATAGTAATGGTAATGTAATCTATTATGAACATTCCGATGGTTATTGGGAGAAGTATGATTATGATAAAAATAATAAACAAATATATTATGAAAATTCCGATGGTAAATGGAAAAAATATAAATATGATAATAATAATAATAATAATATAATTTATAGGGAATATTGTAATGTATTTTGGGATGACTGGTTAACCAATAGATTTGGTATTAGTATATTAACAAAATAATTTAATCATATACTAATATGAAAGAACATATATTAAAATACATAGAATTAAACCCAAAATTTTGTTATTTCACCTTATGTGAGATGTTTGGATTATCTATGGAAGATTTATTAAAATTAATGGGTATAAATCATTATAAACTTAAAGATAGTTATATTCAAATTTATGATAATAATGGTAAAAAAATTTATGAAGAATTTTCTAGCGGTTTTTGGGTTAAATATGAATGGGATGATGGTAATATAATTAAACAATCTAGTTCATATGATTAACTAACATGTACACAAATGTGTACGTCAACTAATATAAACAATTAAAATAAAATAAATTATGTCTATAGAAAAAATTAAAAGAATTGATGAAGAAATAAGAAAATGTAATAATGAACGTTTAAATCTATATAAGAATAATATAGGTTTATTACTCATAGATGTTTATGGTGTATTAGTTAATAATAAAACACCTAGACTTTTTAAACAAGCATATTATGTTGATGAAACATTACATATAAACATAGATTCTAAATTATTTATATTAGTTAATTTAAATGAAAAATATACTATAACCCATAATGGTAAAGAAACCATTAGATTATTAAATATACAAGCTCTTTCCACCCTTTTTAGAATTTATTTTAGACAAAAGGGAATTACACCTTATTTCAATAAAAGTATTGAACATAGTTGTCTTAAACATATTCTATGTTAATCCCTTCATCTCAAAGATGTGGATTTAACAAAGGTAATATAAAATTTTTAATAAACAAACATTTTTAAATATATCTCTAAAATAAATAATTTAATTAAAATATATTTGGTTATATTAAATATTAGTATTATCTTTGATTAAACAATTAAATTAATACAACATGAAAAATTTTAAAATAATACCAACACATATAACGGACATAAAAATAGGTGACACTGTTATGCATGAAGAAATACTTATGACAGTAGGTAAAAATAATATAAAATATTGTTCTTTTATGGGTACGTCTTTATTTGGTGACGCATCTAAAAAAATTATAAAAAAAGTAATATTTTTGAAGTGTTAAAGAAACTTATTAAATAATTAAAATAAATTAAAGATGGAGAATTCAAACGATTTTAGATTAGTAAAAGAAAAAGAACATAAATTTTATAGTATTAGTTCTTTATTTGATATGCGACCAGAAACACCTATTTTTATAAAAAAAGTAATGATACTGAATAAAGAATTATTAAATTAAATTTATATGTAAATACATATAAAAAACAAGTTATTAAACAAATTATATGTTTTAACATATAAGTTATAAAAAAATAAATAATTTAATTAAAATATATTTGGTGGTATCAATATAAAATGTTATCTTTGATTAAACAAAATAAGTTATTAATAAATTAAAACAAAACAAAATGGATATTTTAAAAAACCTTAACGATTTTAATACACCAATACAAGCAATAGAACAAAAATTATTTGATGTACAAAAAGTACAATATCCTTCACCTATGGATGGATTTAATCAACCAAAGGCGTGGGGTATATATAAAACATCAGGTGGACAAGAATTGGGTACTGTTGGTAGTAGATATGCGCCAATACAACCTAAAGAGTTTTTTAATTCTTTCATTAATGGTATAGTTGAAAGTGAATTAAGTGTTGACCTTTCAAAATTAAAGTATACAGAATATTATAATGGTGAAAGAATCTCATTTAAATTACCTTTAGAAACAATTGCTTTTAAGAATAAAGCAAAAATAAATGATGTTATTGAAACTTATCTTTCATTTACAACAACATTTAATGGTACAGGTTCCAGTGTATTAGGTTTATTTACTGAAAGACTTATTTGTTTAAATGGTATGACAGCCACAACAAAGGATTGTTACGCAACTTACAAACATACAGAAAACTCAAATGTAAAAGCTCTTATTCATTCAAACCAAATATCTAAAATTGCTAAGAATGGAACACAAAATCTTAAGCAAAGATTTAATCTAATGAATGAAACTGAAATTTCACAATCTCAACAAGATGAATTATTAACTAAAATTACTGGTTATGATTTTAAAAACTATAAAGAAGCTAAGCATAAAACTCGTACGACAATGGATAAAATTAATGAATCTGTTGCAATTGAAACACGTAGAACGGGTACAACTTTATGGGGTTTACTTAATGGTATTACAAATTATACAAACCATGTAGCTAGTGCAGGTAAAAATCAAGAAGAATATATTTTATTTGCCACAGGTGCAAAACTTAATAAAAAAGCTGAACAAGTTATTACAGCTGAACTTATTAAATAATATAACCTTAATATAGTTAAAATAAAGCCCCTTAATGGGGTTTTATTCGTTTTAATAATAACTTATATCATAAATAAATTAAAGCTCCTTAAATAAGCTTAAAAATGATTAATAAATAAATTAAAATATATTTGGTTATATTAAATAATAGTATTATCTTTACACTATAAGAAATAAAAAACCTAATCATTATGAAATCACAAATAATAAAAGAACTTAAAGTAAAACACCCTAATTTACCTTATTTTGAATTGTCGGAAAAGTTTCATATTACAGTAATAGGGGTATGTAAAATTTTAGGTACTAAGAATTATAAAATCGTTAACAATGACAATCATAAAAACAATGAATATTCAATTGAGATATTTGATAACAATAATAATGTAATATGGTATGAAACTGTAGGGGGTTTATGGCAAAAATATGAGTATGATACTAATAATAATCAAATATATAAAGAATATTCAAATGGTTTTTGGGTTAAATATGAGTATGATAAAAATAATAATTTAATTTATTTTATAAACTCTACAGGTCTTTGGGTTAAATATGAATATGATAAAAATAATAATAAAACACAATGGGAGGATTCCGAAGGTTTTATAACAAAATACACTTATAATGAAAAAAATGTTTGTACTGGATTTACAGAATATAAAAAAAAATAAATAATTAAATTAAATTATATTTGGTTATATTAAATATTAGTATTATCTTTATAAAAAAAAACAAAATATTATGAATTCAATTAAAAAGAAGTGTGAAGTAATAATGTTACCTACGGATAAGATAACTAAGGTATTAAGGAACACTTATATCACTAAAGCACATAAAGGTGTTAATCCTTTAACGTATGGTACAGTTGATAATGCTATTAACCGTGGTTATGAGTATAACCATTTATATGTGGTAACTGATGCTGTGATATTGGTTGGTGAATATTATGTTAATGAATCAAATTATATTATTAAAGCGATTAATAAAGGTTATTTAACTGATACAGATTTGATTGGTAAAAGAAAAATAATTGCTTCAACTGATAAAGGTTTAGGTTTATTAAGTATACCATTTAATTTTTTAGAGAGTTATTGTGATGCTGGTGGTATAAATGAAATCAGGGTTGGTTTTAATACACCTCAATGTTATGATGGTGAGATTAACATTAATGGTTTAGATATATTGTTACCTGTAATTAAGTGGGTGAAAGGTGAAAAAACAGTTGTGATACATGAAAGTAAAAAAATGTGGACTAAAAGTGAGGTTGAGAATATTTTATTTGATGCAGCTTTAGCAAATTTATATGAGGATGGTCGTAAGACAGATATCTCAATTAATATTATTAAAAATTGGTTCGAAAATAAATTACAAAACAATGGTGATTAAACAAAATAATTAATAAATAAATTAAAATATATTTGGCGGCACCAATATAAAGTATTATCTTTACACTATAAGAAATTAAAATACTAATAAATTAAAACAAATCTAAAAACAAAAACATTATGGCAATTTCAATCACAGAGCAAGATATATTAAATTATAGAAATAAAAATCATGATAAGAGTTATTATAAAATGGCCAAATATTTTAATGTAGATATTAAAGTTATTTTAGATTTATTAAATTATGATTGTTGGGAACTTCAAGATGAAGGTCATGCGGATAGTGAAACAATTCTAATTTTCAATAATGTAGATGGGGAGAGATTAATCCATAGTGAAGATAAATTAACCAATAATTGGTTAACATATAAATATGTTACCAATGATGAAGGAACTACAGTAAGTGTTTACGAAATTGATGGGTGGTTATATGATTCTTATGAACATTATTAATTATAATGATTTAATTAAAATATATTTGTTTAATCCAATATAAAGTATTATCTTTACAGTATAAGAAATAAGTTATTAATAAATTAAAAGAAAATTAATTATGTCTAAAAAACAAAACCAAAAAGATATTCAAAAAGCATTTGAATTAATTAAAAAAAATGTTTGGTTATTTTAATTACTTTTATTATCTTTGAATAAAGAAATAAGTTATTAATCAATTAAAAAGAAAAAAATGAATAACGAAAAAGATACTGTAAGAATCCCAGTAACAACTATAGCGGCAAAGGTGATTAAAAAATTAAATGAAGCTGTTAAAAAGTCCCCTACTGGTGTTTCATTCGCACGTGTTAATGGTTATACTAATAGTAGTGGTGAAAAATCAAATGTAACTATTAACATTGGTGTTAATTATGGTAACGTTAAAGAAAAAGATTTAAAGTACTTACAAAATTTAGATGTTAATACTTTAGTAAGAGAGTCAAACGACGAAAAAGAGATTATTGGTTTAGATAAGGAACTTTTAATTGAAGCTAAAGAAGCCTTATTAAAACCTTATATTAACCCAAAACAAGAAACAACTAATAGAAGTAAAGCACAAAGCGATGCATATACCAGAATTGAAGGGGCACCACAATTAAAAGTCCATAATGATACAGGTTTAATTTACTTAGAAGGTTATCAGGTATCAAAAACTATTTTACTTGAGGGTGAATATAAAAAAGTAAAATCCAGACCTTTAACAATTGCTAAAAAAGAAATAAAAAAAGGTATGAAAGTTAGTAAAATCCGTCAATATAAATTAGATGGGATTAATAACCTTTCAATTTCTGGTGATACCATAGAATTTATTGAACAAAGCATATAAATTAATTAAAATTTTTATTATAAACCTCACTATTAAATTGGTGGGGTTATTTATTTTTAGTATCTTTATAAAAACTAACACAAAAAACTATAAAAATGAAAAAATTAAGAAAAGTAATTAGCAACGAAAAATTCAATGAGATATTAAATGTAGCACTAAATTACTCAATAGTAAGTGTAGTGTTAATTATAATAGCTATCGTAATACATAAAATGATATAATTAAATTAAAATATATTTGGTTATATTAAATATTAGTATTATCTTTGATTAAACAAAAACAATATTCATTATGAAAAATTTTATTAATAATTGGAAAAAGTATTGGACAGTTTATATTATTTTTAGTGTATTATTTTTTGTTGGATTATTTGTACTTGCAACACTTGAATATTTAATTAACTTAATTTAATTATAATCATTATGACTAGAATAAGTGCATCTATTAAGCCCGTTGAATTATGTGATAAAATGCTTATGGCTGAACATAGAGAGATTATTCGAATACCTAATACAATTAAAACAGGTAAAGCCAAAGTTAATTTAAATAAAATATCTAACAATTTCAAATTAGGTACAGGACATGTAACTTTCTTTTACAATAAGTTAGAATACTTACATAAAAGATATAACTTACTTTATTTAGAATGTAAAAAAAGAGGTTTTAATGTACAAAATTATAATAACTGTTTTGAAGGTTTACCAGAAAATTTATATAACAATTGGTCGGAAGATATAAATACCAGAAAAATTGTTATTGAACGAATTAATACACGACTTGAAACAATGAAAACTATTAAGTATTATAGTAAAAACATTGAATTAAATAAAATTAAATTAAAATAAATTTGGTAAAACCAATATAAAGTATTATCTTTATAAAAGAATTAAACTAATAACCCCTTAAAAAGAAAGAATTATGATAACTTTATTTACAACCATTGCAAATTATTTAAAAGAATATTTTTCAGACATTAAACTTTCTGAAATTACATTCGAATCATTAACTAAAGCTGCATCTAATTCAGCTCAAAATAATAACTAAAAATACTTAAACATTAATATTAAAACCTCTAACCAATGTTAGGGGTTTTTTATTATAAAAATAATTAATAATTTAATTAAAATATATTTGGTAGTATTAAATATTAGTATTATCTTTGATTAAACAAAATAAGTTATTAATCATTAAAACAAAACATTATGTCAACTATAATTACAAAGCAAGAAATATTAAATTATAAAGAAAATAATCCAAAGGTTGGTTATTATGAATTAAGTAAACATTTTAATCTATCTATTGAAGAATTATTTGAATTATTGGATATAACTAATTATAAGATTATTAAAGATAATTATATTCAAATTTGTGATTCTAATGGTGATGAAACTTATTTTGAATTTTCAGATGGTGTTTGGGAGAAATATGAATATGATAAGAATGGTAATGTAACTGATGAAGAAAATTCATGCGGGTTTAAGTGTGAATCAGTATTTAATGAAGATAGTAAACTAATCAAACAAACCTTTAACGATGGAACAATTAATGTATATAAATATAATGATTTAGGTGTATTAATTGAAGAAATCAGTATAAAGAAAACATATTTAAATTAAAATATATTTGGTGGTACCAATAATTAGTATTATCTTTGATTAAACAAAATAAGTTATTAATAAATTAAAACAAAAACATTATGTACAATACACAAATAAAGTTCATAAAAGTAATAGGGGATATTAATGGCAATCCTAGATATGTATGTCATTTTTTAGATATAGCAAATAATTATGATGAAGCCCTTAAAATTGCTAAAAAAATAGGGGGTAAAAAGTATCATACTAAAACATTCGGGGGTGGTATAGTATTTAAAACACCTAATATAAGATATATTGATAATTTATTAACGTCTTTATCGTATAAATTTGTTGAGTATTGGCGGAATCCTACAAAATCCGAAATAAAGATGGGGTATGGTGCTATTCATAAAGTTAATTTTTCTATGTATGATGTGAGTAAACCAAATGGAGAATTAAAACAATGGTTTATAAAAGACAAATTAAGGTATAATAGAAGTTAAAACACTAATCATTAAAAACAAAAACATTATGGTAAATAAACATTACATTGATAAAGAAGTAAATGATTCTTTTAATCCTTTTGCTGATACTAACCATAGTTTATACAATGAAGATGAATGTATTAATGATGAAGATATAAAAGAATGGTATGAATGTGAAAAATATTACAACAATTTAAATAAAAAACAACGTGATATTGATACTTTTTTAAAATAAAAAAATAAATTAAAATATATTTGGTATAACCAATATAAAGTATTATCTTTGATTAAACAAAATAAGTTATTAATAAATTAAAACAAAAATATTATGTCTATAAAATATAAAGAAGTTAATGGGACATCTTATAATATTAACACGAACGATGTAGTTATTAGAATTTTAGAAGATTGTAGGGTTAATAGAACTCGAATAGTGTTAGATTATGGAGATATAAAAACAGGTGAAAGTTGGGGAGAGGTTTGCGATATAACTGGTTATGTTGGTCGAAGTGCGGGGACTAAAAAAGTACCTATATTAGTATATAATTCTAGTAGTTTTGGTGGTGGTGAAATTTTAACACATTGTATTATAGGTATTAAAACCAGTAAAGGTAAAAGAGTTTTATATAACCTTAAAAAATAAATTAAAATATATTTGGTATAACCAACAATTAATATTATCTTTATAATAGAAATAAGAATTTAACCAACAATTAAAACCTAAAAATTATGAAAACTTTCAAAAACTTAAATTTAGTAGTATTAGTAATGTTATTATTTGTAACAACTGTTAATGTATCAGCTCAAAATGATAATGAAGTTTATATTAAACAAGAAAAATTGGAAAACTTTGCTAAATTAGTCCAAATTGGTAATCTAAATAAAATTAAAGGTTATCAGTATGGTACAGAAAATGAAGTTAACATTAAACAAGTAGGGAATGAAAATGTTAGTATTACTGAACAATTAGGTAAATATGATAAAATTAAAATAATCCAAAAAGGTGAAAGTAATTATATTAAAGCTAACCAACAAGGATTAAATACCGAAGCCTTATTTTACCAACTTGGTAATGATAATATAATTAATTCAATACAATACGGGGATAATAATAAAGCAAAAGTTAGACAAACTGGTAATAATAATAAAGTAGGTATACACCAAATCGGTAACTTTAATAAGGTTATGATAACCCAAAGAGGTAGTAAATAAATAAATACTTAAACATTAATATTAAAACCTCTAATTAACATTAGGGGTTTTTTATTATAAAAAAAATAAATAATTAAATTTAAATATATTTGGTGGTACCAATAATTAATGTTATCTTTACAGTATAAGAAATAATAATAATCATTAAAAGAAAACAAAAATGACAAAGCAAGAATTAAATAGAGATATTAAAAGATTAGTTAAAAATAGTGAAAATATCACAGATAAAAATAGGGATGCTATTGAAAAAGAATTTTTAAGATTGTATAGAGCAGATAAGACATTCGAATATATGAATCTTTATTCCGTTAAAATGATGCTAAGATTAAATGTAAGACATAGATATATACCATTACATCAATTTGGACAACAAATAAATCTACCTTATGAAAAATAATATAAAAATTATATCTTATACTAGACATACATATAAAAATGGTGTGTTTAGTAGAACTGATACTTTAAATTTTGATAAAAATATAGATACAAAATTAAAAGCTTTAGAAATTATTAATAACTGGAATAAATTAGCTTTCGCCACATATTGCGTAAGTGGTATATTATACACATATTCAATTAATTATTAAAAAATCTTAAAATGCCAAAGAAAAAGAAAAAGTTAAACATAGATAATACAGTGAAAAAAAATAAAGCTCAATATATTTATGATACTTATTTTAACCCACTTAGTGAGCATTGTTTAGATAATAATTTATTTGATACATTAAAAAATTATGGTGTAATTGATGAAAAAGAATGTATTAAATTAGAAAAACAATTTGAGGTTATGGCCCATAATTTATTACATGAAATGTTATGTTATGATAAAAACCTATTAGAAAAAAATAATAAGAAATGATAACACCTAAAGAAGAAATATTAAAATATCATAAAGATAATCCAACCATGGGTTATCTTTCTTTAAATCATATCTTTAATGTTGCAATAATTAATCTATTAGATTTAATTAAAGTAAAAGAATTTATAAGTATTACCGAAGTATATAACGAATTCTTTAATAAAGATAATTCTAAAATTTATAAATTCATTATTAATAATTATAGTTTTGAAATTAAATGTTATGATGAAAATAATAATTTAATATATGAAGAAATACCACACGGTGAATATACTAACTATTATTATAATAAAGAAAATATCTTAATTAATAAAGAAACATCTAATTATTTTAATGAAAAATATTTAGGTATATAACCTTAAAAAATAATTAAATTAAAATATATTTGGTGGTACCAAAATAAAGTATTATCTTTACAGTATAAGAAACAAAAACAATATTCATTATGAAAACTTTATTTCACGGTACAACTTTAGAGAACTGGTTAAATATTAAAAAAGAAGAAGGGTTCGCATCTAACCAAACAAATTGGAATTGTTCGGGGTATCATGAAACATATTTTTATGATATGGATAAAGAATGTAATGATGAAGAACAATGTATACAAGCTGCTTTAGAAAGTGCTAATTTAGCAGCTTCAATACAAAACTATAACGGTAATACATTAGTTGTACTTGAACTGGAAGTACCAGAAAATCTAGTTGAGGATGACTACAGTTGTGAAAATATGGACACCATCGCTAGTGTAGTTAATAACGATGATTTAGATTTAACAATGATTAAAAAAATACATATATGTAAAACTGGATATTTACCTAGTTTAAGATTATATTATGTTAGTGAATTATTAAAAAATAACCAATATATTGAAACTTCTACATTTAATGAATTAGAATTATCAATAGTACATCAAACCGAATTCCCATTTATTCAAGATTTACACGAATTTGATTATGAAACCGAAAATGTGGAATTTGAACCATTAGAAATAATTTAATTTAAATTATTATTTGATTAATCCAATATAAAGTATTATCTTTACAGTATAAGAAATAAATCTAAAAACAAAAACATTATGGCTAAATTAGGTATACCAGTAGAAGTAACAAACATTGCTAAAAATGTGAACCCATCATTATATAATATATATGAAAAAATTTACTTCGTTATTGATGTTAATGATTATCATATATTAAGGATTTTAAAAGGTTTTGGAGAGGGTTACGTTAAAGATGAAAATAAATTTATTTTAGAACATCAATTAATTTCGAAATCTAAAACAGAAAAATTAAGCGTTAGTAAAATGCAACGAATATTAAATAATGATGATGGAGGTAATAATGATTATTTTGTTTATGATAATATAGACGAATGTATTAATAAAATTGATGGCGGATTCGGTATACATAAATATTTTAATCAAAATAATAACTAAAAATACTTAAATATTAATATTAAAACCTCTAATTAACATTAGGGGTTTTTTATTATAAAAATAATTAATAAATAAATTAAAATATATTTGGTGGTACCAAAATAAAGTATTATCTTTGATTAAACAAAATAACATAACATGAAAAATTTACTTAAAATTCTTTTAGTTTCATTATTATTAACTTATTGTATATCAATTAACAACACTAATAATGATTTTAAATATGATTTAATGTCCTTTAATCCTTTTAATGTATCAGATAACCATAATGATATTAACAATGAATGGGATAAACATTTCGATGTAGAAACATTATTTTATATAACTGGTGAATAAAATAAAATAAACAAGATGAAAGAGCAAATATTAAAGTATATAAATGATAATCCAAAGCTAGGGTATTATCATATAAGTAAAAAATTTAACACCCCATTAAAAGAATTATTTAACTTATTAGATATAAGTAAATATAAAATTGGTGATACTTATCTTCACATTTATGATGTTAATAATAATAATAATAAAATATATAAAGAAGATTCAAAGGGTTATTGGGAAAAATGTGAATATGGTGAAAATAATAATTTAATATTTAAAAAGAATTCTAAAGGTTTTTATTATAAATGGGAATAAAATAAATAATAATTTAATTAAAATATATTTGGTATAACCGATAATTAGTTGTATATTTATACTATAAGTAATTAACTACTAATCATTAAAACAAAACATCATGGATACTTTAACAACAAAAGAACAATTAGTAAATTCTAATAATGTTTATCCTAAAGTTGGTTATTATGAACTAAGTAAAAAACTTGATTTATCTATTAACGAATTAATGGAATTACTAAATGTTAATAACCATAATATTAATGAAGATAATATCATTATACATGATGAAAACGGTAACATGATATACTTTGAAGATTCTAACGGTGATTGGGCTAAATATTATTATAACGAAAATAACGAGTTAATTAATGAAACTCACTCAAATACCGATTGTTATAAATGGTATTATGATAATAAATAATATAACCTTAACATAGTTAAAATAAAGCCCCTTAATGGGGTTTTATTCGTTTTAATAATAACTTACACCATAAATAAATTAAAGCTCCTTAAATAAGCTTAAAAGTAATTAATAAATAAATTAAAATATATTTGGTTATATTAAATAATAGTATTATCTTTACACTATAAGAAATTAAAATAAAACATTATGGAAACAATTCTAAAAATAGAAGAAACAACATTCGAAAATAAAGACGGTTTTATAATTACAACAACTGAACAAGAAATAAAACTAGGTATAAATAACGTACAAAGTTGCTGCGAAGATTGGGGGTATTTTATGAGTGAAGATAATCTACCTGATTTTATAGGAGCTAAATTATTAAATGTGAATATAACAGATACATTATTAAAAGCACATGATGAGGTTGATATCGATAATATGTATGTGGGTGGTGTTATGTTCGTAAACTTAGAAACTTCTGAAGGGTTATTGCAATTTGTTGCGTATAACGAACATAACGGGTATTACGGTCATGAAGCTTGTGTAATTAGTAAACAAATAACCGATTATGAAATTTTATAATAATTTAAATAAATTATATTTGGTGGTACCAATATAAAGTATTATCTTTACAGTATAAGAAATTAATTAAGTTATGGAAAATGAAATTAGGTTAACTAGTGTTGTGAGAGTAGAGAATGAAATACATATTTTAAAATGTAAGATAATCGATACTACTAATGTTTTATTTCAAATATATAATAAAACTAAAGGGGTTTTATTACCTTGTTATAAAATTAAAGCTAATTATGGTCTGTTAAAATTTATTAATCCAGATTCTAAACAAAAAGAATATTATAATAGATTATCTTTAACCTCATCTATTAATAGAAATACATTAATAAGATATTATCATAAATTACAACTATCAATGTTAATGTCTTATAAAGAAAGTAATTGTTAAATAATAAATTAACTCATGGATAAAAGAAAAAAAAATCAAACCATTAAAGACTGGTTAAATGAAAACACTAAAGGTGAAAGCGGGTGGTTAGATAAAGCTAAATATAGACAAAACAATAAAGATTGGTTAAACATATCATTTAAAATAGCAGTAAAAACCTTATCCGCCCTTAAAGAAAATAAAAGAACAGGGTTTTATCCATCAAATGTTAAAGAATTATCACAAGCAATGAACTGTACCGAAGAAAGTATAGTTAAAGTACTAAAAGGTTCAGACAAAATTACAATAGATGTTTTAGTTAAATTAGAAGATATATTAAATTTATCAATATTAACCAAAATAAATTAGGTTATATCAATTATAAATCTTATCTTTATAAAAGAAATAAAATAATTATGAGTAAACCTGATATCAATAAATGGATTTTTGAAATACCTTTAGTAGACATTCAAGAAAATTACAAAGATGAAGGATTTAATACACCATGTATCTGCTGTGGTAAAGATTTGAAAAATCCTAAATATAATGTACACATGGTTAATGATTTTTTAGTAAGTACCGAAGAACCATTCTCAGTTAATGAAGACATGGGGTTTTACCCCATAGGGAATAGTTGTAAAAATAAATTACCTAATAACTTTTATTTTAAAAATAATTCTTAAATTTATCAATATTAACCAAAATAAATTAGGTTATATCAATTATAAATATTATCTTTATAATATAGTTTATTAATCATTAAAATAAAAACATTATGAAAACTCATAACATATACGGTGTTCAATTAACAAGTTTACAACAAAGTCAATTTACTAAATATATTACTGATAATAAAATAACGATGAATACTAAAACCGCAGGTGAAAGAAAATTAATTGTTGAATCTTGGTTAGGATGTTTATTTTATAAAAATAATTCTTAAATTTGTTTATATGATAATAAATTACTATATTTGTAAGAGGGTTTAGTTATAGTTAGGCACATACGTGAATGGAGGGAGGACGTATATACCCTCCCTCCGTAGACCTACCCCCGTAACCCCTCTTACACTACCCTCCGTTGACCCCTTTATTATACGCCTCTGATTGCTAGAGAAAATTTTTTTAGAATTTTTTTTTACATAATCTTATTTTAGATGTGGGTTTTTATTTGCTAGAGAAAATTTTTTTCACCATAAATATATTTTTTTCATTGTATAAGGTTTTTTTCAATATATTATTAAGGGGGATTTTTAAATACATTATATTTAGTCACATTTTACATACCTTTTAAGATAGGGTTTAAATAATATTTCTTTTATCAGATATTAAGGCTTCTTTTATAACTAACATTAATAACTAAAAAAATTTTTTTATATTTTTTTCTATGAAAAAATGGGTTATTATTTTTTAACTGGGGTTTTTAAAATATCTTTCTTCTTTACTTTTTATCTTTCATTGTATATATGGTATCTAAAAAAATTTTTTTATATTTTTTTTTTCTATGAAAAAATGGTCTTTTATATTTGGTTAGTTTAAATTAAACCTTTATATTTGTAATATTACTAATTATTAATCAAAGAATGATAATATGAAAGAACATATATTAAAATACGTTGAATTAATTCCAGATACATTGTATAATGATTTAGTTAAAATATTTGGTTTATCTTTAGATAAATTATTAGATATAACCAATTATAAAATTGAAGATAAATATATTGAAATTTATGATACTAAAGATAATTGTATTGCGATTTATGATATCAGCAATAATATAATCTATAAAGAGA
>Ga0316203_1001571_pt1 | contig 15619 bp, 11 predicted proteins | sample 6monrhotite_MG_FD_204940 | JGI IMG/M metagenome (GOLD analysis project Ga0316203, IMG submission 204940) | Microbial mat bacterial communities from mineral coupon in-situ incubated in ocean water Damariscotta River, Maine, United States -... | ecosystem: Environmental > Aquatic > Marine >... | reverse complement strand
CTGGGCAGTCAACGTGCGCATAGTGACGAACTTCTGTCTCGTATTCAACGTGCGACGTATTGATGGTAATTCCACGCGCCTTTTCTTCAGGCGCCGCGTCAATTTGCGAGTAATCCTTAGCCTCACCACCATACTTCTTTGACAACACAGTTGCGATCGCCGCTGTTAGCGTTGTCTTGCCATGGTCAACGTGACCAATTGTGCCCACGTTTACGTGTGGCTTTGTACGTTCAAATTTACTCTTTGCCATTTTTAGTATCTCCAGTATCTTTCAAGATCAATCGAAATTATTTTTTACTCATAATGGCTTCAGCCACGCTCTTAGGTGCTTCGGAATAATGTTTAAATTCCATTGTGTATGTTGCACGGCCTTGAGTTGCAGAGCGCAGCGCTGTGGAATAGCCGAACATTTCGGCCAAAGGCACTTCTGCTTTAACAGACTTACCACCGCCCACCATATCATCCATACCCTGCACCATGCCACGACGCGATGACAAGTCACCCATCACCGTACCCGTGTAGTCTTCTGGCGTTTCAACCTCAACCGCCATCATTGGCTCCAGCAACACAGGACTAGCCTTGCGCATGCCATCTTTGAAGCCCATAGAAGCAGCCATCTTAAAGGCATTCTCGTTGGAGTCGACATCATGGTAAGAACCATCAAATAGCGTAACCTTCACATCCACGACAGGGAAACCAGCTAAAACGCCATTCGGCAAAGTATCTTCCAAACCTTTTCTGACAGAAGGAATAAATTCGCGAGGTACTGAACCACCTTTAATCATGTCGACAAATTCAAAACCTTTACCTGTCTCATTTGGCTCCAACTTCAGCCATACATGACCGAACTGACCACGGCCACCGGATTGCTTTACAAACTTACCTTCAACCTCAACAGTCTTACGAATCGCTTCGCGATAAGCGACTTGTGGCGCACCCACATTTGCCTCCACGCCAAACTCACGACGCATACGATCTACCAAAATCTCCAGGTGCAACTCACCCATACCCGAGATAATTGTCTGACCCGACTCTTCGTCAGTACGAACACGGAAGGAAGGATCCTCAGCAGCCAAACGCCCCAGAGCAAGACCCATCTTTTCTTGGTCGACCTTGGTTTTCGGCTCCACTGCAACGTGAATCACCGGCTCAGGAAACACCATTCTCACCAGAACAATTGGATCCTTAGGGTCACACAATGTCTCGCCAGTAGTAACCTCTTTCATACCGATACATGCAGCAATGTCACCCGCCAAAATCTCATCAATCTCTTGACGATTATTCGCGTGCATCTGAACAATACGACCAATACGCTCCTTCTTACCCTTAACGGAGTTGTAAATCGTATCGCCTTTTTTCAACACACCAGAGTAAACACGCACAAAGGTTAGCTGACCAACAAATGGATCCGTCATCAACTTAAATGCCAGTGCAGAGAAACTCGCTCCGTCATCAGCCTTACGAGTTAATGGCTCGCCTTCTTCAGACTCACCCTCAACATCAGGAATATCGGAAGGCGCAGGCATAAATTGAATCACAGCATCCAACATGCGCTGAACACCCTTATTCTTAAAGGCGCTGCCACACAGCATCGGCTGAATTTCACAAGCAATGGTACGAGTACGCAAGCCAAGAATGATCTCATCCTCAGTCAACTCACCATTCTCAAGATAGTTATTCATCAACTCTTCTGAAGACTCAGCTGCAGACTCAACCATCTTGCCGCGCCATTCATCAGCAGTAGCTACAAGTTCAGCGGGAATATCACGATAGTCAAACTTCATGCCCTGAGATGAATCATCCCAGTAGATAGCCTTCATTTTAATCAGATCAACCACGCCTTCGAACTTATCTTCAGCCCCAATTGGGATCACGACAGGCACTGGAGTCGCGCGCAAGCGCGTCCCCATTTGCGCCACCACCTTGAAGAAGTCCGCACCAGAGCGGTCCATCTTATTCACGAAAGCCAAGCGAGGAACCTTGTACTTATTAGCTTGACGCCAAACTGTCTCAGATTGTGGCTGCACACCACCCACCGCACAGTACACCATGCAAGCACCATCCAATACGCGCATAGAACGCTCAACCTCAATTGTGAAGTCTACGTGCCCCGGAGTATCAATGATGTTGAAACGATGCTCTTCAAATTGATTCTCCATGCCCTTCCAGAAACAAGTTGTCGCAGCCGAGGTGATAGTAATACCACGCTCCTGCTCTTGCTCCATCCAGTCCATGGTTGCCGCACCGTCATGCACCTCGCCAATTTTATGACTTATGCCGGTGTAGAACAAAATGCGCTCCGTCGTTGTCGTCTTGCCCGCATCAATGTGCGCACTAATGCCGATGTTGCGATACTGACTAATGGGTGTTTTACGTGCCACGATATATTACCTAACTATAAAATTCTGATTAGAAACGGAAATGCGAGAATGCTTTGTTGGCTTCAGCCATACGGTGCACTTCTTCACGCTTCTTAACCGCACCACCACGACCTTCAGCAGCATCCATCAACTCACCGGCCAAACGCATGCCCATAGACTTCTCACCACGCTTACGCGCAAAGTCTTTCAACCAACGCATAGCTAGAGCCATACGACGCGAAGGACGCACCTCAACTGGCACCTGGTAGTTTGCACCACCAACACGACGACTCTTAACCTCAACCTGAGGCTTAGCATTACTGATCGCCTGATTGAATACCTCAATCGGGTCCTTACCACTCTTTTTAGCAACCTGCTCCATCGCGCCATAAAGAATGCGCTCAGCAACTGACTTCTTGCCTGCCGTCATTAATACATTAACGAACTTGGAAAGATCTTGGTTACCGTACTTTGGATCCGGAAGAACTTCACGTTTGGGTACTTCTCTGCGTCTTGGCATATCAAAAAACCTCGAATATATTAGCTAACTAAAGAACAGTGATACAAATCGCCATTAAGACTTCTTAGGACGCTTCGTACCATACTTGGAACGGGACTGCTTACGATCTTTAACACCCGCCGTATCCAGACTTCCGCGCACCATGTGGTAACGCACACCCGGCAAATCCTTAACACGACCACCACGCAGCAGCACAACACTGTGCTCCTGCAAGTTATGACCTTCACCACCGATGTAGGAAATAACTTCAAAACCACTAGTCAGACGCACCTTGGCTACTTTACGTAGCGCAGAGTTTGGCTTCTTAGGAGTGGTGGTATAAACACGAGTACATACTCCGCGCTTTTGAGGGCCGCCTGCAAGCGCAGGGACCTTACTCTTTATAACTTCCGCGGAACGAGGCTTGCGCACTAACTGGTTAATCGTTGGCATTGTATAATTCCTAAAAACTTAATTAAATCAATAAACTGCAAAAACATTCGCCCAGACAGAGCAAAACTCACTTTTATCTGGACGGCTAAAAAGACCGCGCATTCTATTGACAAACGCGCACTCTGTCAAGCCAACACTAGATGCTGTCTTGAATTTCTGTTGACACCTCAGCTTCGACCAGAGGCACACCCGCCGCCATGTCAATGCCTAGAGCTTGCTTTCGCAACGTTGAATGGTAAGCCAAGCCCGTTCCTGCCGGAATCAAACGACCGACAATAACGTTCTCTTTCAAACCACGCAGGTCATCTTTCTTGCCCATAATGGCAGCCTCTGTCAATACACGCGTTGTCTCTTGGAAAGACGCAGCAGAAATAAAGGAGTCTGTGGACAATGATGCTTTGGTAATACCTAGCAACATAAACTGGAATGAAGCCGGCTCTTTACCCAATGCTTCAATTCGCTCATTTTCGCGTAGCAACTCTGCTCGCTCAACTTGCTCCTTAGGTATGAACTTGGTATCGCCTTCATCTACGATTTGCACACGACGTAGCATCTGACGCACGATCACTTCGATATGCTTATCGTTAATCTTCACGCCTTGCAGACGGTATACGTCCTGCACTTCGTCAGCGATGTAGCGTGCCAAGGCTTCGACACCTAACAAACGCAGAATATCGTGCGGATCTGCTGGGCCATCTACAATCATCTCACCCTGAGTAACCGCCTGACCATCATGCACCAATACGTGCTTTTCTTTGGCAATCAGGAATTCATTCACGACTCCATCAGCATCGGTAATAACCAAACGCTGTTTCCCTTTGGTCTCTTTACCGAACGATGCGGTGCCGGTAACTTCAGCCAACATACCTGCATCTTTTGGTGAACGTGCCTCAAATAGTTCAGCCACACGCGGTAGACCACCCGTAATATCACGAGTCTTAGAGCTTTCCTGAGGAATACGCGCCAGAACATCACCTACACCAACATGCTGACCATCTTCAACCGTAATAATTGAGCCAACTTGGAAAGTGACAGAAATCGGAGTCTCTGTACCCGCAAGCTTAATCTCATTACCTGTTTCATCCAACAAGCGAACTAAAGGACGACCACCCTTACTCTGAGTGCTGCTGTTACGCTTAGGATCGATAACAACCAATGTAGACAAGCCGGTAACTTCATCGATCTGCTTAGCAACAGTAGAACCCTCTTCAACATTCTCAAAGCGAGCTTGACCAGCGTATTCAGTAATAATTGGACGGGTATGCGGATCCCATGTGGCCAGCACATCACCTGCACGCACAGCGACACCTTCACGCACCGTCAACATCGCGCCATAAGGCACTTTATGATGCTCACGCTCGCGACCATGGTCATCGGTCACCATTACTTCACCACTACGCGCAACAACTACTACCTCGTTACGTGCACTAGTCACAGTACGCATGTTCGCGCTGTACTTCATAGTTCCGTTTGACTTACCTTCTACCTGACTAGCCACCACCGTACGTGAAGCGGCACCACCAATGTGGAAGGTACGCATGGTCAACTGAGTTCCTGGCTCACCAATAGACTGAGCCGCAATCACACCCACGGCCTCACCACTATTTACCATCCCACCACGACCGAGGTCACGTCCATAACATTTGGCACACAAGCCATAACGTGTTTCGCATGTCAGTGGAGTACGTACTCGCACCTCATCAATACCGAGCGCCTCAATGTTGTCCACCATATCTTCATCGAACAATGTATTTGCCTCGTACAGAGTCTCGCTGGTCTCAGGATTGACCACATCAGAAGCGGCAACACGACCAAGAATACGTTCACGTAGCGCTTCAATAACTTCACCACCTTCGACCAATGCTTTCATAGCACGACCGTTTTCGGTGCCGCAATCATCTTCGCGAATAACCAAATCTTGAGTCACGTCAACCAAGCGACGTGTCAGATAACCTGAGTTCGCCGTTTTCAATGCCGTATCTGCCAAACCTTTACGTGCACCGTGGGTTGAAATGAAGTACTGCAACATGTTCAAACCTTCACGGAAGTTCGCCGTAATAGGTGTCTCGATAATGGAGCCGTCTGGCTTCGCCATCAGACCACGCATACCAGACAACTGACGAATCTGCGCCGCAGAGCCACGCGCACCAGAGTCAGCCATCATGTAAATGGAGTTGAATGATTCCTGCGACACAACCTTACCCGCTTCATCTTTAACAGCCTCGCCACTTAGACGATCAAACACTACTTCGCTACCTAGCTGATCCATCATGGCCTTGGCAACCTGATCACCAGTACGGCCCCAGATATCCACTACTTTGTTGTAGCGCTCGCCCTGTGTTACCAAACCAGAAGTGTACTGAGATTGAATCTCTTGCACTTCCTTCTCGGCGGCAGCAATCAGGCTGACCTTTTGCTTAGGAACCAGCATGTCATCCACACAGATTGAGATACCAGCACGAGTTGCATAGGTGAAACCTGTATACATCAACTTATCAGCCATAATTACTGTATCGCGCAAACCGCAACGACGGAAACTGGCATTGATAAGGCGTGAAATTTCTTTTTTCTTGAGCGTTTTGTTTACACCGCTGAAAGGCAGGTTGGTAGGTAGCAACTCCGACAGAATTGCACGCCCCACTGTTGTCTCATAGCGAGTAATTGTTTCGACTACTTCACCACCTTCTTCACAAGTAGATTCTTTGATACGCACAAGAACTTTAGCCTGCAAATCAACATGGCCTGAACGATATGCGCGCAATACTTCAGACACATCAGCGAAGTAAGATCCTTCACCCAATGCGCCGATGTTTTCACGTGTCATGTAGTACAAGCCCAACACAATATCTTGCGATGGAACAATGATAGGCTCGCCGTTTGCCGGAGACAGAACGTTATTGGATGCCAGCATCAAAGTGCGTGCTTCCATTTGCGCTTCTAGCGACAAGGGAACGTGAACCGCCATTTGGTCACCGTCAAAGTCAGCATTGAATGCTGAACAAACTAGCGGGTGCAATTGGATAGCCTTACCTTCAATCAAGATAGGCTCAAATGCCTGAATACCCAAACGGTGCAATGTAGGTGCACGGTTAAGCATAACCGGATGCTCGCGAATAACCTCTTCCAGAATATCCCACACGATTGGCTCTTCAGCCTCAACCATGCGCTTACCCGCTTTGATTGTCGTAGCCAAACCCATCTTTTCCAGACGCTCGAAGATGAATGGCTTAAATAGTTCCAGCGCCATTTTCTTCGGCAAGCCGCATTGATGCAGCTTGAGCTGTGGACCAACCACAATTACAGAACGACCAGAGTAGTCAACACGCTTACCTAGCAAGTTTTGACGGAAACGACCGCCTTTACCCTTAATCATGTCAGCCAATGATTTCAAAGGACGCTTGTTTGCGCCGGTCATTGCTTTACCACGACGGCCGTTGTCTAGCAATGAATCGACTGATTCCTGCAACATACGCTTTTCGTTACGCACGATAATCTCTGGCGCTTTCAATTCCAGCAAACGCTTCAGACGGTTATTACGGTTAATCACGCGACGATACAAATCGTTAAGGTCAGAAGTCGCAAAACGACCACCATCCAAAGGAACCAATGGACGTAGTTCTGGCGGCAACACTGGCAATACTTCCATTACCATCCACTCAGGCTTAATGCCTGACTGCACGAATGCCTCAAGAACTTTCAGACGTTTAGCGTACTTCTTGATCTTGGTTTCAGAGCTGGTAGCTTCCAATTCTGCACGTAGGTTTTCAACCTCAGCAGGCACATCCAAAGCACGTAGCAATGCACGTACACCTTCTGCACCCATCACTGCGGAGAACTCATCACCATACTCTTCAAGCTTGGCAAGGTAGTCATCATCTGACATTAACTGACCGCGATTTAGCGGAGTCATGCCTGGCTCAGTCACAACATAGGCTTCAAAATACAACACACGCTCAATATCACGCAGTGTCATATCCAATACCATACCCAAACGAGATGGCAGTGACTTCAAAAACCAAATGTGCGCAACAGGAGAGGCCAATTCAATATGACCCATACGCTCGCGACGTACTTTAGACAAAGTAACTTCAACGCCACATTTTTCGCAGATAACACCGCGATGCTTTAGACGCTTGTATTTACCACACAAACATTCGTAGTCTTTTACTGGGCCAAATATCTTGGCGCAGAACAAACCATCACGCTCAGGCTTGAATGTACGGTAGTTGATCGTCTCAGGCTTTTTAACTTCGCCGTAAGACCATGAACGAATTTTTTCAGGAGATGCAAGACCGATTTTAATCGTGTCGAACTCTTCCTTCTGTGTAACCTGCTTAAATAAATCTAGCAATGCTTTCATGTGTAGCTCCTCTTAGGATCAAGGGTCAAGAATTAAGAATCAGGAAGCGGGCTTTAAGCCATTCCTGATTCTGGATGCCGAATCTTGCTTTAATGACGTTCCAGATCTATATCGATACCCAAAGAGCGTATTTCTTTGGTCAGCACATTGAATGATTCCGGCATTCCGGCATCAATCTTGTGATCGCCCTTAACAATGTTTTCGTAGACCTTGGTACGACCATTCACGTCATCCGACTTGACCGTCAACATTTCTTGCAGAGTGTAAGCTGCGCCGTAAGCTTCTAGTGCCCAGACCTCCATCTCCCCGAAACGCTGACCACCAAACTGAGCTTTACCACCCAAAGGCTGCTGGGTAACCAAACTATATGGACCAGTCGAACGAGCGTGCATCTTGTCATCAACCAAGTGATGTAGTTTAAGCACGTGCATGTAACCCACGGTCACTTCACGGTCAAATGCATCACCGGTACGTCCATCGTATAACTGAACTTGACCAGAGCGTGGCAGACCAGCCAACTCAAGCATGTCTTTGATCTCTTCTTCGCTCGCGCCATCGAATACTGGCGTAGCAAATGGCACACCCCTCTTCAGGTTGCGGCACATCTCGATAACTTCTTCATCTGTAAACGTAGCGATTTCTGCCGCTTGCTCACCGCTGTAGATCTTACCTAAGAACTTGCGCACATCAGATATCTTGGCTTGCGCATCAAGCATATGGGCGATTTTATAGCCCAGACCTTTAGCCGCCCAGCCCAGATGTGTTTCCAGAATCTGACCCACGTTCATACGCGAAGGAACACCTAGCGGATTAAGCACTACGTCAACGGTTGTACCGTCTGCCGTGTGAGGCATGTCTTCCACAGGAACAATGCGTGATACCACACCTTTGTTACCGTGACGACCCGCCATCTTATCGCCGGGCTGCAAGCGACGCTTAACTGCAACGTACACCTTAACCATTTTCTGAACACCTGCTTGAAGCTCGTCGCCTTGCGTCAGTTTCTTCTTCTTCAATTCATATGCCGCATCAAATTCAAGACGTTTCTGAGCCAGACCTTCTTTTATTTGCTCCATCTGCGTGGCAGTTTCGTCGTCAGCTAGGCGAATATCAAACCAGTGATGGTGCTCTAAATCGGTCAAATATTCTTTGCTTAGCTTACTACCTTTTGCCAACTTATTAGGGCCGCCATTGGCAACCTTGTCTAACAGCATTTTTTCCAAACGAGTAAACACGTCAGCTTCAACGATACGCATCTGGTCTACCAAGTCCTTCTTGTAGCGTCCCAATTCGTCGTCGATAATCTGCTGTGCACGCGTATCGCGCTGCAAACCTTCGCGAGTAAACACCTGCACATCAATTACGGTTCCTGAAATACCCGCCTTCACACGCAAGGAAGTATCTTTTACATCAGAAGCCTTCTCACCGAAAATTGCGCGTAGCAACTTTTCTTCTGGTGTTAGCTGAGTTTCACCTTTAGGCGTAACTTTTCCAACCAACACATCACCCACACCAACATCTGCGCCGATATGCACAATACCGCAATCGTCCAAGCGACCCATTTGCGCTTCTGACAAATTAGGAATGTCGCGAGTGATCTCCTCGGTACCCAACTTAGTGTCGCGTGCCATCACAGTCAGCTCTTCGATGTGAATCGAGGTGAATCTATCCTCAGCAACTACACGCTCCGAAATCAAAATCGAGTCTTCGTAGTTGTAGCCATTCCATGGCATAAAGCCAACGAGCATATTCTGACCCAGAGCCAATTCACCCATATCAGTTGATGCACCGTCAGCCACCACGTCGCCACGAGCAATCACATCACCAACGCGCACTAGTGGACGCTGGTTGATATTGGTATTTTGGTTGGAACGTGTGTACTTAGTCAGATTGTAGATATCTACACCAACTTCGCCCGCTGTCGTTTCTTCGTCGTTAACTCGAACTACGATACGACCTGAGTCAACATAATCAACACGTCCGCCACGAGTTGCCTGCACCGCAGTACCGGAGTCGACCGCAACAGTGCGTTCGATACCTGTACCAACCAATGCTTTTTCCGCACGCAACACAGGCACAGCCTGACGTTGCATGTTGGCGCCCATCAACGCACGGTTTGCATCGTCGTGCTCCAAAAATGGAATCAATGAAGCTGCCACCGACACTACCTGTGAAGGTGCAACATCCATGTATTCGATATTTTCAGGCTCAGCCAGTACAAACTCGTTGAATTGACGTGATGAAATAATTTCGCTAGTGAATTTACCTTTGCTATCTAAGTCGGCATTCGCCTGAGCAATAGTAAACTTACCCTCTTCAATAGCAGACAAATATTCAACTTGATCGGTAGTACCGCCATCAACTATTTTACGATATGGAGTTTCAATAAAACCATATGAATTGGTGCGCGCATACAATGCCAGCGAGTTAATCAGACCAATATTCGGGCCCTCAGGTGTCTCAATAGGACACACACGACCATAGTGAGTTGGATGCACGTCACGAACTTCAAAACCTGCTCGCTCGCGAGTCAGACCACCAGGTCCAAGAGCAGAAATACGACGCTTATGCGTCACTTCAGCCAACGGGTTGGTTTGGTCCATAAACTGAGACAGCTGTGATGAACCGAAGAACTCTTTAACTGCAGCCGAGATCGGCTTTGCATTAATCAGATCGTGAGGCATCAAGTTATCAGTTTCAGCTTGACCTAAACGCTCTTTGACAGCGCGCTCAACACGAGCCAGACCTGTACGGAATTGATTTTCTGCCAACTCACCCACAGCACGAACACGACGATTACCCAGGTGGTCAATATCGTCAATTTCGCCGCGACCATTACGCAACTCAACCAAGATCTTGATTACAGAAGCAATGTCTTCATTCGACAAAGTTACTGCACCAGTCAACTCATCACGTCCAACACGACGGTTAAATTTCATACGACCAACTGTAGACAAGTCATAACGCTCTTCTGAGAAGAACAGACCTTTAAAGAGCGCATCAACTGCATCTTCAGTTGGTGGCTCGCCGGGACGCATCATGCGATAGATAGCCACGCGTGCTGTCCACTGGTCGGTTGTCTCGTCGGCGCGCAATGTTTGCGAGATAAAGCCACCCTGATCAAGATCATTGATATACAAAGTCTGAATCTTAGCAATACCCGCTGTTTGCAGCTTGGCAAAAACTGTCTCTGTAATTTCTTCGTTGACACTGGCAATAAATTCGCCGCTGTCTTGATCCACCACGTTATGTGCGAGCACCCGTCCAATCAAGAATTCTTCATTAACAGCTAGTTTATCAATGCCATCTTCTTGTATTTGTCGTACGTGGCGTACTGTAATACGCTTTTCTTTAGCTACAATCAGCTTGCCGTCTTTTGTCTGAATATCAAAGCGCGCGATTTCACCGCGCAAGCGCTCTGGCATAACTTCAAACTGAATGCCTTGCTTACCAAAATGGAAGGTATCAAAGTCAAAGAAGGTATTAATAATTTCTTCATGCGTATAGCCGATTGACTTCAACAGAATAGTAACTGGAAGCTTACGACGACGGTCAATACGGAAGTACACAAAGTCTTTAGCATCAAACTCGAAGTCCAACCATGAACCACGGTAAGGAATTACACGCGCTGAAAACAGTAGCTTACCTGAGCTATGTGTTTTACCCCGGTCATGCTCGAAGAACACCCCTGGAGAACGGTGCAACTGCGACACGATTACGCGCTCAGTACCGTTGATAACAAATGAACCCGTGTTAGTCATCAAGGGTATCTCACCCATGTAGACTTCCTGCTCTTTCACTTCCTTAACAGTCGGCTTGCTAGCCTCTTTGTCAAGAATCGTCAAGCGTACGCGTGCACGCAATGGAGACGCATAGGTCAAGCCGCGTTGCTGACATTCGCGCACATCAAAAGGTGGCGAACCCAACGTGTAACTTACAAAATCCAGGCGCGCGAACTTATTATGACTTTCGATTGGAAAAATCGAATTAAAGGCAGCTTGCAAACCTTCATTTTTGCGTTGCTCGGGTGCTATCCGTGCTTGCAAAAAATCGTTATAAGACTCTAATTGCGTAGATAGTAAAAACGGCACCGGTAGTGCACCGACACGTTTTGCAAAACTTTTACGAATACGTTTTTTTTCAGTAAAAGAATAACTCATGACATCTCCACAACATGAAAAGACAAAGGACAAAAAGCGCGAATACGCTCATTCACCATTGGCTTCTACTACACACAAACCTGTCAAACTTACGACAGTCTCTACAAGCGTCAAAAGGCTGACGGCATGCCGTCAGCCTTGATACAACAGAAATATTTACTTAATTTCAGCTGTAGCGCCCGCTTCAATCAACTGCTTAGCGATTGCATCTGCATCTGCCTTGGATACGCCTTCCTTAATTGCCTTAGGAGCACCATCAACCAAATCCTTAGCTTCTTTCAAGCCCAAGCCAGTAATTGTACGCACTGCCTTAATTACGCTAACCTTAGAAGCACCAACTTCTGTCAAGGTTACTGTGAATTCAGTTTGCTCAGCAGCAGCTGCAGCGCCGCCGCCAGCAGCAGCTGCAGGGCCCGCCATTGCAGCAGCAGAAACGCCGAACTTCTCTTCAACAGCCTTAACCAATTCATTGAGTTCCAACACAGACATAGCGTCCAGTGATGTCAAAAATGCGTCTTTATCGAATGCCATTTTGTATTCTTCCTAAATTTAAGAGTTTAAATAGTTTAAGCTGCGGTTGACTTCTGCTCTGCCACTGCGCTGATTACTCGCGCCAAGCCAGAAACAGGAGACTGCAACAGACCCAACAGCTGTGCCAACAGCACATCTTTGCTCGGTACGGTAGCCAGCGCGTTAACACTCGCCGTATCCATCAAATTGCCGTCATATAGGCCAGCTTTAATCACCAACTTTTCGTTTGTTGTGGCAAAGTCGTACACAACCTTTGCGGCAGCTACTGGATCTGCACTCATGCTGTACGCAAGAGGGCCAATCATTTTCTCTGCCAATGCTTCAAAAGGAGTGCCTTGTACCGCGCGACGTGCCAATGAGTTTTTCAACACATGGAAATACACACCCGCTTCACGTGCTGAAGCACGCAGCTTGGTGATGTCGCCTACTGCGATACCACGATACTCTGCCAGAATGATAGTCTGAGATTGAGCCACTTGCGCGCTCACCTCGGCCACCACTGCTTGCTTTTCTTGCAGATTTAGACTCAAAGTCTTCCTCCATCTTCAAATGGGACCCATACTGGCATCACCTTATTAACAACCGCGTCCTCAAGACAAGGAGAAGGTGAACATTTTGTTCAGAGCACTCCTGCTCGCGGGCACACCATCTACGTGGGTCGACAAAATACTCAATCGATTAAACCCTTGGCAGACAACACCTCAGATACCTACGGTCTTGGATAATCTGCCAATACTGCCAGCAGTCCAATGCTCATATCGGCACGGCGCTCACACCATACCGAAAGAGTTTTACGCAGCTAAACTAGCCTGCTCGACACGAATACCAACACCCATTGTGCTGGAAACTGAAACTTTCTTCAAATACACACCCTTAGATGTCGCTGGCTTAGCCTTAACCAAGGCATCAATCAACGCCACCAAGTTTTCGCGCAATGCTTCAGGCTCAAACGAAGCACGTCCGATTGTGCATTGTATGATTCCATTTTTGTCTGTACGGTATTGAACTTGACCAGCCTTGGCATTACGCACTGCGCCAGCCACATCAACAGAAACCGTTCCAACCTTAGGGTTAGGCATCAAACCGCGAGGTCCGAGAATCTGACCTAACTGACCGACGATACGCATAGCGTCAGGAGATGCGATAACAATGTCGAAATCCATTGTTCCAGCCTTGATGGTTTCAGCCAAGTCTTCAAAGCCAACGATGTCTGCACCAGCAGCTTTAGCTTCTTCAGCCTTAGGGCCTTGTGCAAATACTGCTACGCGTACAGTCTTACCTGTACCTTTAGGCAACACTACTGAACCACGAACCAATTGGTCGGATTTTTTTGCGTCAATGCCCAAATTCACAGCCACATCAATAGACTCATCAAACTTAGCTTTAGCATTTTCTTTAGCTAACTTTATAGCCTCATCAACTGCGTACATTTTATTGCGATCTACCGTGGCGACTAACGCCTTATAACGCTTAGAAACTTGTGCCATGCTATACACCCTCCACAGTAATGCCCATGCTGCGCGCGCTACCAGCAATGGTTCGCACTGCGGCATCCATGTCAGCCGCTGTCAAATCAGGCTGCTTGGCTTTTGCAATATCTTCTACTTGAGCACGTGTCAAATTTGCGACCTTAGTTACGTGCGGTGTCGCACTACCCTTTTGTATACCAGCCGCCTTCTTAAGCAAAATGCTCGCAGGAGGAGTCTTCATTACAAAAGTGAAACTCTTGTCAGCAAATGCAGTAATTACCACTGGAATCGGCAGACCTGGCTCAACACCTTGAGTCTGAGCGTTAAACGCTTTACAGAATTCCATGATATTCAGTCCGCGCTGACCTAGCGCTGGACCAATAGGAGGACTTGGATTTGCCTTACCGGCTGGTACTTGCAGCTTTATATAGCCGATGATTTTTTTTGCCACGTTATTACTCCTTTGTTGTGGGTATAACGCATATCGCAGTTACTCCGACACGCTTCCCGTTTAAAACAACGCAAAAAGTGAAATATGAAAAGTGAAACAAATCCACCCTTCCTATCTCACATTTCACATTTAAGCTTTTTCTACCTGCCCAAAATTAAGCTCTACAGGCGTTGACCGGCCAAAAATTGTTACCGCGACACGCAACTTGCTCTTGTCGTAATTAACATCCTCAACCAAACCATGAAAGTCTGTAAACGGACCTTCTTTAACTCGCACCGTCTCACCAACTTCAAACAGCACTTTAGGACGAGGCTTTTCAACTCCAGCCTGCATCTGAGACATGATGTGATCGACTTCCTTCTGGGAAATAGGGGTAGGCTTCATCGCTGAACCACCTAAAAAGCCAGTGACCTTTGGCGCACTCTTAACCAAGTGCCAGCTCTCGTCAGTCATCTCCATCTCAATCAACACATATCCCGGAAAGAATTTGCGCTCACTGATACTCTTCTGCCCAGACTTCAGCTCCACGACTTCTTCTACGGGTACAAGAATCTGACCAAACAGATCTTCCATGCCTTCTCGCGCAATGCGCTCCAGCAATGAACGCTGAACGCTTTTTTCAAACTGGGAGTACGTATGCAAAACATACCAACGCTTGGACATTAATCCCCCCGACCCATCAGTTTATTAACCAACAGCAACAGACTTGCATCCACCGCCCACAAAAACAATGCCATCACCACAGCAAACATTACGACCACACCAGTGGTTTGCAAAGTCTCTCTGCGCGTAGGCCAAACAACTCGCTTCGCCTCCGCCACCGAATCCTGCGTAAAGCCAAACAAACGCTTGCCCAGCTCGGTCGTCCAAAGCACTCCGGCCGCAGCCAAAACCCCGACCAGCACCGAAAGCACCCGCAACACAGCCGCACTGTCGTGCAACACGTAAAAGCCGACGATTCCCGCCAGAACCAGCAGAAATACAAGCACTAATTTGATCTTGTCAGCCATGTTATGCACTATCCATTTCTTCTTACAAACTTGGCAGGCCAGGAGGGTGTCGAACCCCCAACCCTCGGTTTTGGAGACCGATACTCTACCAATTGAGCTACTGGCCTAAAAACAATACAGCAAAATGCGAAATGAGAAACGTGAAACACTGCACTAGGCCTTGCCCCACATTTCACTTTTTACATTTCACAAACTTTTATTACTCGATAACCTTTGCAACTACACCAGCACCAACAGTACGACCACCTTCGCGAATCGCGAAGCGCAAGCCTTCTTCCATCGCGATTGGCGCGATCAAATTAACTGTTACTGATACGTTATCTCCA
>Ga0316203_1001567_pt1 | contig 15688 bp, 17 predicted proteins | sample 6monrhotite_MG_FD_204940 | JGI IMG/M metagenome (GOLD analysis project Ga0316203, IMG submission 204940) | Microbial mat bacterial communities from mineral coupon in-situ incubated in ocean water Damariscotta River, Maine, United States -... | ecosystem: Environmental > Aquatic > Marine >... | reverse complement strand
CCAGACTCGCTACGTATATGGGTTAATAAATGTACCGAATCAGCGATACCAATAGCAAGAATAAGGACAGGAAGGAGGGTGGTGACGGTGTAAATAGGAATTCCCGCTGCTGCCATCGTTCCCAGCATCCAAAGCTCGGATAAAATAACCACGGTTAGTGGAATGAGTACGCCGCGAATATTACGAAAAGAGAAAAATAATAATAACGCTAGCAATGCTAAGATGATGGGTTGCATTTTTTGCATATCTTGGGGCATGTAAACACCGAAGACGCCCTCTACAATAGGCCGACCTGTAATGAGTATGGATTCCTCACCACCGCGGGCATTAATCTCATCAACTTTATTTTTTATAAGTTGATAAATTTCATGGTAATGCCCGATATACTCCGAGCTTGGGCGTACAACAATCAATGTGCCTGTGCCGTCATCACTGACGATAGAGCCCATGTACAGGCCATTATCAATCAGCCGCTGTTTTAATAGTGCTATATCTTTAGTGCTCGAGACTGGGCGTTGCATAAACTGCTCAACTTCCATGCCATCGGCTGTGCCCCGAATGTTTTTGATTGTGGACAGACTCATCAAGTCTGCCAATGCTAAAGTTCGGAATTCTTTGTGCTGCTTCATCCATTGCGTAAGCTCATCGATGAGTTGCAGGGTGTGAGGGTTATAAATGCCCTGTGGATTATTATAGTTGGTAATACCTATCACGACCATGTCTGCTGAAGAAAATACTTTTTCGAGTTTTTTCTTATTGGTGTAGGCATCCATACTTTTGGGTAGCATCTCTTCAATATTAGTTTCCATCTTCAAGGAAGAGAGTTGTGATACAAAACCGCCTGTAATCAGTGCAATGAGTATCAATACCCACCAAGCACGGTGGACAATAAATGAAAATATAGATGACATAGTAATTCCTTAACGGTAGCCGCGTTTGAGTGTGCGCTGTGTAAACATACGGTCTTTCATGCCTGTATTGAATGCTTTATTAGAGAATTCAAGACGTGTTTTATGCTGGCTTTGGATATTAATCATTTCAATGCGAATAGCAGACCAAATACCATCAATTTGTTTTAGTTCGATAATATTTAAATGTTTTAATTCGCGCCCAGCTTGATCCCAGTAATCTGCTTTGATACTAAAATCATTATCTTTGCGTATCCACTGTATGAGTTTGGAGTATCCCAGTTCACGTGCTACATCAGTCGATACTGGTGTGCCTTCAACTTTCCAGCAGTCAAAGCCATTGATTGTTTGGCTACCCAATAACTTCCAATCATAATCCTGCAATTCTGGTGTTTGTTTCATATCTTCAAAGGTAAAGTCAGTGCCCATAAAATAGTCACCACGATCGGAGGAGGAGATACGGCGTACTTTTTTCAATGCAGGTAAGTATAACCACTGGTCATCATCGCTATTGGGATCATCATAATCAAAGGTGAGCAAGGCTGTGTCACGAATATTGGCGGGCTCTGCAAAAAACACGATGGATTTGCTGTCTTTGCCGTAGTCTTTACGAAAACTAATCATATGTCGTTCACGCTTGTTACCGTTACGGTCAATCAAAATTTGATGAATATCTTGTTGTAAAGTATCGCCATCTTCGCGGTTATCAACAGCTTGCATAATGGAGAGCCCTGTTGGCTCGGCGAATGCGGGAGTGCTAATAGCCAGCCCGAATACAAGCGTATATAGCGTGATATAGAGTGTTTTTTTTGTATAGTTCATGTGTACTTTCCTTTAAATTTTAGTGTTGACGGCAGTTAAACTGGGCTAATCTGTGTATCCGTGTTCATTACCGTCAGAGTATCTGCGGGAATAAATGGTATCATTTGTTATTGCATAGCTTGAATATTATGCTTAAGCATCATGAGGCTCTCTTTTATACATACCGTGATAAAAAAGCTGTAACAACCGTTTTAAATCTTCCTCTAATAGAGAAAGCGGATTATTTTTTAGTGCTACAGGGTGGTTATACCGCATCATAGATTGATACATATCGTAGGCAGTTTGTGCAGCATTTTGCCGAGTGAATACACCCTCTTGTATGCCGCGCTCAATGATGTTTGTGAGTGCATGGATAGCTTTATTTTCACAGCTTAATAATAAGTCTTGGTGACGTTCATAGATAATCCCTATTAAATCATAGAGGTGGCGTGTATCAGTGAACTGGGCATGTCCAATATGTAAACGCGCCAAGGCAAAGGCTTCGAGTGCTTCCACAGCATTATCACATTGTTCTGCTGCTTGTATGCCAGCATCCAATTTAGATTGGATGGCGTGCTCTACGCAAGCCAGTAATAAAGCCTCTTTATTTTCAAAGTGGCGATATAAATTGCCAACGCTCATGCCTACATCGGCAGCGATTTCAGACATCGTTGTTTTACCATACCCATAGTCCGAAAAGCGTTTTTTAGCAGCTTTGCGTATCATAACTTCAATTTGCATGAGCGATTTATAAATAAGTGAATAATGAATGTAAAGCAATGTCATTCATTATTCACTCCTTACTTATGATTATATTCTTTTTTATTATGCTTGATTGTCGTTATGAATGTGTCCAGATTAGTGATGTGTATAAAATGCTGAGGGGGGAGTATGTTGGAAGGATTGGGGCTGGAAACTTGGCAGGTATGGTTGATTGCGGCGAGTATTATCGCGGTAGTTGAGTTGCTAATGCTGGGTTCATATTATTTATTAGCTATTGCAGGTGGTGCTGCGATTACTGGTGCTGTTTCATCGCTAGTTACTCTTTCATTAACAGTACAATGGTTTATTTTTTCATTTTCGACAGTCATTGTAGCAGTCTTGATGCGCTCACTTCGCTCCCCCCAGGAAAAGGAAATTGCTGATGATGTTTCCTATATGGAAGGTCATCTGGTGGAAGTTGTTGAGCGTGTTTCTCCGCGTGGGCGTGTCGTTTATAAAAGTGTAGCATGGGCTGCGGAATCAGAGGATATATTTGAGGTTGGTGAAAGTGCTCGGATTGAACGAGTGAATGGCAGCACGTTATTTATTGAAAAATTAGAAATTAGAAAAGGCGAGGTATGACGTAATGGATATGGTAATGATGGGTGTTGCAGCAATGGTTATTGTACTTGTTTTTAAAGGTATTGTAGTGATTCGAAATTCAGAACGCATGGTAATTGAACGCTTGGGGAACTATAGCCGTACATTGATGCCTGGGATTAATTTTATTATTCCATTTCTAGACCAACCGCGTGAGTTTATTTGGAAAAGCCCAGCAACAAGTGGCACGTTAGGACGTTTGCTTGGTGATAGTGGTGACTCATCATCTTATTCGCGTTTACAAAGTATGGCACGTATTGATATTCGAGAAACGGTGCTTGATTTCCCATCACAAACGGTAATTACGCGTGATAATGTAAGCATTCAAATCAATGCATTGCTGTATATCGAAATCACCAACCCACATGATGCTATTTATCGCATTTCGAACCTTCCCAATGCCATTGAAAAACTTGGTCAAACTACACTGCGTAGTTTGGTAGGTGAGATGGAGCTGGATAAAACATTATCCTCGCGTGAAGATATTAATACACGTTTGCAAATCACCTTGGATGACGCTGCAGATGATTGGGGAGCCAAAGTAAAACGTGTGGAAGTGCAAGACTTGATGGTGCCGCAAGAAGTACAAGCTGCGATGGAAAAACAAATGCGTGCGGAGCGTGATAAACGTGCTTCAATTCTTGAAGCAGAAGGGTCTCGTCAATCAGATATTCTAAAAGCTGAGGGTGAAAAACAGGCAGCAATTTTGGTAGCAGAGGGGAATCGCACAGCGCGTATTCTTGAAGCGGATGGTGAGAAAGCTGCGCTTGATAAGCTTAAAGAAGCTTTAGGTGAACAAGGCTTTAGTCAGTATCTTATTGCAATTCGTTATTTGGACACACTCAATACAATCGGTGCAGCAAGTGAAGGTGATAAAACAGTATTTATGCCGATTGATGCTACAGCAACATTGGGGGCGATTGGTGGCATTAAAGAGCTTTTTCAAGGTAAGTAAGGTTTAGCCAATGTTAGCAGGTGTTGATGAAGTAGGGCGCGGGCCTTTGGCTGGGCCTGTGGTGACGGCGGCGGTAATTTTATCGCCTGATGATCCGATGCTGGGAAAGTATCGTGATTCCAAACGCGTGTCGGAGAAAAAACGCATCAAGCAGTACCATCATATTCGTAAATATGCAGTGGCATATGCGGTGGCACAGGGTACAACGGAAGATATTGAGCGTTTAAATATTTTGCATGCGACCATGTTATCCATGCGCCGCTCAGTGGAAGCTTTGCCTGTAGCACCCACTGAAGTGGTGGTGGATGGCAACCGTGTGCCAGATATGGCGTATCCTGTATCGGCTGTGATTGGTGGTGATGATTTGGTACAGGAGATTGCAGCTGCTTCGATTGTTGCCAAGGTGGTACGGGATCGTTTGATGCGCTATTTGGATTATAAATATCCTGAATATCAATTTTCCAAACACAAGGGTTATGGTACCAAGGTGCACATGGATGCGCTGCGTGAATATGGCCCTTGCCCGGTTCACCGCATGGACTTTGCACCTGTGAAAAAATATGCAAAATTACATGCTGGCTGCTAACACTTCGGTAGCTGACTTACTTTGTTAAAGTAACTATGCTAAAGTAAGTTACGTATCCTGCGATAGAATAAATATATAGGATGAGTTCCACACAGTTTGTTGACCTAGAGAGCATGCCCCCCTCCCCCTCCCCTCCCCAGCATGTTCCTAGGTCGACTTCATTCCATTCGATGAAACATTCAGGTTGAGCTGTTAGCCTTTTGCCCATGTCCAAGCCTTTACCTGATTTATCTCAACATACACCCATGATGCTCCATTCGATGAAACATTCAGGTTGAGCTGTTAGCCTTTTGCCCATGTCCAAGCCTTTACCTGATTTATCTCAACATACACCCATGATGCAGCAGTATCTGACTATTAAAGCTGAATATGTGGACTGCCTGCTCTTTTATCGCATGGGTGATTTTTATGAAATGTTTTTTGAAGATGCGGTTGAAGCATCGAAGATATTGGACATTGCCCTAACCAAACGTGGTAAAGCTAGCGGTGCAGATATTCCGATGGCGGGGGTGCCTTGGCATCAAGCGGAAAATTATTTGGCAAAATTGGTGACAGCTGGAAAGCGTGTGGCAATTTGTGATCAAATGGAAGCACCCGATGGTAAAAAGGGTCCTGTGCGTCGCGAAGTGGTGCGCGTGGTGACCCCTGGTACCATCACAGAAGCGGAACTGTTGCCGCAAGCGCAAGCGGCACCTTTGTTGGCAGTTTACCGTAAATCCGAGCAATGGGGCATTGCATCGTTGGATTTGGCTTCGGGAACATGGAAACTATTGGAAGGGCAGGGTACAGCCTGTTTGGATGAAAATTTGGCTGTGCTGCACCCAGCGGAAATATTGCTGCATAGTAAAGATGATGGTCTGCCGGACTATCAAAATTACCGACCTGGTGACTGGAGTTTTTCCTGTGAGGTGATGCAGGAACAATTACAGCAACGTTTTGGTGTGGCTGATTGGGGTACGTTGAATTTAGCCACGCATAGGATGGCAGCGGCAGCGATAGGTGCAGTATTGGTCTACTTGGAGCAAACTCAGAAGTGCGCGTTATCGCATTTACAACTTCCTGTATTCAAAGAGCAGTCTATAGGTATGCAGATTGATGCGCGTTCACGGCGTAATTTGGAAGTATATGCTTCGTTAAATGGTGATGTGAAAGCGGGTGTGATGCATGTATTGGATAAAACAAGCACACCGATGGGTGCCCGTTTATTACGAGAGTGGATTGATTATCCATTACTTGATGTGACTTTGATTTCTAAGCGTCAAGATGCGGTGCAAAGCCTCTTGGGTGATATAGATACACGACAGGACTTACGTGATGGCTTGGCACATATTCGAGATATGGAGCGTATGTTGACACGGGTGGTACTAAGCCGTGCAGCGCCACGTGATTTTCGCGGCTTGGCTGATTCGATGTTGGCTTTACCAAGCTTATTGCAGGCAATAGCTGATCGGGAAGGTTTGTTTTCAGATGTAAAACCCGCATTGCAAGGTCTAGATAGTTTGGCCGCCACGCTGGATGCTGCGGTTGAGCATACACCACCCGCAGTCTTTCATGGTGGGGCTGTGATTCAGCAAGGTTTTGATGCGGAACTCGATCGTTTGCGTGGTTTGGCAAAAGATGCTGGAGACTGGTTGAAGGCTTATGAATCCAAAGAGCGTGAACGTACAGGTTTGCAAAATTTAAGAGTGAAATATAATAAGGTATTTGGTTATTTTATTGAAATATCCAAGGCGCAAGCAGCTAATGCCCCTGTTGAATATGTACGCAAGCAAACCTTAGTGAATGCTGAACGTTTTATCACCGATGAGTTGCATAGTTTTGAATCAGAAATCCTAGGTGCAAAAGATGCGGCATTGACGCGCGAAGCCGAGCTTATTGAAATATTACGCCAGTCCATTGCCGCTGATGCAGCAGCCATCCAAGCGGCAGCCGCAGCTGTGGCATGTTTGGATGTATTGGCATGTTTTGCGCATATTGCATTTGAATACCGCTATGTTCGTCCTGATGTACATACGGGTAAGCAATTGAAAATTGAGGGTGGGCGACACCCCGTGGTTGAGCAATGCCTACGTGAAGACAATTTTGTTGCCAACGACACCCATATGCATACGAAGTCACGCCAGTTTATGTTATTAACAGGTCCTAATATGGGGGGTAAATCAACCTATATGCGACAAGTGGCATGGATTGTCTGGTTGTCGCATACGGGATGTTTTGTACCTGCTGACGAAGCACATATACCCTTAACAACACGTTTATTTACCCGCGTAGGTGCGGGTGACGAATTAGCCAGTGGTCGCTCGACGTTTATGGTCGAAATGATGGAAACAGCAACGATTTTAAATCAGCTTGAGCCACGTTCTTTGGTGATTGTTGATGAAATAGGGCGAGGAACGAGTACGTGGGACGGCTTGGCGATTGCTTGGGCCGTTGCCGAGCAATTGATTGCAGCGGATGGCGTGTTGAGCTTATTTGCCACGCATTATCATGAGTTAACCGACCTGCCTGAGGAGTATGAACAATCGTTTAATGCATCTGTGACTGTGCGCGAGTGGAATGGGCAAGTTATTTTTATGCATAAAGTGGTGGAAGATGCTGCTGATCAATCCTATGGTGTGGCTGTGGCACAATTGGCTGGTTTACCACCTGAGGTGGTGAAAAGGGCACGTGAGCATTTGTATCGTTTGGAGCACGCTGCGGCATTGGATGGCGATAAAGGCAAGGCACAGTTAGGCTTGTTTGCGGAGGCCGAGCGCCGCCGTAAGGAGTCTGAAATGAACCGTTTGCGAGCTCTAGAAACTTCATTGCAAGCGGTGGATACTGAACAGTTGCGCCCAGTAGAAGCATTAATGCTATTGGATGAATTGAAAAAGTCATTGGAGGCGTAGGCAGTGAATCATAAGAAAGAAGCCCCGTTGCAGGCATTGTACGATGGTGTAGGGGAGCAATTGGATGCTGGCGTATCAGGTGAAGTGATGATGCGTGATATGTGCGTGCGTGTGGATGAGATGTTGGTGCAGTTGTGGCAAGAAAAAGCACCACATGCTTCAAAACTTGTTGATTTGGTCGCAGTAGGTGGTTATGGGCGAGGTGAATTGGCACCGCAGTCAGATTGGGATATTTGGTTTCTTGTTGACGATGAAATGGATGAAGCCTGCGGACAAGAATTAGAGACATTTTTATATGCTTTGTGGGATTTAGGGGTAAAAATTGGCCATGCAGTACGCTCGGTTAAAGAGACCTTGGCGCATGTAAAGGAAGATTGGAATTCGGCCACGGCAGCTTTGGAAGCACGATTGATTTATGGTGATAGCCAGCATTTTGAGGTGATGCAGGACAAACTGTCAGTTTTTTTTAGAAGTAAGCATAAAGCGTTTGTTGAAGCTAAACTTTTAGAGTTAGAAGCGCGCCATAAGCGTACAGGTGATACGGCCTTTTTGATGGAGCCAGATCTTAAAGAAGGTAAGGGCGGGCTGCGTGATGTGCAATCGGTGTTTTGGATGTCAAAGGCATGGTATGGAACGGATTGTTGTGAGGATTTGGTAAGTTTGAATGCCTTGTCAGCGGTTGAATTAGAACATTTATGTACGGCACAGGATTTTTTGTGGCGTTGTAGAGCAGCATTACATTTAATCATGAAGCGTCCAACGGATCGTTTAGGCTTTGAGCAACAGGCGATGCTTGCAGAACGTATGGGTTATATTGCTGATGAACACCGTCCTTCGGTTGAATTGTTTATGAAGGATTACTTTCGTCATGCAGGGCGTATAGCGCGTGTAACCAGTTTGTTAACGATGCATTTTCAAGAGTTGTTAAACCCGCAGTATTTTTCGTTTGAACGTAACATTGATGATGGTTTTACACTTGAAGGGCAGCGTGTGGGTATTCAAAATGCTCAGGTGTTTCAAGAGGATCCTTTGCGTTTATTGCGCATTTTTCATGTTTCACAATTGGGTCATCGACACTTATCCAGCACTGCGTTGCGACAAATTCGTGCTGATGTGACCTTAGTTGATGATGCTTTCCGGGCTAATCCAGAAGCACATGCTGTGTTTTTACAAATATTGAGAGACCGCCGAAATGTAGCATCGGCATTGAAAATGATGAACAACACGGGTGTGTTGGGTCGTTTTGTTCCGCGTTTTAGGGATGTCGTCGGCTTGGGGCAGTTTAACCGTTATCATGCTTATACCGTAGATGAACATACGCTACGTGCAGTGGGTGAAGCGCGGAACTTCTTTCACGGAGAGAATGGTACACGTTTGCCACTGGCTCATCAGATTTGGCATCAAATAAGCCGCCCAGAGCTACTTTATTTAGCATTAATTTTTCATGATATTGCCAAAGGGATGTTAGGTGATCATTCGGAAAATGGAGAAATTCTAGCACACGATTTTTGTCAAAAAATAGGTCTGAATAGGGATGCAACTGAGCTGGTTTCATGGCTGGTTCGTAGGCATTTGAGTATGGCAGTAACATCGCAGCGTTTTGATCTATCCGATGCTGATGTGATTGCGCAATTTGCTGAAAAAGTTGTAGATGTTGAGCGTTTGAATTATCTATTTTTGCTAACGGTGGCAGATATTGCGGCTGTGGGCCCCAATGTTTGGAATGACTGGAAAGGTAGCTTATTAAGTGAGCTATATCATGCAACAGTACGCTCTTTGATGCAGGGTGGTGAGAAGAAAGAAGTGTTGCAGGCACGTTTGTCAGAGCGTGTAGAAACGCGTATTGACAGTTGCCTTGTGCGTGCCAATGATACAGAACAAGCTGATTTGAAAGTAGTGCTTGAGGATCTTCCTTGGCGCTGTGTGATGCATTTTCCTCCCCGCCAACTTCACCCTTTGGGGCGAATGTTGGTCGAGTTAGGTGCCGATGACGGTGTGGATTTGTATGTTGATAAAGTTGGATGTGAAACGGTTGTAATGGTGGTCGCAAAAGAACAACCATGTTTGTTTGCAGCATTAACAACGGCGATGGCAGCAGGACATATCAATGTTTTGGCGGCACAGGCATTTGACTTGAAAAACGGGCGTGTTTTAGATGTTTTTCATGTGCAAAATATAGATGGTGAGGCGTTGAGTATTGATTCTGACTTATCGCGACTGAAACAACGGCTTGAATGTGTGCTACAAGAAGGATGCGAGAAACATGAAATCCCAATTTTGTCGCAAGCAAAAATAAGTGTGCTTATGCGACAGGTTCCGGTGCGTGTTCGAGAGTTGAAACTGGCTTCTACACATCAAACGGCCATTGAAGTGACGGCCTCTAACCAGCCCGCACTATTGGCTCGCTTTGCATGGCTTATTGATGAAGCAGGTTTTTCTTTGAAAGGTGCCGCTATTACATCATTTGGCGAACGTGTCGTGGATGTGTTTTTTATTGAAGATAAGCATTCATCATGTTTGACGACGGAAGAAATAGCTTCTTTGTGTACTAAGTTGAAAGAGGAAGCGAGTTTGCCGGAGGAAGTATGACTTGGTGGAAAAAATGGTGGCCGGCCAAAGAGCCTCATGGTTTTGTGCTTGCTTTGGGCGGTGGTGGTGGCAGAGGGCTGGCACACTTAGGTGTGTTGGAAGTTTTAGAGGAACATGGCTTAAGACCTGATGCAATTGTGGGAACCAGTATTGGTGCACTGTTTGGTAGCATGTATGCGCTTGAGCCAGATGCGAATAAATTACAGGAACGGGTTATAAGTTTTTTGAACTCAGATGCCTTTGGGCAATTAAAGTTAGCAGAGTTAGATGGTGCTGCTGATAACAATACTACCTGGTTGTCTCGCTTAGGCGCTGCAGCACGGCAGTCGGTGTTGTTTACACGTGCAGCAAGGGGTATCGCTGTTGCGGATGTAAATTATTTGGTTGAGATGGCAAATATTTTGTGTGAAAACCGTGATTTTTCAGATGCAAAAATACATTTGCATCTGACTGCTGTAACATTTCCATGTGGTGAATGTCATATATTTTCAAAGGGTGATTTGGCAGGTTCTATTGCAGCGAGCATGGCAATACCTGGCATCTTTAACCCTCTAGAACTAAATGGAGAACGTTATGTTGATGGCGGTTTGGCAAGTGAATTACCTGCCAAAGAAGCCCGCATGATTGCTAAACCTGAACAATTTGTTGTAGCAGTAAATGTGGGTGCGAGACCGAGTGAGAATGATGAGCCCAAAAATGTAATTGGTATGCTGGACTGGTCTACACGTATCAAAGGGTTGTATTTACGCGAGTATAAAAAAGAGTTCACGGATGTATTAATAGAGCCATTGGTGGGCTTTACTCAGTGGAATGATTTTTCCAATCCCGAACAAGAAATTGAGCGAGGTCGTCAGGCGGCATTGGAGCAAATGCCGAAGTTGATAGAATTGTTGAATGGATAGTTATTCTTGGAATTTAACATCACCTGAGCAGTTGCTGAGTTTATTGGGTTCAACGGTGATACTTATTGCGTACTACTTGATGGTGTCGAGGCCAGATAAAAAGCTGTTATATTTTTCATTGAGTTTACTGGGCGGTGTGGCATTACTTTTTGTTGCGCTTATTTATCACAACTTGGGATTTATATTTCTCGAAATTTCATGGATTAGCATTAATACTTGGGGTATATGGAGAGTCTACCATAGACCCGATACATAAACTGAAGGATGTTCTATACGCAGGAGCGCAATTGTGTATCAATTTTCAAAATATGATTGACTAGCCAACTTTCTAAAAAATCATGTATTTTCTGTATAAGGTCAGTGCTCGCACCTTCAGTTTCAAAACGCTCGCAGTAGCGTGTATAGGCGGCAAGTAGTTTGGCATGATACTCTTTATTTTCAGAAGCTGCTGGACATTTTAAGCGGCGCATACAGATTTCTTCGTAGCAAAAGTGGCTGCGTGTAAAAACACCCAAATTATCGAGTAATATTTTGATGTAGCTGTCGTTGATGTTGCCTGTTTGCATGTGCGCTTCTAAATCTGCAAGGTATTTAAATATAACCTTATGTTGCTTATCAACCTCAGGTTCACCTGTGTTGTATTCTTCTTTCCATACGATAGGCATAGCACCTCCTGACTGATAGGGCACAAGCTTACATATATTAAGTGAGAAAAACACTCTCTATCAAGTACTGGCTTATGAGTGGTTCGTGGAGATTAGGAGCTAACACATTCAGCCCAAAACTCGGTATTGGAGCGCATATTTTGAATGCGCATAAGTAGGGCATCAACATCATCGTCACGTGCAGAGAAATTTAGATGATCGGTCTGTACAATCAATAAGGGACTATCTTGATAACGGAAAAAAAATTGGTCGTAAGCGGTCATTATTTCACGTAGATAGGACTCTGATAGACCATGCTCAATGCGTAGGTTGCGCTGTCGAATACGTTGCATAACAACATCAAGGTTGGATTGCAGATAAATGACTAGGTCGGGTTTGGTAATATCAATGCAGGCAAGGTTGGCGACTTGATCGTACAATGTGAGTTCTTCATTTGATAGGTTGATATTGGCGAATAAACGATCTTTGGCAAAGATGTAGTCACTGATTAGGCCTTGCGTAAAAAGGTTGGGTTGCAGCAAGCTTTGCCATTGTTTTAAACGGGAGAATAAAAAAGATAACTGTACGGACATAGCATGGCGACTTGGGTCTTGGTAAAAGAATTCAATGAATGGATTATTATCCACATCTTCAAGTAAGGTGTCGGCATTAAGTCGCTCTGCCAGCTTGTGTGTGAGCGTCGTTTTGCCAACACCAATGACACCTTCAATGGCGATGTGACATTGGTCTAAGGGCTTTTGAACTACCATAAGGAGCCATTTTCTAGTGGTTCTTCGCCCGAATCAAGTAAGGATTGTAGAAGTTGGCTGGCACTTTTCCCCATAGACGGATGTAACCATTGGGGAGCAATGTCACATAGTGGTTTAAGTACAAACTGCCTTAGATGCAGTTGGCTATGCGGAAGACTAAGTGCCTTGCTTTGCAAATGAAGATCATCATAAGCGAGAATATCCAAATCTAATGTCCGTGGCCCCCAATGTTCTTGCCGAATTCGTCCATGTAGATGTTCGATATCTTGTAAGACACGCAATAAATCCAAGGGCTTAAGGTAGGTGCTAATAGTAATCACTGCATTGAGATAATCGGCTTGGCCAGCCGGCCCAAGCGGCGGAGTTTGATAGAGTAATGATGATTCTAATTGCTTGCAGTCAGAGCGCTTGTCTATACTTCTTCGTGCCGATTTAAAACAGCTATAAACATTACCCTCATTGCCACCCAAAGCAATCCATGCATGGCTTGAGCCTGTTTTCTTATGGATAGGCATGGTGGGTAACGAAGCCTTTTATTTTTTCTTTATAAGAGAGTTGTTTTTTTGCAAGGTTGGCTTTTCTTTTGTTTTCATAAGGGCCAATTTGCACAGCATATAAATGTTTCTTTTTTTGAATGATTACAGGCCAATGTTTTTGTGTGAGTTTCTTTTTTAGCTTTTTGGCATGATTTTCATCTCGAAATGCACCCGCTTGAATAAAATAAGCTTGTGATGAGATAGACGGACTGTTTTTCTGAGTGGTTTTTATCGGTGTGCTACGAGGTTTTGTAGCAAGAATGTGCTTTTTATTATCTTGTTTCGTATGTGACTGTACAGGCTTAAGGGTTGCTTTTAAGCGTGTTTTTTGAGGGGGCGTAAAAGGCATTGCTTGTTTGTTCACAATACTTTCTTTTACAAGCTTCTCTCCTTCAGGAACATTCTTTTTTTCTGGCCAGAAAGGCAGAGATATAAGAATGATGAAACATGCGCAAGCAATGCCGATTGCCCACCTGCGTTCGGATAATTCAGTAGACCAAGGACGTAGGTTTTGTATAGTCAAAGGATCGCTTTATGGTGAAAAGTGTTGTTATAGGTGCAATGTGAAAGTTTATTATTCGTCAAATTTAAGAATTTTAGAGAGCTGCTCTGTGAAATTCTGATATCTAAATGGCTTTTGAAGGATATTGAGTGATTTGTCGGGGAAACGCTCCGTTAAATCATCAGGGTAACCCGTTACAAATAATACACGCTCTAATAAATTAGGATTAACATGTATTAAGCTGTTGTAAATTTCATCGCCTGTTAATTTGGGCAGACGAACATCAAGAAGAATGACAGAATATTGTTCGCCATTGGTGCTTAATTCAAAGAGCCCTTGTACAGGGTCATTTAGTGTTTTAATATCGCTTTGCATGCCCTTTTCACCCAAAAAACGATTTAAAAATGCCGCAAGAATGCTTTGTACAGTATCCTCATCGTCAATAGTTAGAATCTTAATCACTTTATCCATGGGTACTTCCCTCTTTTTTTGTTAGGCATCGTGGTGATGAATTCTAAATTTATTCGTGCTGTATGACAACTGTTGGCAGGCTTTGAAATTTTTCGAGGCAGCTGCAATGCACGTATCACTGGGAGATCTGCGAAAGCGTTGACCCTCATTCACCTAGCTATTACCTTCACTCATGGCACATTTGGTGACATTAGTAAAACCCCGAGAAGTTTTATAGACACCCCATAGCCTTATTATAAACTCTTTATGCTGGAAAAGTAATGCTTGGAAAAAGTTTCTATGTAGTTTGAAGGCGAAGCATTTGTTTTTGCTGATTAATTTTGTTTGGATGTAGGGAAAATACGGGTGTGGTGTATTGTATCAGTATTCTATATTTATAAGGCTACCAAGTTTATGATATTTTCATTGAGAGCATTGAAAAGAGGAAGTGAATGTGAAGCATAAAGTCTTTCCCGATAATCCATTTTTGATGACATTCTCAAAAATTGCAATGATTGATGCTGTCGTCATGATTGCCACTGTTGGTCTGGCGATATGGAAAGAGGATTGGATGTGGTATGTTATACCAGCAGGTGTACTGTTAGCTGTTGCAGTGTTTATTGTGTTGAATAAACAGTGCTTGCGGGAGTTGTCATGTCCGAAATGTCGCCGCCATGTGACATTTGAGGCTGGGGAAGGGTTTGTGTGTGAAAATTGTAAAATCGGTTGGGAGATGGGTTAATGCCAAGTTTTGATATTGTATGTGAAATGGATATGCAGGAAATGGATAATGCGGTAAATCAGGTGAAAAAAGAAATCGCCACGCGTTATGATTTTAAGCATAGTAAAGCGAGTATTGAACTGGATGATGGGAAGCTCACTTTGCTGGGTGATGATGTGAACAATTTGAATACGGTAGCTGAGATTTTACGCGCCAAGATGGTACGCCGTAAGTTAGAATCGAAGTCATTGGAGTATGGCGATATTGAGAATGCTAGCGGCGATACTCGCCGACAAGTAGTGACTATTAAGCAGGGTGTAGATAAAGACACTGCGAAAACAATTGTAAAATATATCAAACAAGAAAAGATGAAAGTACAAGCTGCTATCCAAGGTGAGCAAGTACGTGTGACAGGTAAAAAACGCGATGATTTGCAGGCTACCATGGCATTGGTACGTGGTATGGATGTAGATAGACCATTAAATTTCACCAATTTTAGAGATTAGCCTGCATTATTCATAAAAACTGCGCATGGATTGAAAATACTTATAGTATCACTTAGGTAGTAATGTTTCCTCGACTTTTCATGGTGTTTTTCATACTCTGCGGCGAGTCTTTTTCCGAGGTATATGCGCATGAGTGAAACACAGGCAATTCTAGCGTTAGCAGATGGTCGTATTTTTCGAGGCGTAGCATTTGGCGCAACGGGAAATACTGTTGGTGAGGTGTGTTTTAATACATCATTAACGGGTTATCAGGAAATTCTGACAGATCCTTCATATACCGATCAAATTATGACCTTTACTTACCCGCATATTGGTAATGTCGGCGTGAATGCTCAGGATATGGAATCGGGTGATGTGGCTGTACGCGGTTTGATTGTGCGTGCGCCTGCACGTCAAACATCAAGTTATCGTGCAGAACAAGGCTTGCAAACTTGGTTAGAGTCCAAGTCTGTTGTGGGTATTGCCGATATTGATACACGCGCACTGGTGCGGCATTTGCGAGATCATGGTGCACAGCATGGTGTGATTGCATCCGATGGTATGTCCGAAGAAGAAGCTGTGGCAAAAG
>Ga0316203_1001553_pt1 | contig 15834 bp, 11 predicted proteins | sample 6monrhotite_MG_FD_204940 | JGI IMG/M metagenome (GOLD analysis project Ga0316203, IMG submission 204940) | Microbial mat bacterial communities from mineral coupon in-situ incubated in ocean water Damariscotta River, Maine, United States -... | ecosystem: Environmental > Aquatic > Marine >... | reverse complement strand
TGATGCCGGGCGATAACATTCAGATGGAAGTCGAATTGATCGCGCCAATCGCTATGGATGACGGCCTTCGTTTCGCGATCCGTGAAGGCGGTCGCACCGTTGGTGCTGGCGTTGTTTCTAAGGTTACGGCTTAAGAGACTAGACATACGGATGGGAAGAGGGTAAACCCCCTCTTCCCGCTGTATTGGAAAGTGCAGGGGGGCTTTGCTTACCCTGTCTTTTCCGTTGAACGTTCTGATTCAGGTAAGGCACTGAAAAAGAACGGGATTATAGGGGCATAGCTCAGCTGGTAGAGCGGCGGTCTCCAAAACCGCAGGCCGTGGGTTCGAACCCTACTGCCCCTGCCAATCCTTTAGGCTGATCCTAAGGGTGCAGAAACGATAGAGTTTGAGAGTTCATAAGTATGGCGAAAACCACGCCCGCAAAGTTTGTTCAAGAAGTTCGCCAAGAAACCGCAAAGGTGACTTGGCCGACTCGCCGTGAGGCTGTGACGTCAACAATTACTGTTTTCATAATGGCGATTATCGCCGCGCTCTTTTTCTTCTTGGTGGATCAAGTTTTGTCATTTGGAGTTAGCAAAATTCTTGGATTGGGAGCCTAACCGATGGCCGTTAAGTGGTACGTTCTGCACGTCTATTCGGGCTTCGAAAAGAAGGTCAAGCAGTCCATAGAAGAGCAAGTTGCACAGAAGGGTATGGAAGAAACCATCTGCCAGATCCTCGTGCCGAGCGAAGAAGTGGTGGAAATGCGCCGGGGGGCTAAGGTCACCAATGAGCGCAAGTTTTTCCCAGGTTATATCTTGGTGCAAATGGATATGACCGATCAGGCGTGGCACTTGGTTCAAGACACCCCCAAAGTGAGTGGGTTTTTGGGCACCAAGGAACGTCCAACGCCGATCTCTGAAGTCGAAGCTCAGCGCATTATCAATCAAGTTCAAGAAGGCGTGGATCGTCCCAAGCCTTCGGTTGTTTACGAAATTGGCGACAGTGTTCGCGTAACCGACGGTCCGTTTACGTCGTTTAACGGACAAGTGGAAGACGTTGATGAAGAGCGTTCGCGCATTAAAGTCGCGGTCTCTATCTTCGGTCGCTCCACGCCAGTGGAATTGGAATATACGCAGGTTGAGAAAGCCTCGTAGGTAATTATCGGGCTCTCCTTTGAGCTCAATCGCGTGTGGGAGACCAGCCATGGTCGTACCACACACTCAGAAGTACAAAGATAAAAGAACTGAGGATCTAAAATGGCTAAAAAAGTACGTTCACTTGTAAAATTACAAGTGGCAGCGGGTTCCGCAAACCCGTCGCCCCCCATCGGCCCGGCCCTCGGCCAAGCTGGTTTGAATATTATGGAATTCTGTAAAGCGTTTAATGCCCAAACCCAAAATTTGGAAAAAGGCATGCCGATCCCTGTGGTCATTACGGCCTATACAGACTCCTCGTTTGATTTCATCACCAAGACGCCTCCTGCAAGCTACTTTTTGAAGAAAGCTGCAAAAGTTGCAAAAGGCTCTGGCGAAACTGGCAAAGTTTCTGTCGGTTCTGTCTCTATGGCGCAATGCCGTGAGATCGCTGAGCAAAAAATGGTGGATTTGAATGCCAATGACCTGGAAGCAGGAGCCATCATGATTGCTGGCACCGCGCGTTCTATGGGTCTTGAGGTTACGGAGTAAGATCATGGCTAAAACAGGAAAGCGTTTCGCTGCGGCTTATGCAGCTGTAGATCGGACTAAACTCTATGGCATCGCTGATGCGGTAAAGCTTGTCAAAGCAAATGCCACAGCGAAATTTGATGAAACCATCGAAGTCTCTGCAAATTTGGGTGTTGATCCTAAGTATGCCGATCAAATGGTTCGTGGTGTTGTGGCGTTGCCAAATGGCACCGGCAAAACAGTTCGCGTTGCGGTTTTTGCCAAGGGTGCAAAAGCTGACGAAGCCAGAGCTGCGGGTGCAGAACTGGTTGGTGACGACGATTTAGCCGAACTCATCCAAAAGGGTGAAATGGGCTTTGATCGCTGCATCGCAACCCCCGACATGATGATGGTTGTTGGTAAGCTTGGTAAGGTTCTTGGTCCTCGTGGCCTGATGCCAAACCCAAAGCTTGGCACCGTAACCATGGACGTTACCAAGGCTGTGAATGATGCCAAGGGCGGACAGATCGAATTTCGCGTTGAAAAAACCGGCATTATCCACGCCGGTGTTGGCAAGGCTAGCTTTGATGAGAAGGCCATTGCTGAAAATGTTATGTCACTCATCGATGCGTTGAGCAAAGCCAAACCTACGGGAACGAAGGGCACGTATTTCCAACGCGTGACCGTCAGTTCGACCATGGGTCCTGGCGTTAAGCTTGATATCGCTGGCATCCTGGGTGGTGCTTAACGATAAAGATTGTTAGCTCATCACGTTGATGGGTTTTCAGGGGTTGCAAGTTGATGTCAACTTGTTCCCACCCCTGTCCAAGACTGTAGGTGCTCTACGATTTGGTAGAGTTTAAAGGGGCAACCTGCCTGCATAGACGGTGCGTCAAACGTTTTAAGCGCTCTCAAGCGCCCAGAACGGTCTGAACTGTTGCACTGGACAGGTTTTGTTGGGTCTTTTTCCATGGTGGGGAAAGACTTTTAGTGCAACGGCTTTTCTGAATGTTTTGGAAAAGCCACTGTGAAACTGGAGACGTAACGTGGACCGGACACAGAAAGAAGAAATGGTTTCTTCGCTACACGAGACCTTTGCATCCGCAGAGATGGTTGTTGTGACTCATAACTTGGGTCTGACCGTTTCTGAGATGGAAAACCTGCGTCAGCAGCTTCGTGAAGCTGGAGCTAGCTTCAAAGTGACCAAAAACCGTCTTACGCGTCTCGCTCTTAAAGGCACGAAGTTCGAAGGTTTAGCCGATTTATTTACAGGACCAACAGGTATTGCGTATAGCTCTGACCCTGTTGCGGCTGCAAAAATTGCGGTTAAATTCGCCAAAGGCAATGACAATTTAGAACTTGTCGGCGGCGCATTGGGGACAGAAAGCTTAGACATCAATGGTGTTAAAGCTCTCGCGACCCTGCCTTCACTCGACGAACTTCGTGGCAAACTTGTTGGGCTTCTGCAGGCTCCTGCGACCAAGGTCGCTGGCGTTCTTCAGGCCCCAGCTGCTCAATTGGCACGCGTATGCAGTGCTTATGGCCAACAAGGGTAAGTCACGTAATCAATTTTGTTTCAAGACACACAGGCGTTCATGCCTAATGGAGTTTTATTAAAATGGCTAACATCGAACAACTCGCAGAAGACCTCTCTGCTTTGACCGTTATGGAAGCTGCCGACTTGGCAAAGCTTTTGGAAGACAAATGGGGCGTTTCTGCTGCTGCTCCTGCTGCTGCTGCTGCTGCACCTGGTGCCGCTGCTGAAGCTGCTGAAGAAAAAACCGAATTTAACGTTGTCTTGGCTAGCTTCGGCGACAAGAAAATTAACGTTATTAAGGAAGTTCGTGGCATCACCGGTCTTGGCCTCAAAGAAGCTAAAGACATGGTCGAAGCTGCTCCTGCGGTCGTCAAAGAAGGCGTATCCAAGGACGAAGCTGAAGAAATTAAGAAGAAACTTGAAGAAGCCGGCGCGACTGCTGAAATCAAATAGTTCTCTTCTAACGATGCTACATCGGGTTTTGGCGGTGCCTCACATGAGGTGCCGCCACCTCCCACTAAAGATCATTCGCCAGAATAGGCTTGCCGAAGCCGGTATCGCGAATGTGAATGACGCTCTTGGCCGATGGATCTTGGGACCGGCATCCTTTGAACCGTCAGCTAGGGGCTTTTTCTGTTTTAGACAGCGTATGTTTAGGGCAGGGATTGTTTAAGACCTTTTAAAATTTATCAGGCCCAATTATCGGGTCACATCTAGAATAAGGACTAAACCATGGCTACGTCGTTTACAGGTCGTATGCGTGTTCGCAAAAGTTACGGTAAAATTGCCGCTGCAGTGGACATGCCGAATCTGATCGAAGTGCAGAAAAGCTCTTATGATTTCTTCTTGCAAAAAGACATTCCCGCCGCCGAACGCGCGCAGGCAGGTATCCAAGAGGTGTTCAAATCTGTTTTCCCGATCGAAGACTTCTCTGGTCGTGGCACCTTGGAATATGTGGCTTACGATTTTGAAGAGCCTAAATATGACGTTGAAGAATGCCAACAACGTGGCATCACCTACGCCGCCCCTTTGAAAGTGACCTTGCGCCTTGTGGTGTGGGACATCGACGAAGAAACCGGTGCCAAGTCTGTTCGCGATATTAAAGAACAGGACGTTTATATGGGCGACATGCCGTTCATGACCAAAAACGGCACCTTTGTCGTTAACGGCACCGAACGCGTGATTGTCTCACAAATGCACCGTTCTCCTGGCGTGTTCTTTGACCATGACAAGGGTAAAACCCATTCGTCTGGCAAGTTCTTGTTCGCCGCTCGGGTCATTCCTTACCGGGGTTCATGGTTGGACTTTGAATTTGATGCCAAAGATTTGGCTTTCGTGCGTATTGATCGTCGTCGCAAATTGCCCGTCACCACACTTCTGATGGCTTTGGACAACGCAGAAACAGCCGCCAAACGTGACGCAGCTAAAGCCAAGGGTGAAACCCTTGATGCGCTGGACGCGGTTGGCATGTCTAAACAAGACATCTTGGATTATTTCTACACCGACGTTGCTTATACCCGCACCGCCAAAGGCTGGAAAACACCTTTCGATGCCGCCAGTTTGCGGGGCGCAAAATTGATCAAAGACTTGATTGATGCCAAAACGGGTAAAGTTGTTGCCGAAGCCGGCGAAAAAATGACGCCGCGCAAATTGAAGAAGCTTGAAGAAAGCGCTTTGACCGATATTTTGGTGGCGGCTGATGAATTGATTGGCTCGTATGTTTCGGGCGATATCTTCAATGAAGAGTCCGGCGAAATTTTCGCTGAACCTGGCGAAGAAATCACCGAAGAAAGCATCGAAGCCATTGAAGCCGCTGGTATCACCGAAATTCGTGTGCTGGCGATTGACCACATTAACGTTGGCCCATACATCCGCAACACCTTGGCGATTGATAAAAACACCTCGCGCGAAGAAGCCTTGATCGATATCTATCGGGTTATGCGTCCGGGTGAACCGCCAACCTTGGAAACGGCACAAGGCTTGTTCCACACCATGTTCTTCGATTCCGAACGCTATGATCTTTCAAGCGTTGGTCGGGTCAAGATGAACTCTCGCCTTGGCTTTGAAACCGATGATACGTTGCGTGTGTTGCGCCGCGAAGACATCTTAGAAATCGTTCGCACCTTGGTCGAACTCAAAGACGGCCGTGGTGAAATTGATGATATTGATCACTTGGGCAACCGTCGTGTTCGCTCGGTTGGTGAATTGATGGAAAACCAGTACCGTGTTGGCTTGCTGCGCATGGAACGTGCCATTCGCGAACGCATGAGCTCGGTCGAAATTGATACGGTCATGCCTCATGATTTGATCAACGCCAAGCCAGCTTCGGCGGCGGTGCGTGAATTCTTCGGCTCTTCGCAGCTGTCGCAATTTATGGATCAAACCAATCCGCTTTCCGAAGTGACGCACAAACGTCGCTTGTCTGCGCTTGGACCCGGTGGTTTGACCCGTGAACGCGCTGGCTTTGAAGTCCGCGATGTACACCCAACTCACTATGGTCGTATCTGCCCAATTGAAACACCGGAAGGTCCGAACATTGGTCTCATCAACTCACTGGCCACGTTCGCCATCGTCAACAAGTATGGCTTTATCGAAAGCCCATACCGTAAAGTTGAAAACGGCAAGGTGGTCGCCGAAGTTCAATACATGTCGGCTATGGACGAAGGCCGTTATGTGATTGCCCAAGCCAACTCGACCTTGGACAAGGCTGGAAAATTCGTTGATGACCGCGTGTCCTGCCGTAAAGCCGGCGACTTCGTTTTGGTGACGCCTGACCTCATTGAATACATTGACGTGTCTCCGAAACAGTTGGTTTCGGTTGCCACCGCCTTGATCCCATTCTTGGAAAACGATGATGCGAACCGTGCGTTGATGGGTTCCAATATGATGCGTCAAGCGGTGCCACTGCTGCAAGCCGAAGCTCCGCTTGTGGGGACCGGCATGGAAGAAACCGTGGCGCGTGACTCTGGTGCTTGTATCATTGCCAAACGTTCCGGTGTCGTGGATCAAGTGGACGCCTCGCGCATCGTGGTGCGAGCGACCGAAGAAACCTCGTCTTCGGCGTCGGGTGTCGATATCTATAACCTGTTGAAGTTCCAACGTTCCAACCAAAACACCTGCCTGCACCAAAAACCATTGGTCAAAGTTGGCAACCGTGTGGTTGAAGGCGATATCATTGCCGATGGCCCGTCAACTGAATTGGGCGATTTGGCTTTGGGTAAAAACGTGCTGGTCGCGTTTATGCCTTGGAATGGCTATAACTTCGAAGATTCCATCCTGATTTCCGAACGCATGGTGCGTGATGACGTGTTTACGTCGATCCACATCGATGAATTTGAAGTCATGGCTCGCGATACCAAATTGGGTCAGGAAGAAATCACCCGCGATATTCCAAACGTCGGTGAAGAAGCCCTGAAAAACTTGGATGAAGCCGGTATCGTTTATATCGGTGCGGAAATCAAACCTGGCGATATCTTGGTCGGTAAGGTGACACCAAAAGGCGAAAGCCCAATGACGCCAGAAGAAAAACTTCTGCGCGCCATCTTTGGTGAAAAAGCCACCGACGTTCGCGACACCTCTCTGCGCTTGCCGCCGGGCGTTGTTGGGACCGTGGTTGAAGTTCGTGTGTTTAACCGTCGTGGCGTCGACAAAGACGAACGCGCAATGGCGATTGAACGGGCTGAAATTGAACATTTGGCAAAAGATCGCGACGATGAACGCTCCATTTTGGAAAAAAGCTTCTCGGCACGTTTGCAAGACTTGTTGTTGCGCAAAAAAGTCGTTTCCGGACCAAAGGGAATTGCGACAGATGCGGTGATCACCGAAGACCTTTTGAACGAATACACACCCGGTCAGCAGGCCCAAATCGTGGTTGCCAATGACAAGGTGATGAAGGACGTCGAAGCGCTTAAGGCTCAGTTTGAAGAATCCATTGCGGCTCTGCAATCGCGTTTCGAAGACAAGGTCGACAAACTGCAACGCGGTGATGACTTGGCACCGGGCGTTATGAAGATGGTTAAAGTCTTCGTGGCGGTGAAGCGCAAGCTTCAACCGGGCGATAAAATGGCTGGTCGTCATGGTAACAAAGGTGTTATTTCCCGCATCTTGCCTGTCGAAGACATGCCATACCTTGAAGACGGCAACCCCGTTGACGTGGTGCTGAACCCTCTGGGCGTGCCATCACGTATGAATGTGGGGCAGATTTTGGAAACTCATCTGGGTTGGGCGTGTGCCGGTATTGGTAAGCAAATCGCAACCATGGCAGATGACATCAAAAACAAGACCGTCAGTGACACCAAAGCCTTGCGGGCGAAATTGAAAGCTGTTTACACAGCGGAAGAATTCGCTGAAAAAATCGATCCGTTGGATGATGAACAGCTGCTGGAAATGTCTGAAAACCTACGCAAGGGTGTGCCGATTGGAACGCCCGTGTTTGACGGGGCTCACGAAGCCGACATCAACATTCTGTTGGAAGAAGCGGATCTGCCACCATCGGGTCAAATGACTTTGATCGATGGCCGGACCGGTGAAAGATTCGATCGTCAAGTGACCGTTGGTTACATTTACATGCTGAAACTGCATCACTTGGTGGATGATAAAATCCACGCCCGTTCGATTGGGCCATACTCGCTTGTTACCCAGCAGCCGTTGGGTGGTAAAGCGCAGTTCGGTGGTCAGCGCTTTGGTGAAATGGAAGTGTGGGCATTGGAAGCGTATGGTGCCTCGTACACATTGCAAGAAATGCTCACCGTTAAATCGGATGACGTTTCTGGTCGTACCAAGGTTTATGAATCCATTGTTCGTGGTGACGATAACTTTGAAGCCGGTGTGCCGGAATCGTTTAACGTGTTGGTCAAAGAACTTCAGGCGCTCGGCCTGAACGTTGACCTTGCATAGCCCGAAGCGGAATTAGGAGTACTTAAAATGAATGAACTCACAAAGTTTTTCGGGCAAGCCAGCGTTACGCAACGTTTTGATTCGATCCAAATTAAGATCGCGGCACCTGAACAAATTAGAGCCTGGTCTTTTGGCGAAATCAAAAAGCCAGAAACCATCAACTACCGGACCTTTAAACCAGAACGTGACGGTCTCTTCTGTGCCCGTATTTTTGGCCCGGTAAAAGATTACGAATGCCTGTGCGGTAAATATAAACGCATGAAATACAAAGGCATCACGTGTGAAAAATGCGGCGTTGAAGTGACGTTGCAAAAAGTGCGTCGTGAACGCATGGGCCACATCGAATTGGCGTCCCCAGTGGCGCATATTTGGTTCATGAAATCTTTGCCATCGCGCATCGGTTTGTTGCTTGACATGACGTTGAAAGACCTTGAACGCGTTCTTTACTTCGAAAACTACATCGTTGTGGAACCCGGCTTAACACCGTTGAAGCAAAATGAATTGCTGGGCGAAGAAGCCTACCAGAACGCCGTTGATGAATATGGTGTAGATGCCTTCACCGTCGGTATCGGTGCTGAAGCCTTACGTGACATGTTGTCTGAAATTGACCTTGATGACCAACTTGAAACTCTGCAAGTCGATTTGGCAGAAACAACCTCTGAAGCCAAACGCAAGAAACTTGTTAAACGGTTGAAACTGGTCGAAGCATTCTTGGCCTCTGGTTCGCGTCCAGAATGGATGATTTTGGAAGTTGTTCCCGTCATTCCCCCTGAATTGCGTCCTTTGGTGCCTTTGGATGGTGGTCGTTTTGCGACCTCCGATTTGAATGACTTGTATCGCCGCGTCATCAACCGCAACAACCGTTTGAAGCGTTTGATGGAACTGCGTGCCCCGGACATCATCGTGCGTAACGAAAAACGTATGTTGCAAGAATCTGTTGATGCGTTGTTTGACAATGGTCGTCGTGGTCGTGCCATTACCGGTGCGAACAAGCGTCCGTTGAAATCTTTGTCCGACATGTTGAAGGGCAAACAAGGCCGTTTCCGTCAGAACTTGTTGGGCAAACGTGTTGATTACTCAGGCCGTTCGGTCATCGTGGTGGGGCCAGAATTGATGCTTCATCAATGTGGTCTACCGAAAAAGATGGCGTTGGAACTGTTTAAACCGTTCATTTATTCCAAATTGGAACTGTACGGCTATGCCACGACCATTAAGGCGGCCAAGCGAATGCTTGAAAAAGAACGTCCTGAAGTTTGGGATATTCTTGAAGAAGTCATCCGCGAACATCCCGTGATGTTGAACCGTGCCCCAACCTTGCACCGTCTTGGCATTCAGGCGTTTGAACCGAAATTGATCGAAGGTAAGGCTATCCAGCTGCACCCCTTGGTCTGCACCGCGTTCAACGCTGATTTCGATGGTGATCAAATGGCTGTGCACGTGCCATTGTCTTTGGAAGCTCAGTTAGAAGCGCGTGTCTTGATGATGTCGACCAACAACATCTTGTCACCTGCGAACGGCAAGCCGATCATTGTGCCGTCTCAAGATATCATCTTGGGTCTGTACTACATGACCATGATGCTGGAACAAGAAAAGGGTGAGGGCATGTTGTTCGCCGATATGGGCGAAATTCAACACGCACTCGATACAGGCGATCTTAGCCTGCACGCCAAAATCACCGCGCGCTATCATGGCGTCGATGAAGAGGGCAACCCAAAGGTCTTCCGTGAAGAAACCACAGCGGGTCGCATGATGGTTTCTGAATTCCTGCCTAAGAACCCCAAAGTGCCGTTCTCTTTGATCAACAATCTGTTGACCAAAAAAGAAATCACCAACGTGATTGACGTTGTGTATCGTCATTGCGGTCAAAAACAGACCGTCATGTTTGCCGATCGCATGATGGGCTTGGGCTTTAAACATGCGTGCATGGCTGGTATTTCGTTTGGTAAGGATGATCTGATTATTCCGGACGAAAAAGAAGTCCTGGTTAGCGATACGGAAGTTAAGACCAAGGAATTCGAACAGCAATATCAAGATGGTCTCATCACCCAGGGCGAAAAATACAACAAAGTTGTGGATGCCTGGTCGCATTGCACCGATATGGTGTCTGACGCGATGATGAAGCGGATTTCAACACAAAAAATCGGCGAACCTGTGAACTCTGTCTACATGATGGCGCACTCCGGTGCTCGTGGTTCTGTGGCCCAGATGAAACAATTGGCGGGTATGCGTGGTCTGATGGCGAAGCCATCGGGTGAAATTATCGAAACGCCGATCATTTCCAACTTTAAGGAAGGCTTGACCGTGTTGGAGTACTTTAACTCGACGCACGGTGCTCGTAAGGGCCTTGCTGACACCGCGTTGAAAACGGCGAACTCGGGTTATTTGACCCGTCGTCTGGTTGACGTGGCGCAAGATTGCATCGTCTATGAAGAAGATTGTGGTACCGACGTTGTCATCACGGTTGCCGAAGTGGTGCAGGGCGGTGAAACGATCGTTGATATCGGCGAACAATGCTTGGGTCGTACCCTTGGTGAAGACGCTGTACACCCAATTACGGGTGAGTTGTTGCTAGAGAAAGGGGCGATGGTTGAAGAGCCTGAATCCGTGATCTTGAACGACGCCGAAATCGAAAGCATCAAAGTGCGTTCCCCTCTGACCTGTGGCAGTAAAGCGGGCATCTGTGGCAAGTGTTATGGTCGTGATTTGGCGCGTGGTACGCGGGTGAACTTGGGCGAAGCGGTCGGTGTTATGGCGGCTCAGTCCATTGGTGAACCGGGAACCCAGTTGACCATGCGGACCTTCCACATCGGTGGGGCGGCGACGAAGGGCTCTGAACAGTCCGCAGTCGAATCTCCGTTCGATGGTAAGGTTAAGCTGGAAAACTGCAACACTGTTAAAAACTCCGAAGGCGCCTTGATCGTCATGAGCCGTAATACTGAAGTCGCCATGATTGACGACCAAGGTCGGGAACGCCAACGTCAGCGCATTCCTTACGGTGCGAAATTGTTGATCAAAGACAAAGCCAAGGTCAAACGGGGCGTTAAGCTTGCCGAATGGGATCCATACACCTTGCCGATCATCACCGAAAAAGACGGTACGATTGGCTATATGGATCTGGTTGAAGGCGTGTCGTTGATGGAACGTGTGGATGAAGCCACGGGTATTTCGTCAAAGGTCGTTGTGGATTGGAAGTCTCAGCCTAAGGGCACCGATTTGAAACCACGCGTAACCTTGCGCGATAAGGACGGCGAAGTCATCGCCTTGGAAGACGGTTTTGAAGCCCGTTACTTCCTGCCTGTGGACGCTATTCTGTCGGTCGAAAATGGCGTTCAAGTCCATGCCGGTGACGTGTTGGCGCGTATTCCTCGTGAAAGTGCAAAAACTCGTGATATTACCGGTGGTCTGCCACGTGTTGCGGAATTGTTTGAAGCCCGTATGCCGAAAGATCACGCGATTATCTCTGAAATTGATGGCCGTGTGGTGTTTGGCAAAGATTACAAAAACAAACGCCGCATCGTTGTTGAACCAACCGATGCCGAATTGGAAGCACGTGAATACATGATTCCAAAGGGCAAGCACTTGGCGGTTCAAGAAGGCGATTACGTGATGAAGGGGGACCCGCTTATGGATGGTAACCCCGTTCCCCACGATATTCTTGCGGTTATGGGCGTCGAAGCCTTGGCGGAATATTTGGTCAACGAAATCCAAGAGGTCTATCGTTTGCAGGGTGTGAAGATCAACGATAAGCACATCGAGGTGATTTGCCGTCAGATGTTGCAGAAAGTTGAGATTACGGTCCCAGGTCAAACCACCTATTTGGTGGGCGAACTGATCGACAAACTTGAATTCGAAAAGGTCAACGCCAAGGTCGTAGAAGACGGCAAGACACCTGCTGAAGCTTCTCCTGTGTTGCAGGGGATTACCAAGGCTTCGTTGCAGACCAAGTCCTTCATCTCTGCGGCTTCGTTCCAAGAAACGACTCGGGTTCTGACCGAAGCGGCCGTATCAGGTAAAATCGACACATTGATCGGTCTCAAAGAAAACGTGATCGTCGGTCGCTTGATCCCAGCCGGGACCGGGTCCGTGATGAACAACTTCCGTTCGATCGCTGCGAAGCGTGACGAGCAGTTGGTGGCCAACAACGCCCCGGAACAACTGGAAGAGCAAGGCTTGCCTTCTATTGATTTGATGGCGACGCCTCTGCCAGAAGCTCCTGCAGAAGCAGAGCCGGCGGCAGATAGCGAATAACACCCGTTTTCCCCTAAAGTGTTAGGGAAGACAAATCGATTCGGGCGGCTTTGAACCTTTTGGTTTTGAGCCGCCCGTGATCTTTTTAGAGGACCACTGGGTTTGTTGTAATATTGTTACCCAAACGGTGCTGTTTAGAGGTCATAATGAAAAACTTGAGTGGGTCGCACATAAGTCTGAAATCTTTGCTTGACGAGGACTAAGGGCGGCCATAGTATGCGCCACCTTCAGAGATTTGGTGGTGAACTCAAAGGCTTATCTGGCCGGGCAGTTCAGACGCAGGTTTCGAAGCTAACGCGTTGCAAATAAAGCCCCTTTTGGGCACAGAGCAGACCGCCATGAGGCACCAGGGTTCGTGTACCCCGCCTCTTCGGTCGTTTTCTTGCACCGGAAATTCACCGGATTTGGTGAATTTCACGGTGTGTATGTATTGGAAAGAACGTTATGCCGACTATTAATCAATTGATCCGCAAGCCACGTAAGGCTCCGCGCGAAGCTAGTAAAGTTCCCGCCCTGAAGGCTTGTCCTCAGAAGCGTGGCGTTTGTACCCGCGTTTATACAACGACCCCGAAGAAGCCTAACTCGGCTCTTCGTAAAGTGGCTCGTGTTCGCCTTACCAACGGTTTTGAGGTGACCAGCTACATTCCCGGCGAAGGCCACAATCTCCAGGAACACTCCGTTGTGATGATCCGTGGCGGTCGTGTAAAAGATCTTCCCGGTGTTCGCTATCACATCATTCGCGGCACGCTCGATACACAAGGCGTATCTGATCGTCGCCAGCGTCGTTCCAAATACGGCGCTAAGCGTCCTAAATAATAAGAAGGTTCTGGATATATGTCCCGTCGCCACGCTGCAGAGAAACGCGATATTCTACCCGATGCCAAGTATGGCGATAAGGTAGTCACAAAATTCATGAATTGCCTCATGCTTGATGGCAAGAAGTCCGCTGCTGAACGCATTGTTTATGGTGCTTTCGAACGGATGGAAGAAAAATTGAAGAGCGACCCCTTGGCGCTGTTCCATGAAGCCATTAACAACGTAAAGCCTTCGATTGAAGTGCGTTCCCGCCGTGTTGGTGGTGCCACGTATCAGGTTCCCGTTGAAGTTCGCACCACACGCCGTCAGGCTTTGGCTATCCGTTGGTTGGTTGATATGGCGCGCAAGCGTTCTGAAGACACCATGGTCGGTCGTTTGTCTGGTGAGCTAATGGACGCTGCCCAAAATCGTGGCGCGGCTGTTAAAAAGCGCGAAGACACTCACAAGATGGCAGATGCCAACAAAGCTTTCTCGCATTACCGCTGGTAAGCTTCGGATAATTCTTAAGGATCCACGACTATGGCTCGTAAATTTGCCCTCGATAAATACCGTAACATTGGCATCATGGCTCACATTGATGCTGGTAAAACGACGACCACCGAACGTATTCTCTATTATACTGGTAAATCTTACAAAATCGGTGAAGTTCATGATGGCGCGGCCACCATGGATTGGATGGAACAAGAACAAGAACGTGGCATTACCATTACGTCTGCTGCGACGACTTGTTTTTGGGAAGATCACCAAATTAACATCATCGATACCCCAGGCCACGTTGACTTCACCATTGAAGTCGAACGGTCCTTGCGTGTGCTTGATGGTGCTGTAACGGTTTTTGATTCCGTTGCGGGTGTTGAGCCTCAGTCTGAAACCGTTTGGCGTCAAGCTGACAAATACGACGTGCCACGCATGTGTTTTGTCAACAAGATGGACCGTACCGGTGCTGACTTCTACCGTTGCGTTGATATGATGGTAACCCGTTTGGGTGCGCGTCCTATGGTCTGTCAGTTGCCCATTGGTAACGAAGACCAATTTAAGGGTGTTGTCGATATTCTACGCAACAAGATGATTGTTTGGGACGAAGAAAAACTCGGCGCTGCATACCATGACGAAGAAATTTGGCCTGATTATGCGGAAAAAGCTGCAAAATACCGCACGGCTTTGATCGAAATGGCTGTTGAACAAGACGACGATGCTATGGAAGCTTACTTGGAAGGCGTTGAGCCTGATGAAGCAACCTTAATCGCTTGTATCCGTAAGGGTACCATCGCGGGTGATTTCGTTCCTGTTCTGTGTGGTACGGCGTTCAAAAACAAAGGTGTTCAACCGTTATTGGACGCTGTTGTTGATTTCTTGCCATCCCCACTTGATGTGCCTTCGATTAAAGGCGTTAAAATGGGCACCGAGGACGAAATCGTTCGCAAAAGTTCTGATGACGAGCCTTTCGCGGCCCTTGCCTTTAAAATTATGAACGATCCATTTGTGGGGTCCTTGACCTTCTGTCGTATCTATTCAGGTGTTCTTGAGGCTGGTACTTCGGTTTTGAATACGGTTAAGGACAAGCGCGAACGTGTTGGTCGTATGTTGGAAATGCACTCCAACTCTCGTGAAGACATCAAAATTGCCCGCGCGGGTGACATTGTTGCCCTGGCTGGCCTGAAAGACACAACAACAGGCGACACCCTGTGTGACACACTCAGCACCAATGCTGTTGTGTTGGAACGCATGGAATTCCCAGAGCCTGTGATTGAGCTTGCGGTTGAACCAAAAACCAAAGCCGACCAAGAGAAGATGGGCGTTGCCTTGGCTCGCTTGGCCGCTGAAGATCCTTCGTTCCGTGTCAGCACAGACCACGATAGCGGCCAGACCGTTATTAAGGGGATGGGTGAATTGCACTTGGATATCATCGTTGATCGTATGCAACGCGAATTTAACGTTGAAGCGAACATTGGTGCGCCACAGGTTGCGTATCGTGAAAGCATCTCTAAACCTTACGATATTGACTATACCCACAAGAAGCAATCTGGTGGTTCGGGTCAATACGCCCGCGTGAAGATGATTTTTGAACCTGCGGAACCCGGTGAAGGCTTTGTTTTTGAAAGCAAAGTTGTCGGTGGTAACGTACCTAAAGAATATATCCCAGGCGTCCAAAAAGGCTTGAAGAGTGCTGTTGATACCGGTGTTTTGGCTGGCTTCCCAGTGATTGACTTTAAGGCAACCTTGTATGATGGCGCGTATCACGACGTTGACTCCTCGGTCTTGGCCTTTGAAATCGCTGCCCGTGCAGCTTTCCGTGAAGGCTGTAAAATGGCCGGTCCAAGACTTCTTGAACCTGTTATGAATGTCGAAGTTGTGACACCTGAAGAGTACATGGGTGACATTATTGGTGACCTGAACTCACGTCGTGGTCAGGTCGGTGATATGGACCAACGCGGTAATGCACGTGTCATTACCTGTACGGTGCCTTTGGCCAACATGTTTGGCTACATTAATACATTGCGTTCCATGTCTCAGGGACGTGCCCAATATAGCATGCAGTTTGCGCACTACACGGAAGTGCCGTCGCAAGTTGCTGAAGAAATTAAAACCAAGCTGGCCGGTTGATCCGGTTCGTATGGAGTGAAGTAAAATGGCTAAAGAAAAATTTGAACGTACGAAACCGCATTGCAACATTGGTACAATTGGCCACGTTGATCACGGTAAAACGACA
>Ga0316203_1001543_pt1 | contig 15908 bp, 14 predicted proteins | sample 6monrhotite_MG_FD_204940 | JGI IMG/M metagenome (GOLD analysis project Ga0316203, IMG submission 204940) | Microbial mat bacterial communities from mineral coupon in-situ incubated in ocean water Damariscotta River, Maine, United States -... | ecosystem: Environmental > Aquatic > Marine >... | reverse complement strand
TGCACCACACCATCACCGTTAGACGGAGTCGTGAACGTCTTCGCTGCCGCAGTCGGATTCCCCAACGGCCCCGCAACACCATCACGCGAGGCCCAATACGCCGCAATCTCAGAATCCGACACGCTCAAGGGGTTGATGCCTGTGACCGAGGCGAGCCGCCTAGTGCTGCCAGCCCCTTGACCGGTCACAACTCCATCCAACGATTGAGAGATGAGTTGGCCAGAAATCTCGCTCGCGGTAGAGGTCGGGCTTTCCATCCAGGCGAGGGCGGCGATGCCGGCGACGTGCGGCACGGCCATCGAAGTACCCGACTTGACGGTTGAACTCGAAGGCACATCCCATTGAAGCGACCGGATGCTTGATCCGGGCGCGAATACGTCAACACAGGCACCGAAGTTCGAGTAGCTTGCCCGCGCGTCAGTCGAGGTTGTTGCTGCCACCGTGATCGCCTGGTCGGAGCGCGACGGGACATAGTTGCATGCGTCAGCGTTCTCGTTGCCCGCGGCAACGACCATTACGAAGCCCTCGCCGACCATTGCGTCCACGGCGCCTGTCAAAGCATCCGGCGTGGACGGGCTGACTGGTTCTTCAGAACTCAGGCTCAAATTGACGATGCCAGGCGTGCCCTGCGGGTGCGTATCGATGATCCACTCAAGGCCCGCGATGATCGTGGAGGTCAGCGCTGATCCTGTGCACCCAAAAACGCGCACGGAGACCACATTCGCTCGCTTCGCGACACCGTAGCTCGAGCTCGCGGCTGACCCTGCCACGTGAGTGCCGTGGCCATTGCAGTCGGCAGAACCGCGCCCATCATCGATAGCTGTCGCTCCACTAAGGAGTCTCGAACCGAACTGTGATGGATTGGGTGACACACCCGTATCAACGATGTAGATGCGTGCGCCTTCGCCGGCCGAATCGGGATAAGTGTAGGAATCGTCGACGGGAACCGTCGGCTCATCAAGCCGCGACAGGTTCCACGGAGCACTGCTTTGGGTCTCTCCCACGCTGAATTCGATGTCCTCGTATACAGCTACGACGCCAGGGAGTGCCGCGAGTTCGGTCGCTTCAGTCGCCGTCAGCTCCGCCGCGAAACCATCGAGCAGGGTGTCGAACACCTCGGTGATCTCGTCACCGGCGGCAGACCGCGCGTTTACGCCGAACGTTGCCTCCCCTGGAGCAAGCTCGACGATGTACGGCGACTCCTCCTCAGCTGCGAATGAGACACTGACGCCCGCCAGACTCGTCACCAGTACAGCGATACCCGACACAAGACCGGTCAAGGCTTGAGCACGCATTTAGTCCCCCCAGAACTTTATTCACTCAACGGTACTTCGGAGTCTCGGAATCGCGCGACTGCTAATGTTCGCGAATCGAGCACCGGCAACGTGACCTGTCAAGAGCAATATCCGGAAGGCGCCAGTGATTCTGCGGATCCACAACACTCCACGCCCCTACAAGTGGGGGTCTCGAATTGACATCGCGGAGCTCTTGGGGACTGCGCCGTCAGGGGAGCCGGAGGCTGAACTCTGGCTCGGTGGGCATCCCGGCTCGCCAGCGCGGATTGTTGAGGGTGCGTCCGAGTCAGACCTTGCCGAGTGGGCGGCCGCGCACAGGTCAGACAAGCGACTGCCTTTTCTCATGAAAGTGCTGGCGGCCGCCGCGCCCCTCTCTCTGCAGGCGCACCCCACCCTCGACCAAGCTCGTGACGGCTTCGAACGCGAGAATTCAGCCGGAATTCCACTCACCGCGCCAACCCGAAACTACAAGGACCCCTGGAACAAGCCTGAGTTGCTGTATTCGCTCAGCGACACCTTTCGCGCGTTGACGGGCTTCCGACAAGTGAGCGAAGCACGAGGGGAACTAGCCAGCGTCGGTGACGCACGACTTGCTCCGTTCGTCGAGCGGCTTGACGACACCTTCGGGCTCCAATCGGCCACAAAGTGGCTCCTCGAAAGCGGCCATGGCGTCGATGGGGTGGTCGCCGCGCTCACTGAGTACGCCCGAAGCCCACAAAGGGCTAGTCCCACGTGGGAGACAGTGCTCTGGCTGAGCAAGCATTATCCTGGCGACCCCGGAGTTGCCGTATCAACACTTATGCACACGGTGGTCCTGGGCCACGGCGAGGCAATCTACCTGCCAGCCGGGAATCTGCACGCGTACCTTGATGGGGTCGGGCTAGAAGTCATGGTGGCAAGCGACAACGTGCTGCGTGGCGGTCTCACTTCGAAGCACGTGGACGTATTGGAACTCATGAGGGTGGTTGACTTTCGGCCATTACCCACGCCGCGCCTTGCGCCCCATCAGAGGCAAGAAGGGGTTCGGTTCTTCCGACCGGATGAGGGCGACTTCACACTCACTATGGTCGACTCCTCAGCACTGGAGATGGGGGTCGCCTTGCCTTCGGCGGGGGCGGCAATCGTGCTGTGCCTCAATGGCGATCTGACGATTCGTGGCGACGGAGCAGATTCGATTCACGTGAAGCGCGGTGAGGCAGTGTTTTCCGATGAGGCGACGCTGATCATCAGCGGTAACGGCACCGCCGCCGTAGCTTCAGGCGCTTGACCCTTGGCGTAGCCACCGCCGCAATCGATCGGCAAGCGGGGGTGCAGGCTCGGCCAGCGCATGTGCGAGGACACGAACACGAAGCGAACGTCTTCGATCGTCTTGAGGCCGCGAACGATCGGTCTTTGCGTGGTCCCACAAAGCTAGGAGCCGTCTACCCCGAAACAGTCGGCGGGTACCGCAAGAGCGCCTCAATCGCTCAAGGCGAGTCGTATTCTCGGGCCATGACATTCCCCACCCTCGCCAGCGACTTCTACGGCTTCGAAGCACTTCTCGCCGACCACGAGCGCGACGCGCTCCTGCGACTGCGCACCTTCCTCGAGGCGGAGGTGAAGCCCGTCGTCAACGACTACTGGGAGCGCGCCGAGTTCCCTCGCCAGATCCTGCCCGGCCTGCACGAGCAGCAGGTGTTCGGCAACCTGTGGGAGGAGACGAAGGCCGGCGACTACAGCGCCGTGTACGGCGGCTGGACGGCGCTTGAGATGGCGCGCGTCGATGCGAGCGTCGCCACCTACGTTGGTGTGCAGAACGGCCTCGCGATGGGCTCCATCGGCGTCGCAGGTTCACCCGAGCAGCGAACGGAGTGGCTGCCGAAGCTGAAGACAGGCGAGGTCGTCGGCGCGTTCGGGCTCACCGAACCGCTCTCCGGTAGCGACTCGGCTCAGGGTCTGCGGACGACGGCGACGCGGGACGGCGACGAGTGGGTGCTCAACGGCTCCAAGCGGTGGATCGGCAATGCCACGTGGAGCGACATCACCATCATCTGGGCGAAGAGCACGGAGGACGGCCAGGTGAAGGGCTTCATCGTGCCGACGAGCACCCCCGGCTACTCGGCGACGAAGATCGAGCGCAAGCAGTCGCTGCGCATCGTGCAGAACGCCGACATCGAGCTGACGGATGTGCGCGTACCCGAGTCGCACCGCCTGCAGAACGCGAACTCGTTCCGCGACACCGCCTCGGTGCTGCGCCTGACCCGCGCCGAGGTCGCGTGGGCGGCGGTCGGCACGGCGATCGGCGCATACGAGGCTGCGGTCGAGTATGCGACGACGCGCGAGCAGTTCGGCAAGCCCATCGCCCGCCACCAGCTCGTGCAGGACCTCCTGAGCCGCAGCCTCGCGAACATCACCGCGAGCATCGCGCTGTGCACACGGGTCTCGCAGATGCTCGACGACGGCGTGCAGCGCGACGAGCACGCGTCCCTCGCCAAAGCATTTGCGACGACGGCCATGCGCGAGACGGTCGGCCTGTGCCGCGAGGCGCTCGGCGGCAACGGCATCGTGCTCGATTACGACGTCGCGCGCTTCCACGCCGACGCCGAAGCGCTCTACAGCTACGAGGGCACGCGCGAGATGAACAGCCTCATCGTCGGGCGTGCGATCACCGGCATGGGCGCCTTCGTCTGACCCGTCACGGCTCCTAGCCGCACTAGGCTGATGCCCATGTCGTGGCTCCGCGAGCGCCGAGTGGCTCTTGCCGGCCTGACCCTCTTCACGCTCCTGGCGGGCGATGCCTGGCGGTACAGCCTCGGCTGGTACGGCTGGGGCGCGATCATCGCTCTGCTGGGCCTCGCGTGGCTCGCCGTCGCCGTGCGCGAGCGCGTCGACCTGCGCCGCATGCCCGTGGCGCTGGGAGCGGTCGCCGCCTACCTGACCCTCTCCATCGCCTGGTCGGCGTATCCCGGCGCTTCCGCCATCGGCGTGCTCGTGACCCTTATCACGGGCGCCGTCGCGATCGTCATGACGCAAGTGCTGACCCTCGGCGACGTGGTGCGCGCCCTGAGCGCGGCGACGCGCTGGATACTCGGCCTCTCGCTGATCTTCGAGCTCATCGTGGCCACGATCGTGCGGCAACCGCTGCTGCCATTCTGGACCTCCTACGAGGAGCCATACCCCGCTGCATTCAACTGGTCCCGAAATGCGCTGCTCGAGGGCGGGCGCATCCAGGGCATCACCGGCAACGCCAACCTCCTCGCCTTCGTGGCCCTCGTGGCCCTCATCGTGCTCGCCGTGCAGTGGAGGCTGCGGCAGACCGACCCCGGCCATGAGGCATCGCTGCGCCGACCCGCGGCGCTCGGCTGGATCGCGATCGCGCTCGGCGTGCTCGTGCTCACGCGCTCGGCCACCGTGCTCATCGCCGGCGTCGGAGTGGTCTTCGTGCTCGGTGTGGCGCTGCTCGCCCGCCGCCGCACCGGTCGAGCCCGCCTCGCAATCTACGGGGCCGCGGTCGCCATCATGGCGGCCGTCGCGACTGTGGCGGTGCTGCTGCGCGACACGCTGCTCGATCTCGTGGGCCGCAGCGACGACCTCACCGGCAGGCTCGACATCTGGTCCGCAGTCTTCGGTCTCGCGCAGGAGCGGCCGTGGTTCGGCTGGGGCTGGGTCAGCTACTGGGCGCCGTGGGTCGAGCCCTTCGACGATCTGGTCGTGATTCGCGGCGTCACCTACCTGCAGGCGCACAACGCGTGGCTCGACGTGTGGCTGCAGCTGGGCATCCTGGGTCTCATCCTCGTGGCCGTCCTCGTGCTCACAGCGGTCGCGCGCACCGTCGCCTGGGCCGTGGATGCTCCGCGCGGCGATGCCCTCGACCCCGCTGCCCTGCGCCTCGCGCCCGTGCTCCTCCTGGCCATGCTCCTCGTGCACAGCCTCGCCGAGTCGCGGCTGCTCATCGAAGCCGGTCTGCTGCTGCTCGTGTGGATCGCGGTCGCCTCGCGCCGGCACGAGCTGCGGTGGCGGCGCGCAGAGGCGACATCATGACGCCCGCGATCCGCGCGGTCGTCGGCTCGGCGCGCTTCAGCCAGGCTCTGACCGAGGCGATCGTGGGCTTCGCCCTCATCACCGGCGCCGTGCGCGCGATCATGGGCTGGCCCGGCGCTCTCGGCGTTCTCGCGGGGCTCGTCGTGCTCGCGGCGGCCTCGCTGTGGGCGCAGCCGGAGCGCATCGAGTGGCGCGGGGTTCTGCCGATCTCGGTCATGGCGCTATTCGGGCTGCTCACGGTCAGCGTCATCTGGAGCCAGTACACCTGGGTGACGGTCGGCGGCATCGCCTACGCGCTCGGCTTCGGAGTGCTCGGCCTCTACATCGCGCTCGTGCGCGACCTCATCCAGCTGGTGCGCGCGGTCGGCAACGCCTTGAGGGTGACCCTCACCGCGTCGTTCGTGCTCGAGATCCTCAGCGGACTCCTCATCGACACTCCCCTGACCTTCCTCGGCATCTCGGGCTCGCTCGCCGAGGGCGGTCCCGTCGAGGGGCTCGCCGGTACCCGCAACGCCTTCGCGTTCCTCGGCGCCCTCGCGATCCTGAGCTTCTGGATCGAGGTGCGCACGCGCTCGGTCTCGCGTGCCGTGAGCGTCTACTCCCTGGCTCTCGCCGCGGCGACGATCATCTTCGCCCGGTCGCCGGTGTCGCTGCTCGTGCTCGCCGCCGTGCTCGTCGCCGGGCTCGCCCTCGTGCTCGTTCGGCGCCAGAAGACGGTGGCGCGGCGCGCGACGCAGAGCGTGCTGCTCGTCTCACTCGCCGTGTTCGGCATGCTCGCGTGGCTCTTCCGCACCGCGCTCGTCGACGCCGTCGACGCCGCAACCGATGTCGAGGTGCGCACGAGCGTGTGGGCGCGGGTCACGGGCTTCATCGACCAGTACCCCGTGCAGGGCTGGGGCTGGGCGGGCAAGTGGCCCAGCGACGTCTTCCCGTTCGCGGTCGTCGCCGACAGTGCCGGCCGGCAGCCGCCCTCGGCGCTCAACGCCTACATGGACGTCTGGCTGCAGCTGGGACTCGCGGGCCTGCTCGTGCTCATTGTGGCGCTGGCCCTCGCGTTCGTGAGGGCGTGGCTCGTGGCCTCCGAGCGCCGCAGCACCGTCTACGTGTGGCCAGCGCTCACGCTCGTGCTGCTCGCGACGACGAGCATGACCGAGAGCTACCTGCTCTACGAGGGTGGGCTCCTGCTCTTCGTGACGTCAGCGATCGCGTCAGCACGCAGCCGTTCCTGGCGTGGTCGGCTCGACTAGGCCCGTCGCGCCGCAACAACCGAGTCGAGAATATCGTCGAGGTCGTGCTGCGCCCGCCAACCGAGCTCGTTGGCGATGCGATTCACGTCGGCAACCACCGAAGCGGGGTCTCCCGGGCGGCGAGTCAGCCTGGTTGCCGGTGCAGCGTCAGCCATGCGGCGCCTGATTCCTTCAACGACTTCTCGAACGCTAGAACCCACCCCAGTGCCGACGTTGTAGACCCGGTGTTGCTCTGTCTGGTTCGGCAGTGCATCAAGTACCGCCAGGTGCGCTTGAGCGAGGTCGCGCACATGCACGAAGTCTCGCACGCAAGTGCCATCAGGTGTGTCGTAGTCATCTCCGAAGATCTGCGGCGCACGGCCTTCTTCAAGCGCTTGAAGCACCATCGGTACCAGGTTGAGCACAGCGGTATCTGCAAGCTCGGGCCAACCCGCGCCAGCAACATTGAAGTAGCGCAGGCTTGTCACTTGGAGAGATGCGGAACGCGCGACATCGGCCGCAAGCCATTCGCCAGCAAGTTTGGTCTGGCCGTATGCGTTCACAGGATTGGTGGGCGATCGCTCAGTGACGACTCCGTCGGCATCGCCGTATACCGCGGCCGACGATGAGAACACGAGCTGTCGAACGTCGGTTCGCTCCATAGCGCCAAGGACTGACGCGAGTGCGCCCAGATTCTGCTGGTGATACCAGAGCGGCCGCTCCACCGACTCGGCAACTTGCTTGCGTGCTGCGAGGTGGACCACCGCGCCGACTCTCTCGGCACGTATGATCTCCTCGAGATCATTGGTCGCACCGTGGCCTGCGAGCGAAAGCTCGTGCTGGGGCATGCCGACGATCCGATGTCTTGAGCCGTGGACGAAGTCGTCAACAATGACGGGTTCGTCGCCCCTGTCGACCAAGAGTCGGCAAATGTGCGAGCCGATGTATCCGGAACCCCCGGTGACCAGTACGCGCACGCTACAACACTAGCCGCGGGTCAGGTAGTTTCCGCGCCACCGCCGTTCGCGGCGAAGTCTTGGCACTAGCCGATTCGCCGCGGTGGTATGAGCATCATCCGGAAATGCGTAGAGACCTCCTAGCTTCGATCAGTGACAGCAGGTTAGGCGGACTACTCCGAAATGGGCTCGCTCAGGCACTGAACGAAAGACTGCCGAAGCGACGATGGCAAGAGAGACAATCCAGTAGCCTCTATGCGCGGCCATGTCGGGCGATCGACTCGGTAGGCGGTCACGGATGACTCACTTCCATCCATTCGCCGCACGACTGCCGCTAGATCTTCATCGACGGGAACTTTCAATCGACGCATGATCGCGTTCATGTTTCGATTGAGAGTCAACACCCGACCGATCATCTGAACTGCTTGCATGCGATCGAATGCGTGCGAGAGCGCCAGGAGTGGCAGGCCACCGCCCAGTCCGATAGGTGTTGCCTCCGGCTCTCCGATCGCGTTGCCCCATTCTCCCGATCGAGATGATTCCTCCCACGACTCGATCTGATACCAGCCGACCGACCGGCCGGCCCACTCGACAATCACCATCCTGTCTCGCATCGTCGGGAAGGTCTTGGTGAACCACGAGTCGTGGTCCTCCCGAGGGATCGGATTGTCGTTCATGCTCATGAGGCGAACACGTTCGGAATTGCGCCAGTTCCACAACGTCCAGCGATCTTCGCGCCTGACTTGGCGCCGAGACAGTGCGCTCATCAGGCCGAATTGCCGGCATCGACCGTGAATACCGACCCGCTGATGTCCGCCCCCGCAGGTCCCAGCAGGAACGACGTCATCGCTGCGACCGAGGTGGTCTTCGGCAGGCGCCCTAGTGGGCTACGCCGAGTAATCGTCGACAATGCATCGGTCCCCAATGACTCCGTCATGGCTGTGTGCATGAAGCCGGGCGCCACGCAGTTCACGGTGATCTGTCGCCGACCGAGGTCGCGAGCCAGCGAACGGGTGAATCCCTCGAGCCCCGCCTTCGTCGAGGCGTACACCGACAATCCTCGGTAGCCTGTTGCCGCGACAACCGACGTCACGTTCACGATTCGTCCTTCGCGGGCATCCAGCATTCCGCGCGACAAATACTTCGTGAGAAGGATCGGTGCAGTGAGATTGACGGCGATAGTTTGCTCGATCGCGGAATTGTGCATTGTGGGTAGCACGCCGTCCGCACCCATCGCTGCCGAGTTGACGAGCGCGTACGGCCATCCGTCTGCCTCAACGATGGTCTCGGTGAGGGACTTTATTCCGTCAGTGTCAGCGAAGTCGAAACTGTGGTGACTGTAACCTGCACCGATCTCAGTCTCGGCCACTTCGCGTCGTGCGATCCCGATAACGCGGTAGCCCTCCGAGGAGAGTTGCTGTGCGATAACTTTCCCAAGTCCTGAACTGGTTCCCGTCACGACAACCGACTTCATATCGCTCATGCGCGCACTGCCTTCCCGGTGGCAGAGCTGGACAGCTCATCAACCACCACTACTTGTGCGGGGACCATGGGAGGGGGCAATCTCGACTGCGCCCAACGGCGAATTTCGGTCGCCGCTCCTTCGAGGGGGCTCACGAGAGTCACCCGCGCAAGCAAGATGTTGCCGCTGAACGGGTTGGACTTCGGAAAGACAACCGCCTCGGATACTGAAGGGTGCGTTCGGAGTACACCTTCGACCTGCTCTGGATACACCTTCACGCCACCGACGTTGACCATGCCGGTTTTTCGTCCCGCGAAAACCACACGATCACCCTTGACCTCTACGACGTCGTCTGTCCGAACGAATCCGTCAGGACCAGCCAAGCTGGATTCAGGACTGAACACCCACAGTATGTCGTCGCGGATCTCTAACCGCACTCCCCGCGGTGGTGAGGAGAGGTAGGTGACCGGGAACCCTTCCTTGCCGTCCCCTACCGAGAAGGCAACACCTGTCTCGCTGGCTGCATAGATGTGAGTGACGTGAGCACTGGGAAACGCGGATGCAAGAGCATCGAGGACTCGCTGGTCGCTGACCTCGCCGCCCAGGGTGATGCGTTCGAGCGGCCAGCCTCGCACGGCACCCGACTGAAGGAACTGTCTCCACAACGTCGGCGTTGCAGAAAGCGCTGTCACACCGGCCGATTTCATGGACACAACGCGTTCCGCAATGGAACCGGTACGGGCTTCCACGAGAGTGGACCCGCTCGCCATGGCTTGCAAGAGCACTGCAAGTCCCGCGAGCCGATGAGGGTCGTAGACCAGACCCCAGACTCGGCTTCCGTCACTTGGACGTACCGCTCGGGACAGTGACTGAAGAGTGTGCACGACTGCCTTGGGGGCCCCAGTCGTTCCCGATGTGTATATGACCCACTCTGTGGGACCTCTAAACGCAGGTGAGCCCCCGTTTGAGGCTGGCGGGGTCACACCCTCCGGCACCAACTCAATCCGCTTGCAATGGCCATCCAGCCCGATAATCGCAGCAATGATGTCTTCGGTTGAACCAGAGTCGAGTCGAAAGACTGATCCACGATCAATACGCCTTTTCAACTCGAACGCGTGCTTCTCGAAGTCGGCGTACGCAGTGCGGGCGCTCCCTCGAATCAGAGTGAAGCTTGCAGAATCCACCATGGGAACAGCTACGGAGCCGGCGCGTACTTGTCATAAATAGCGACAAACTCCGCCAAAGTTCGAGGGTAGGCCGCCTCGGTCATGATGGAAAAGGGATCGTAACCAAGACTGTTCTCGAGCCTTGTGACCAGCACTGCGAGCCCCAGGCTGTCGAGCCCGGTATCCAGCAACACGGTGTCTGGATGTAGCTCAGGAACGGAAACGTCCTCTTCATCCAGCAACTCGATCAACGTGGCTCGTACTGTCGATTCGGCTGACGTCATGACTCGATCATACGCGCATTCGACCGTCGTCTTTCATGGCTCAAGACCGTCCACCTCAGCCAAACAGTTCCCAAGAAACGGGAGTCCCCAAGGCAGCGCCTTCCTTGAAGGTTCGGCCCAGCACTCGATCGATATCTCCGGGGGGCAGCCCGCCGTTGGGCCTGACCGACCGCACATTGTCATGCGTCGCAATCTCGCCAGCAACGACCTCCCTTGTCACGAATAGGGAAGGTCTCAATCTAAGGGACTCAGATTCGGCAACTGCAGACCAGGCACTGGAAGAACCGAGCGCTCGGAATGCAGCATCACTGGCTTCGACCAACTGACGCAGCTCATCGGGCTCAAGGGAGAAGGCACTGTCTACGCCCCCGTCTGCGCGGCTCAATGTCACGTGCTTCTCAATGAGCGTTGCGCCGAGGGCGACTGCGGCAACGGAGACACCAATGCCGACCGTGTGGTCCGAGAATCCGACCTTGGTGCCGAATATGCTCGACAGCGCTGGCATGCGCCTCAGATTCGCGTCGTCTGGGGACGCTGGGTATGCGCTCGTACACGCGAGCAATGTGAGGTCTTCGCACCCTCCGGAGCGCGCGGCCTCGACCGCGGCTGCGATCTCGGCGATAGTTGCCGTGCCTGTGGACAGAATGAGGGGCTTGCCTGTTTGCGCGGCACATCTAATGAGGGGCAGATCGACGATCTCGAGTGAGGCGATCTTGTACAGCGGCGCGTCCAGCGTCTCCAGAAAATCAACCGCTGTCTCGTCGAAAGGTGAGCTGAAGGCGACTAGGCCTAGTTCTTGAGCAAGTTCGAAGATGGGCCGATGCCACTCCCACGGCGTATGCGCCTCGTCGTAAAGAGCATGCAAGCTGCGTGACCCCCACAACTCGTGGCCTTTGCTGATCCGAAATCGAGGCGAGTCCACGTCGAGCGTGATGGTGTCGGCGGTGTAGGTCTGAAGCTTGACCGCGTGCGCGCCCGTCGTCGCAATGGCCCGCACGATCTCCAGAGCGCGCTCCAATGAACCATTGTGGTTGCCCGAGATCTCTGCCACGATCATGGGTCCCGACCCGCTCATGACACGGCCTCCCGAACCAACTCGATCACGCGCGATTGGTCGCTTTCCGTGAGGGAAGCGAACATGGGGAGGGATATCTCTTCCGAGTAGAACTTTTCTGCCACCGGGCACATTCCTCTCCGATACCCGAGATCCTCGAAGAGCGGATGCCAGTACACGGGGATGTAATTCACTTGCACAAGGACTTGGTTCTCACGAAGGAACTCGAAGATCTTGCGTCGCCGTGAGGCCTCGACTCGGATCGGAAAGAGGTGCCACATTGGATCCGTGTTCTCTCGACGTTCGGGAAGCCGGACACCGTCCACATCCTTGAGGCCACTGATGTAATTGTGGAACACTCGCCGCCGGGACTGCTTGAATTCCTCGATACGGGCGAGTTGGCTGATCCCCAAAGCGCAGAGCACGTCTGGAAGTCGATAGTTGAGTCCCAGTTGATGAACTTCCTGATGCCATGGGCCCTCATCTGGGTACCGCAGCAAGTCGGAGTCGCGGACCAGCCCGTGCGTTCGAAAACGGCGTGCCCGATCGGCCAGTTCCGGATTCGAGGTGACGACCGCGCCACCCTCCGAGGTTGTCAAGTTCTTGGTCGGAAAGAAGGAGAAAGTGGTGATGTCCGCAAGCGATCCCACCAGTCGATTCTTATAGGTCGATGCGATCGAATGTGCAGCGTCCTCGAGAAGTAGCACATCGTGCTCTCGCGCAACCCGCGCCAGTTCGTCCATATCTGCGGGGTGACCGGCGTAGTCAACTGCAGCGATCACCCTCGTCCGTTCCGTGACGCAGGATTCAACTGATTCTGGGTTCAGGTTGCCTGTGTCGCTCTCAACGTCTGCAAAAACTACGTCGGCTCCGTGCAACATCGCGGTGGCGGCAGTCGCGACGAACGTCAAAGGACTCGTAACTACGGTGTCACCTGGACCGACACCGGTCGCTGCGTAAGCGCAGTGAAGGGCGGCAGTGCCAGACGAGACAGCTACAGCTGTGGTGGCACTAGCCGCTTCGGCAAGGTCACGTTCGAAGGCAGCAACCCGCGGACCCATGGTCAACCAGTCGTCCTTGAGCGCTTCGAGGACCGCCGCGATGTCGCTGTCGTCGATCGACTGATGCCCGTATGGAATGGCCACTACGGCAACTCCCGGATGAGGTTCTGAATCGCCTCTGCATCGAGCCACTGATCGTTGGTGTCCGAGCGGTATGCGAAGCCTTCTTCGACCGGACTGCCCTCAGGCGGAGTGAAACCCCACTCGGCGATAGTCGGTAGCACCACATATCGGTCTCCAGCGCGGAGGGTTCTGCGGCTGTCGTCCTCCGAGATCATCTCTTCATGAAGCTTCTCGCCCGGTCGAATTCCGATTTCATGGGTCTGGGCGCCCGGCGCGACAGCCTCGACGAGGTCGGTGATTCGCATGCTCGGTATTCGCGGAACGTAGAGCTCGCCACCTGCCATCAAGTCGAAGCTGTCGTTGACGAAGCTCACTGCCTGCGGCAACGTGATCCAGAACCGCGTCATTCGCGAGTCTGTGATCGGAAGCGACTCACCGCGTTCGGCGAGCTTCTTGAAGAAGGGCACTACTGAGCCCCGGCTTCCCATGACGTTGCCGTACCGGACTACGCTGAACCGCGTCTCATAGCCAGCCGCATAGTGATTGGCCGACTGAAAAAGCTTGTCTGCTGCAAGCTTCGTGGCGCCGTAGAGATTCAGCGGGCTCGAGGCTTTGTCGGTGGAAAGCGCGACGACCTTCTTAACCCCTGCGTCAATCGCCGCTTCAACGACGTTCTGCGAACCGATGATGTTGGTTTGCACGAACTCGAACGGGTTGTACTCTGCCGTGTCAACTTGCTTGAGAGCGGCAGCATGCACAACGTAATCTGCGCCATGCATCGCGCGGGTCAGCCGATGCCGGTCTCGAATATCCCCGATGAACCAGCGAATACGACGGTCGTCCCCGAAGAGTTGCCTGGCTTCGTACTGTTTCAGCTCGTCCCTCGAGAAAACGACGATGCGGCTCGGATTGAGTCTTTCGAGAGCGTCGGCAATGAAGGCCTTGCCGAATGAGCCCGTGCCTCCGGTTACGAGAATCGAAGACCCCTCTAGAATCGACATGCCACACCTCTCATGAGCCAATAGCGCGAGTGTCGCGCAGACCGTTTAGCCCTTCAGCTCGAGGATACCTAGTCTGCACGACGGCCAGAGGACAAGTGCAACCGACTGAAGACCACGGACGACCTAGAGGACGGACGCGCATGCGGGTAGTCCTTCGCGCAGATGCCGATGACAAACGAGGAACCGGGCACGTCATGCGTTGCCTAACCCTGGCGGAATCCCTCCTCGCCAGTGGTCATGATGTGCGCCTCCTTGGGTCCATTGAGTCAGTGCCTTGGCTTGAACGTCGGGTCGAGGGGGCCGGTCTCGACGTCGTAGCTTGCGCACCGGATTCATTGGACACGGCAGTTGTTCGATCCACGGCTCCCGATTGGCTCGTCATCGACTCATACTCAATTAGTGCCGCACAGATCTCTGAGGTGAACGAAGGCCTGCGTTGTCTTGCGATCATCGACGGTGATGACCGCGGGATCGATGCTTCCCTCTACCTGGACCAAAACCTGGGCGCAGAAACAAAGAGGTGGCGAGAGCCAGTGCTCTCGCGATTGCTTGGCGGTTCGTCGTATTGCTTGATTCGCGACGCGGTTCTCCACTACTCGCGGGTTCACCGCACCGAGGTCACACACACTCCACCTCATGTCGTTGCGTTCATGGGGGGCAGCGACCCGCTCGGCCTGATGTTGGAGGCAGTGGATTGCCTCATACGTGCAGACCTGGGCATCCGTCTGACGGCGGTGTGCGGACCATCCACCTGGGCCCCAGTTACAGAACGTGCGAAGTCTCATTCTTGGATCGACGTGATCGGTCCAACCGATTCGCTCCCTGAATTGCTGGGTAGCGCTGATGCAGTGGTATCAGCGAGTGGCACGAGCGTATGGGAGCTCTGCACACTCGCAGTCCCCAGCGTGGTCGTGGCGGTGGTGGATAACCAGCGAATGGCCGTGACAAGCGTCAACGAGACGGGCGTCGCGATAGGCGTCGATGCCACGAGGGGTAGCCCACATGTCTGGGACGACGTCGGCGCCGCCGTCGGACGGGTCCTGGCAGACGAAACGTTGAGGCGTAGTCTTATCGACCGCTGCCGCAAGAACTTCGACGGAAAGGGCAAGAGGAGAGTCGTGAGAGCGATGGAAAGAGGGTTGTTGTGACCGGTGTGCTTGCGATCGTCCAAGCAAGGTGCAGTTCCTCGCGTCTACCCGGCAAGGTGTTGGCCCCAGTGGAAGGTGAGCCAATGATCATGCGCCAGTTGGAGCGGATCGCCCGAGCGAGAATGCTCGACGAGGTGGTGATCGCCACGTCAGTGCACGAATCCGACGATGCACTCGCCTTCGAGCTGGAGAGACGTGGCTATGCGGTGAGGCGCGGACCCCTTGCCGACGTACTGGAGCGTTTCATGCTGGTGGTGGACGAGTTCACGCCGCAACACGTTGTGAGACTCACTGGTGACTGCCCGCTCACTGATCCCGACGTCATCGACCTCGTTGTCGCATCGCACCTTGTGTCTGGGGCCGACTACACCTCGAACGCACTCGAAAGGACATTCCCGCACGGGCTTGATGTTGAAGCCATGAAGGCGTCAGCGCTTTCCGCGTTGCGCCCAATGGCACTCAACGCCGACGAACACGAGCACGTAACTCTGGGAATCTATTCGAGAAGCAAAGATTTCATTCTTCACTCCGTGCGGCAGGGCGCCGACTCGTCCAATCTTCGCTGGACAGTGGACTACCCGGCCGACCTCGATTTCGTGAGAGCTGTCTACGAGGAGTTCCTCCCTCGCAATCCTCAGTTCACAACGGCCGACGTGCTGGAGTGGGTTGGCCACCACCCGGAGAAGAGTCGAACGTCATCGGATGTGAGCTAGCCCGCCAAGGTGCCACCCTGGAACTGTTGCGAACACGTCCCGCTCGCACAGGACTCCTCCGCAATCGGCCAGCCCAACGATCCTCGAATCCATCCCTCGGCAGCCCACACGTTGGACAACGGCTCGTTCGGAACGACAGTGAACACACCCTCAGCGCTGGAATAGACGTATCCGCCCTGGAAGATCTGCACCAGCCCGTCCCCATTGGACGTCTGGAAAACCTTCGCCGGACCAGTCGGGTTGCCCAACGGACCCGCAACACCATCACGACCTGCCCAATAGGTCGCAATGTCCGGATCCGTAACGCTGGGCACAATGGTTGATCCGTTGATGGTGCCACCCTGGAACTGTTGCGAACACGTCCCGCTCGCACAGGACTCCTCCGCAATCGGCCAGCCCAACGATCCTCGAATCCATCCCTCGGCAGCCCACACGTTGGACAACGGCTCGTTCGGAACG
>Ga0316203_1001542_pt1 | contig 15918 bp, 12 predicted proteins | sample 6monrhotite_MG_FD_204940 | JGI IMG/M metagenome (GOLD analysis project Ga0316203, IMG submission 204940) | Microbial mat bacterial communities from mineral coupon in-situ incubated in ocean water Damariscotta River, Maine, United States -... | ecosystem: Environmental > Aquatic > Marine >... | reverse complement strand
ATGTCCGCCTACAATTGAAGATTAATGAATTTTAAATCAATAAGTTAAGTTCTGCTTAGCTTAGCTTATGTCGTACTTTATGTCCCGCCCAGCGTATCTGTAGCGTAGTGTAAATACCAATGGTCTGATGTGATTTGCTACCCCTAGCCGGATGCGTATTGACCAGACTTCATGCAGTTTTAACGGAAATTTTTGACCTATGAGTTTTCCTTTGTTCCAGGAGGCCGATGTTTCCGTGGGATAAGCGTCATGCATTGTTATTCTCCAATAAATTTACATGCCTCTGTATTTAACTCAGGCAGACCATAGATTGAGTGGAAAACACCATTACTGATGTAAAGCGGCTACTCAAAACCCAGAAGGAGACCATCTGCAATACGGAGCGTGAGGTGCTGAATTACAATAGCGCACTACAGTTTGTATATAGGGAGGTGCGCTCAGGGAAGTTTCAGCTCAACGTCAAAACACTGGAAAAAGTGCAGAGACAGGTGGGAAGGTCTGATGGACAATCCTGCGCATTGTGACGCTTTGCGCGAAGCGCTGGTGATTATCCGCAATCCACGGAAAGTCGATGAGATCGTATTTATTCCGCCGGATAGTAAAGATGTTGGAGAGATTGCTCTCTGGCTTGTTGAAATTCATTCAGAATGAACGAGTGCGTATCACTTTTCTGCCCAAAAGTGCTTACCCTTAAACCTAGCTTCCAGCGAATTAACCTGATTTCACGCCACAAAAAACTAAATCAGTGTCAATTTCAATGTGCCTAATCGCTATAATACGCGCTATGAACGACTTGAATACCAAAAACAACAAACCACCATCGAACAATTACGCCACTTTTCTTGATGACTTGAAGCAACGAGTCCGAAATGCCCGTTTACGTGCAAGCCTGTCAGTTAATCGAGAGCTGATTTTGCTGTATTGGCAAATAGGGAAAGATATTCTCCTTCGCCAACAGGACGAGGGCTGGGGAGCAAAGGTGATTGAACGTTTAGCGAATGACTTGAAAAAAGAGTTCCCTGAAATGAAGGGGTTCTCTCCAAGGAACCTTAAGTTTATGAGAGGATTGGCTGAGGCATATTCGGATGAGCAAATAGTGAAACAAGCTGTTTCACTAATTCCGTGGGGTCACAATATTCGGATCATTCAGAAGATAAAAGACAAAGAGCAGCGAGAATGGTATGTCCAACAGACAATCCAGAACGGATGGAGCCGCAACGTCCTGATTCACCACATCGACAGCAGCTTATACCAACGCCAGGGTCAGGCAGTTACCAATTTTGAAAGAACCTTGCCCGAGACACAATCTGACCTGGCTCATCAACTTCTGAAAGATCCCTATAATTTCGATTTTCTCTCGTTAGAGAAAAGCGCTCATGAGAGGGAGTTGGAACGAGGGTTAATTGAACCTAAATTAATCAGTTGACCGCTATAAGGGGTGCTAAGTGAATAAAACCAAACAACATTTTACAATGCATCTAGCTCACCTGTTTGGTGAGGGCGCTACGACCAATATAGCGGCCCTGACTGCCCATCTGGCTATGCAAAAAAAATCGCCAAGGAACCAGCCCTTACCTCATTTTTTTGCTACGCCAGAAGAACAGTCAGAACCACTCTATTGGCCGTCCAACTGATTAATCTAGGTTGAACACTTGAAGTGTTTTTTGCTGGAATTAGGCAAAGGATTTGCCTTTGTCGGCAATCAGTATCACCTCGAAATCGGTGACGATGATTATTACCTGGATCTGCTGTTCTATCATCTCCATTTACGCGCCTACGTCGTCATAGAATTGAAGACGGGGAAATTCCGACCTGAAGATAGTGGGAAAATGAATTTTTACTTATCTGCGGTGGACGATACCTTGCGTCATGATCGTGATGAACCATCCATCGGCTTAATACTCTGCCGAGAAAACAATAGAGTTGTCGTCGAATACGCGCTTCGTGATACCAGCAAACCCATCGGTGTATCCACATACGTTACAGAAGCCCTGCCAAAAAATCTTGAAGGCATTATGCCAACGGTTGAAGAGTTAGAGGCGGAGCTAAGCTCAGAGATAGAGAATGACAGTGAGAAAGACTGCCATTAATAGATGACCATTAATAGATGGAAAGCCTGGATCAATAATCTTCTGTTTTCATCTTTTACGCAGCCCCCAGCAACCCAAAGGGAAAAGGCTTTACGGGTAGTCGCTCGGATTCAACCTGACAGTTAGAGAAATTTAGGTTAGATTCAGCCTGACACACAGGGGCCGACGACCCAAAGCCGCCATTTGTTATGGCAATGAGAAAATGGTTGTCCGCTTTATATGGCCTGCTGGAGCGGGTGCAAAAGGGTTCGACTTTTGAAAAAATAGATGCGCTAGCGGAAACATGGAAATCCAGCCATTAACATTGCTTACGCTGACTTATCTGTACGCTGAGCCTGAGCAGGATGCAGGTCAGTTGTTGGAGAAAACGAAGCGGGAGGTTGCTCGAATTTTGAACAACTAAACATGCGAGCCTGGGGCTAATCGAGCACTCAAAAATAAAAACTAACCCTGGATAATTATTGTGCATTGACAAGAAACAGACTCTCTTCGTTGAATTTTACTCAAGGGGTGAGTTACATCGGCTAACCCGTATGGTGACAAATATTGGCTGCGGGCGTCATAGTATAGATCTCGTTCGTATTTGGCTGCGAGGGCGTCTACTTCCGACCCAAAGCGGACACAATAACTTCCGTCTGTTTGCAACTAAATCGATAGGCCATTTAAATTTAAAGAGTGCAGAACTCAGCGATGAAAAAGAAAAATGAGATTAATCTTTCAGCTGACTACATAAGCTGGCTCGCTGAACTCAAAACCCGGCTTCGACGCTCTCAACTCAAAGCTGCCGTCGCAGTCAATCAGGGACTGTTGGAATTCTATTGGGAGCTGGGTTCCGATATCGTTGAAAAGCAAAAAAACAGCGTTTGGGGGGCGGGTTTCTTGAAGCAGTTAAGCCAGGATCTCATTACAGAATTTCCTGATATGAAAGGTTTTTCGCTCAGCAATATCAAATATATCCGCCAATGGTTTCTGTTCTATTCAGACAGCAGTTCAATTGGCCAACAAGCTGTTGGCCAATTGAAACAGCAGATCGTCACACAAATCACTCAAATACCTTGGGGACATAATCTGGCGATTATCACGAAATGCAAAGAGCTAAATGAAGCTTTGTACTATGTGCAAAATACGGTCGCTCACAATTGGAGCCGAAGTGTTTTGATGCATCAAATAGAAAGTAGCCTTTGGAAACGTGAGGGCAGAGTACTATCCAATTTCTCGGCAGTGCTACCTTCTCCACAATCTGATTTAGCCCAGCAAACACTGAAAGACCCTTATGTGTTCGACTTCCTCGACCTAAGCAAAGAACATAATGAACGGGAGCTGGAGCTTGGGCTCATTGAGCACATTACCAACTTCCTTTTAGAGCTTGGCGCCGGTTTTGCCTACATCGGTAGACAGGTGCCGATTCAGGTGGGGGAGCGAGATTTTTTTCTCGACCTGCTGTTTTATCACGCCCGACTGCATTGCTACATTATTGTGGAATTAAAGACCGTGGATTTCGAGCCTGAACATGCAGGTAAGCTGAATTTTTATATCAAAGCGGTAGATGAGCAGCTGCGGCAAGAAGGCGATCAGCCCACCATCGGATTGCTGTTGTGCAAAAGCCATGACAGACTGGTTGCTGAGTATGCGCTTAGCGATATACACAAGCCCATCGGTGTATCGGAATACCAGATTACCCAGCAACTGCCGGAAGCGCTGAAATCTAGCTTGCCTACGGTGGAGGAGCTAGAGGCAGAACTGGGCAATGAGATTGATGGTAGAGAATAACTAATGATGCTTGGGTTCGACCCAAAGCGGGCATAATAAGTAATCAATTCTAGTTGCCTGTTGAGAATTAACACAGGGAGGCGCAGTGATAAAGAATATTCAACGACTGAAACAGTTTGGAATTTTCCAAGACTATATCAACACTGGAACCACAGGCTTCGGGAAATACAACCTATTTTATGGCTGGAACGGAAGCGGAAAATCCACTCTTTCAAGCCTGTTTCTCTGTATCGAAAACCACACCTCTTCAGATAAATTTCCTTTGGCTGAATTCACAGTAAACGTTGACGGAAGTTCAACGCTTACACAAGCGAACATTAATGAAGCTGATCTAAACATTTACACCTTCAACCACGACTTCATAGACGAAAATATTTCTTGGAATGCTGTTGTTAAAAGCATTCTGCTTGTTGATAAAGAAAAAATTGTCGAACGTGAAAAGCTGGAACAACTGAAGAGGCAACAGCAGACCGATACTGAAACACATAGCAAAGAAGCCCAAATAATAGTGAAGTTAGAGGGAGATATTTCAAAATTTGGTACAAACAGTGCTCGACACATGAAAGCAAGTCTTCAATCTATTGACACCACAGATAGCTATTACCTGAACTACAATAAGACAAAATTTGAAAAATTTATTAGTAATAACTTTGACGTCACAAAGACTGATGCACCGATTTTTGACGATTCAAAGATAATTGAGCTGATTAATGCGGCCAAACCAGATCAAAAGATCCCTGTCACGTTTAATCTATGGGGAAAAGGGGAGGATAAAAGGGGACGTTACCTTTTATTCGGTCGATGAGGCAGCAAATGGGTCGTAATATATTTCAATGGCACAGTTGGGAAGCGGCATCGCTAAAAAGAAAAGGGTAGCGTCCCCTTTATATGCTGCCAAAAAATCTTGAAGGCATCATGCCAACGGTTAATGAGTTAGAGTCGGAGCTAAGCTCAGAGACAGATAGTGAGAAAGACAGCCATTAATAGGTATCATTAATAGATGAAAAGCCTGGATCAATAATCTTCTGTTTTCATCTTTTACACTGCCCCAACAACCCGAAGGGAAAGGGCTTTACGGGTAGTAGCTCGGATTCGACCTGACAGTCAGGGCAATTTAGGTTAGATTTAGCCTGACACACAGGGGACAACGACCCAAAGCTGCCATTTGTTATGGCAATGAGAAAATGGTTGCCCCCTTTAGATGGCCTGCTGGAGCGGGTGCAAAAGGGTTCGACTTTAGAAAAAATAGATGCGCGGGCGAAAACATGGAAATCCAGCCATTAACATTGCTTACGCTGACTTATCTGTACGCTGAACCCGAGCAGGAAATAGGTCAGTTGTTGGAGAAAACGAAGCGGAAAATTGCTCGTATTTTGAACAGTTAAACATGCGAGCCTGGGGCTAATCGAGCACTCAAAAATAAAAACTAACCCTAGACAATTGTACGCTGATAAGAAACAGACCCTCTTCGTTGGGTTTTACTCAAAGGGAGAGTTACATCGGCTAACCCGTATGGTGACAAATGTTGGCTGCGGGTGTCATAGTATAGATCTCGTTCGTATTTGGCTGATGAAAGGACGTCTACTTCCGACCCGGAGCGGATGTTCAAAAAATCATAAAACAAGAAAGGAGGTATGAGTGGCAAATGAATTAGATATTAAGTCACCAGTCAAGGCTGATAATATTCACACCTCCTTGGATGTTTCACAAGGGGCGCCAATAACCAAATTAAAGCGGTTGGAAACATTTGATGAAGATACATGGGAAGACATAACACTTGAATTGGTACATCACTGGAAAACACAATATCAAAAAGTTGTTAGGTGTGGAGGCGGAGGTGATTTAGGTCGAGATGTCATTGCCTACAACCCAAATGGAGATTGGGAGAACTTTCAGTGCAAATATTATGCGAAGCCTTTAACTCTCGATGAGGCAATTAGAGAGGTTGGAAAAGTAATCTATTATTCTTATAAAGGTGAGTATTCTTTCCCGACTAAGTATTATTTTGTTTCGCCAAAGGGTGTCCAAACTCAACTTTTGAATCATTTAATGGATAGCCAAAAACTCAAAGAAGAATTGATTAAAAGATGGGATAAGCAGTGTAGAACAAAAATAACGAAAAAACAGAAAATTGAGTTAGATGAAGACTTTATGTCGTATATAGATAACTCAGTAAGTTTTGAAATATTTGACCACACCCCTCCATTAGACATTATTGAATTGCACAGTCAAACGCCTTATCACGTGATTAGGTTTGGTGCATCAACGCGTAAACGGCCCAAATCTATTATCCCTCCTTTAACGCCAGAAGCTTCAGAATTAACATATACATCAGAATTGCTTTTAGCATTCGGTGATGCTGAGAGTAATGAGGTTACCAAAGATAATCTCACGACATTTCCTGAGTATGAACAGGAATATCATAGCGCAAGGAGAAATTATTACTCCGCAGATGGGTTGGAAAAATTTTCTAGGGACTGGTTGCCAAATGATTGTTACGAAGAGCTGTTGGATGAATGTTATGAAACAATATCGCCAGTGGTTATGAGTGACCATAAAAATGGATATGCTCGTTATTTAAAAGTATCTGCTCAAGCGGCTGGAACAAGCTATTCCTCTCATCCATTGCACCATTACATTAAAATTCAGGATAAAAAAGGACTTTGCCATTATCTTGTTAATGAAAAAAAAGTTAAGTGGGTTAAGCGATGACTTCTATAGCACGCGCTATATTTAATGGGCCGCTTGAGCTTGGTACACGAAGTTCATTGATCTTAACAGCATTGGAAAAGAAATTTAGCCTAGATGATCTTGTGTTATTGGATTACGCATTGTTGTACTCGCAAGATTTTGGTGGCCCTGAAAATTTGCATCCTGCATTGCCCAACCATATCGCTGAAATAGGCCATAGACGAGAATTTCTTCCAGAGTCATTAGCTTTTTTTTCTAAGAGAGGTTTGATTAGTGTGCATATTGAGGAGTCTGGATATTACTACTCAGCTAATCAACAGACTCTTTATTTCGTGAGTTGTCTAAAGTCAGAATACTATAGAAAATCTTGGGCTAGATTAAGTTGGCTGAAGAATAATTATACATATTTATTGAAAGAATCTTTTCCAATGTTTAATGGATGAAGCATGATAATCACAAAAATTGAAGTAAAAGGCGATGGGAAAGAGTCCGCTATAGTAAATCTCAAAAATGGATTGAATGTGATTTCTGGGGCGTCTGATACTGGAAAATCATATATTTGTCAGTGTGTTCAATTTATATTGGGAGCGAAAAAATCCCCTAAATCTATAGATGAAGCTAAAGGCTATTCATCACTTGAGGTTACTTTCGAAGAAAGTGATGGTGCCCATTTTATTCTTAAAAGAGAACTGAAAAATAGCGCCGATATTACCTTTGTTGAAAACGATGTTACAAAAACTCTCAAGCCAAGTCATAAAGGGAAAGATAATTTATCTGCCTATTTCCTAGAAAAAATAGGTGTTGTAAATCAAATACTGGTGTCGGGTACGCAGTCCTTGAATCATTCAACCCTAACGCTACGGATATTGGAGAAATTATTTTTAGTTGATGAGGCTAGAATTATTACCGATGACTCACCACTCGGAAAGAGTCAGAATACAGAAAAGACTTTGGAAACATCGTTGCTTAAAACCCTCTTAACAGGAAGTGATGACTCTGATGTTCTGATGCTAAAAAAAAGAAAGCAATCTAAACAATCACTGCACATCAAGATTGAAAATCTTGATGATTTCATGAATAGGTATTTTTCTGGCGATGAGATTGATGAGGGTAGAGTTAATGAGCTTTCTAATAATATTGATGCTATTGAAGCATCTATTGAGATGACTGAGTCAAAATTAGATGTGCTTTTGAAGACAGGTAGTGAAGGCATTGAGAGAAGAAACAATTTGGCATCAAGGTCAGGTGCTCTAAATAGAAAGCTTGATGAAGATAATACTGTTTTAGAAAGATTTCATCTTTTACTATCAAAATACAGCTCTGATAGAGAGCGATTAGAAGCAAATTCAGAAGCAGCAAAATATATTGATAGTCATTACGTTGCAAATTGCCCGACATGTGGAAGTGCTTTAGATGATAGCTCTGATATCAGTGTAGAGCTTGTTTTAGCTAGTAATGCATCTGAAATTAAAAAAATTGATAAAAAAGTTGAAGGGCTGCACTCAACAATACAGGAAATAGAGAGGCATAAAGACATTACTTCTAATGAACTTGTTTCTTTTCAGGACGAGCTTCGGGAATTGGAAAATAGTCTTGATCCAAATATTTCAAAAATGATCAGTGAGGCGAGAGATATTATTAAGTCTCTTACCGAAACAAAAGAGAAGTTAAATGCTGATTTTAATATCGAGGTGAAGCGAGGGGAAATATTGAAAGAAATTGGTAGCCTTCAAATCGAACACGACAAAATTGCGGATAAATACGAAATACCAGATTTTAAGAAAGAGCAACAACAGTTAATGCTGGAGATATCAAATATACTGGTCAGATGGGATTTTCCTAATGGAAATTCTGTTACTTATAATGAAGAAAATAGAGATATTTCTATTGGTGGTAAACCAAGAGGACATTTTGGTAAGGGGTATAGGGCTATATGCTTTTCAGCTTTTGTTATTGGTTTAATGAATTATTTGTCCGAGAAAGGTAGGCATCCAGGGTTTTTAGTTTTGGATTCTCCTCTGACGACTTATAAAGAGCGAGACGAAGTTTCTTCTGGTGAAGAAGATGAACAATCCTTTATCGCCAATAATTTAATTTATGCTTTTTATCGCGACTTGTGTGATTTTTATAATGACAAGCAGATTATAGTTTTGGACAATCAAGAACCTAGTGAAGACTTATCTGAAAAAATGAATTATGTTCATTTTTCTAAAAATGAACATATTGGTCGTTACGGTTTTTTCCCTGTAAAGAGTGCTTAATCTAAAATAATATTTTTGAGTAATGAGTGTCCGTTTTTGGCCAAAAGCCGACCAACATATCGCTAAAGCAAGTGAGAGGTCCAGCGTATTAACACGAGTGTATTCATCGATAGCATTCGTTATTACCTTACATGGCTAATGTGATTACCGTTGAACAACCTGCTCGAAATATATCTCTTGAAGCCCCTTACACTCAAATCGTTCAAATTTTAAAGAGCGGGAAAAATCCCATTCAAAATACTCCCTGATTACGTATGAAACTCAGCCATACCATAGATTTGCAGTGACGAATGAATTCAATCGATGTGCCGATGAGATCGAGCCCAATACGGAGGGATTGTGCTATCCCGCTCACCATTCGCATAGCGCTTCACGTAACACGACGACTGGGTATTGGAAAAATAATACGGTAAAGTAGATAGATGGACGCATCAAATAAAGAACTCTGCAACACGCTAATCAAAACACGACGCCAGCACCCTACCTGGCTACTCCTGGCCTCACGCCGCGCTCCGCTCATTATCAGTTGCTTAAAACCTTTATTTGAATCCTACACTGACGGCATTCCTCAAGAGGAAGCTGAACAGCAGCTTGCAGAGATGCTGGCCGAGCATGCCAACGACGAGGAGTTCGCTATCGATGTCGATGATTACGCCTTGGCCGCGCGGCGTGAGTTGCGCGACTGGCTTAGGCGTGAACTCGTCACCGAGCGCAATGGCAAGCTCATCGCTACCGATGCTTTGCAGCAAGCGCTGGGGTTCATTGACGGTCTTAATGACAGAGTGATGACCTCGACCGCGTCGCGGCTTTCCATCGTGCAGCGAGAGATCGAAAATCTGGAAACATCGCTGAATCCTGATCCCCAAAGTCGCACTCGTCACTTAAAACAAAAAATCAAAGCGCTGGAGCATGAGTTGGCATTAGTCGCGCAGGGTCAGGTTGACACGTTGAAGGGCAACAAAGCCATTGAAGGCATACGTGAAATTTATAATCTGACCACTAGCTTGAGAGCTGATTTTCGTCGCGTGGAGGACTCTTACCGTGAGGCGGATCGCCAACTGCGTCAATCGATCATCAACGAGCACCACCACCGGGGCGAGGTCGTTGATAAATTACTCGATAACCACGAGCATCTGCTGGAGACACCGGAAGGCCAGGTGTTTCATGGCTTCCATGAGCAGCTCAGCAAAACCGTTGAGCTTGACAATATGAAACACCGGCTGCGCAATATTCTTTCAAAGCCTGAAGCAAATAGTGCCCTCAACCGTCAACAACAAACGGATCTGCGCCGCTTAGTGCATCAATTGGTCAGCGAGTCCGCCGGTGTCATTCGCGCACGGGCACGTAGCGAACGCGATGTAAAAAGCTTTCTCAAAACAGGACTGGCGGCTGAGCATCACCGCGTCGGCCAATTGCTCAACAACATTTTCGAGGTCGCGCTGGATGTCGATTGGGGACAAGCTTCAGTGCGCGGTCAAGCGGGTCCGCTTCCCCCTGTCGCAATTTCTGCCGGAAACTTGCCGTTAGTCGAACGGTTGCGATTCAAAGTCATTGACGATAACCAGGAGCAGGCCTTGGAACTCACCGAGCAGTTCGCCAACCTTGATGAGATAGACGATGATTTCTGGTGGGCCTTCGATACACTGGACCGTCGAGAACTTATCGAAAAAACAATCAAACTTTTAATAGCGACAAACAAGCCCATGACCATTGCTGAACTCAGTGAGCAGCTTCCGCCTAGCCATGATCTGGAAACCCTGGCGTTATGGCTTAGCATGGCGCAAGAAGCGGGCCTGCCCATGACACGGGCAATAGAGGATATCGACATTGAAGACAGGGATGGTCATCAATTACGCTTTCATCTCCCCAGGGTTGAGCTGACAGATAAGGCGCTGCAGTCCATCGATTGGGAGTTATAAGCGGTGAGTAATTTTTTCGACAAACAGGTCACGACGTTAAAATCAACGCCCGACCCGGTTGAGCACGAAACACAGAGTGATGACGAATCAGCGAAAGTCACCGATGAAAACTACACACCGCAAGAGATCAAAAGCGCAACACAGGAATTACTGAAGTTTGGTTTATTAGAGATGGCGCGAAAACCCAAGCTATACCAAACCGCACTCACGCATCAACACGCTATCAATAAAATACTCGACCCGCTGGACTTGCGATTAAAGATTGATGATATTCGCGGTTTGGCCTTTCTGGTGGTGATAGAGGAGATGTTTGCCGAAGAGGAAAAGGATGAATGGTCCCACCCCTTGATTCGCCGTCAACGTCTTACCCTGGAGCAGACGCTGTTAATCGCTATTCTAAGGCAGCACTATATCGCCCACGAACAGGAAGCCGGTGTCGGCGCGGGTGGCGCCGTCATCGATATTGATGAACTGAAACCGCAACTGCAAACCTATCTGGGCGAATCCGGTAGCGATTCGCGCGATCAAAAACGCTTAACGAATCTATTGGACAAACTGGCCACTCACGGCATCGTCTCTGAGGTCGATGATAAAGCGCAAATCACTATTCGCCCCATCATCACTCACCTGGCCAACCCGGAAACGTTGCAACTGCTGCTGCAACACTTCAAACAGTTGGCACAATCAAACAAGGGGGCTCAGTCCGAAGATGGATGAGATGAATGACAAGCAAGTACCTGCGCCATTCATCCTCACCCAGTTGGACGTGTTCAATTGGGGGCCGTTCAGTGGCCGCCATTGCGCCGAAATCGATGCCAGGGGCAGTGCCATCATCGGCCCCACCGGTAGCGGTAAAACCACGCTGGTTGATGCGCTGATGACACTGCTCGTCGCCCGTCCTAAATACAACCTGGCCTCCACCGGCGGTCATGAAAGCGATCGCGACCTGATCTCCTACCTTCGCGGCGTCACCGGTGCGGGCAACAAGACCGATAACGATCATGTCGCCCGGCAGGGCAAGGCGACGACGGGGATAAGCGCCCGTTTCAGTAACGGCATGCAGACCATACAATTAGGCGCGGTGTTATGGATAGACGGCATCAGCTTTGCCGCTAAAGACCAAAAGGATGTATGGCTCTACACGGAAAGGGATGACCAATCCCTGGAGCAGTGGCTTACGCTGCATCAGGACGGTGGCAAAAGAGCCCTTATGCAGTATGGGCGCGACACGGAAAGACTGCGCATCTTCGATACCAAAAAGTCCTACCTTGCCCAACTGCGGCAAAGTTTCGAAGTGGGTGAAAACGCCTTTGCCCTGCTCAACCGGGCCGCCGGTCTCAAGCAACTCAACAGCATTGATGACATATTTCGTGAACTGGTGCTTGAGGACCGCTCGGCATTTAGTCGCGCCGCAGAGGTTGCCAATGAATTTGATAATCTAACGGCCATCCACAGCGAGCTGGAAACCGCGCGTAAGCAGGCGCAGTCCCTGACCCCCATTGCACAGACCTTTGAGAAATTTCAATCCAGCGAAGCTGAGCTGGATCGACACAAAATACTGTTAAACATCGTGCCTGTATGGTTTGCCATGGCAGGACATAAAGGCTGGGGCAAGCGCGCAAAAATCATTGAGCAAAGCATTACCCAATTTCGCGGACAAGTTGCCGAGCATGAGCAACAAGCTAATGGCCTACAAAACAAAGCCAATACCCTGAAAGACATCTACCTTGAGGCCGGTGGTGCAGGCATTGAACAACTCAATGAACAAATCACCCTCCAGGAAAAACTGCTCACCGAACGGCACGGTGCGGTAAAGCACTACCATATCCTCACCGAAAATCTTGGCCTGGATAACACACTCACACGCGAAGCACTGCAACACAATCAACAACAAGCCACAACATTGGATAGCCAACTGCGAAAACAGTTGGATGAAGAAGAAGCGCAACAACTCAGCATTGCCGGTGAACTACACGCCAAAAAAACCGCGGAAAAAGGCTGCGAAGAAGAGATTGAAAATATCAAACAGAGACCCGGTTCTAATATTCCCGGCCACTTTCAGAATTTCCGTGCCGAGCTGGCAAAAGAATTAAAACTTGAAGAAGAACAGCTACCCTTTATCGCTCAACTGGTTGAAGTCAAACCCGATGAGCAGGTCTGGCAAGGCGCTATCGAACGCGCCATTGGCAGTAATCGCCTGCGTATTCTCGTGCCACCCTCACACATAAAAGATGCCCTCAACTGGGTGAATAGCCGCGACAATCGACTCCATGTGCGCTTGTACACCGCGAGGGAAATAGAAAATACGGCACAGTTTAAAAGCGATGGCTTCATGCGCAAACTACAATTTAAAAATCACCCTTATCGAGAGATTTTAAAATTACTGCTGGCAAGTATTGATCGCCACTGTGTCGACTCGCCGCAGAGCTTGCGCAGTACACCTCATGGCATGACCATGCAGGGGCTTATGTCTGGCAGGAACGGCAACTATGAAAAACAAGACCAAACACCACTCGATCAAAACTGGATGACCGGATTTGACAACAAACAACGTCTGATGCAACTGGAAAAAGAGCGACAAATACTCAGCGCTGAGCGTCAACAATGTCAAGCTGCATATAACACCGCAAAGCAAAAAACAAAACTCACGGAAAATAAACTTTCTCTGCTTGCAAACCTGATCAAGCTAAACTTCGACACCATCGATAGCCCCGCAGCAGAGGCTAAATTGAAAGACCTGCAACAACACCTGGCATTGCTCACTGATCCAAACTCCGCCGTCGGCAAGGCACGCCAACAACTGGAAGAGGTTGAGCAACAACTCAATACCCTCCATAAGCAGATTGGCAAACTCAATGAAGAGCGGGCGAAAGCAGAAGCCAATCTTGAGTATGCTGAGAACAACAGAAGCAAAGCTTTTCACTGCATTGGCGCAGGACTCAGCAGTGAACAGCTTACACTCGCGGAAGAGCAACTGCCTGAACTATCAGATTGCCATTTAGATCAATTGGATCAGACCGAACGAGACGAACGACGGCGACTGGAGTCCAGGCGGGATACGATCAGCCAACAGTTTGCAAAGCTCGGAAAAGATCTGGTAAGAATGATGGGCAACGCCCAAAAAGTAGACACCGGCGCGCTGAGTGAAGCAGGCACCGAGATCAGCGATATTCCTGCCTATCTTGAGCGACTAAAAACACTCACAGAAGAGGCCCTGCCGAACAAGCTCAAACGTTTTCTGAATTATTTGAACCAGTCATCCGATCAGGGGGTCACCCAACTGCTCACCGACATTGAGAATGAGGCCTCTCTCATCGAAGAGCGCATCCACGAATTGAACCAAACCCTGCAACGTGTTGATTTTCAACCCGGCCAGTATCTTCAGTTAGTACCACAACGGGTCGTGCATGAAAGCATTGCGACATTGCAGAAAGCCCAGCGTCATCTGCGCTCAGCCGCACTAAAAGACAACGAGGGTGAAAGCCACTACGCCGCGTTGAAACATGTCATTGCCTTGCTCAGAGACGCCAGTGAACGGAAAAATACCGTCGGTGCTAAGGCACTGCTTGACCCTCGTTATCGGCTACAATTTTCAGCCTCTGTGTTGAACCGCCATGATCAGAAACAGACGGGAGAACTCACCGGTTCACAAGGCGGCAGTGGTGGCGAAAAAGAGATCATCGCCAGTTATATTCTCACCGCCTCACTGAGTTACGCCTTGTGCCCAGCGGGTATGACGCGACCACTGTTCGGCACCATCGTCCTGGATGAAGCCTTTTCAAAAAGCTCACAGGCCGTCGCCGGGCGGATCATCTCGGCCCTGCGGGAATTCGGTCTGCATCCACTCTTCGTTACTCCCAACAAAGAGATGCGCCTGCTGCGTAATCACACACGATCCGCCATTCTGGTTCACCGTAAGGGGATGAAAGCCACCCTCACTTCCATGAGTTGGGAAGCACTGGAAAACGTTGCCCAGACGAAGATTCAGCATGATCATGAAATCGCCTGAACAGTTGGCAGAGAAACTAACACGCCAGTGGGAAAATGCAGATACGCGGGAGCAACGACTGCTCATACCAGAAACCTGGCCCATCGAACTCCCCATCGGCAGACCCAGTGCAGCGAGACTCAAGAACAATCTCGATAGCGTCCGCCAGCATCTTGAACAGTGGCGCAAGGTGACTAACGGCCAGGTCATATGGGAAAAGATTCATTACCGTGATACCGACGAAGCCATCGAAGTCCCGATGCTATGGCGGTTAAGCAAGCCTTCTGAGTGGATAGACGCCACCAGCCGTCAAACAATCAAGGCCGAATTCCATAAGCTGGGCAGAATGGTCAGCGCCGTTGCCCCGGAGTTTCACGCGCTGCTTGTCCGGCAACGCCATTTAACTTCCGCTAAAGACGAAACGGACGTGATTAAAGCGTGTGAGCTGGTACTGCTGCTGGAGCAAAACTGCGCCGCTGGGATACCGCTAAGAGCCCTCTCATTGGCGGGGATCGATAGCAAATTTTTTGAACGTCATCGCCGTTTGATCGTCAAGCTGTTGGATCTACGATTTGAAGGACTCATCAGCGAAATCGGCCTGGAAGCGTTTTTGGGTGCGTTAAATGAGAACGACCACTGGTTACTGGTCGCCGACCTGGATGGCACCATACTCCCTTTCAAACTCATGAGAATACGAGACGGTGAACTTAAAACAACTCCCCTCACCGCACACAATATTCTCATCGTCGAAAATGAGCGTTGCCTCCACCAACTCCCCAGCATGGAAAACACCGTGGCTATCCTTGGTGCAGGCCTGAATCTTTCCTGGATGACAGCCTCATGGTTAAGTGAAAAAAGACTCGCTTATTGGGGAGACATCGACACCTGGGGGCTGACCATGCTGGCCAGCGCACGCAAGCACCAACCATCAATCACAGCACTGCTGATGAATGAAGAAATCTATCAGCAGTATCGCGCTGACAAGGCGGTCATTGAGCCTGAAAAAGCCGGCAGAAAACCTCAGGAGGGACTCTCCACGCAAGAAGCTCAACTCTATGAGTACCTTTTAACCGATGAAAAAGGCCGATTAGAACAAGAGTTCCTATCACCGGCATTAGTCAGCAAAGAAACACTGGGTTGGGCGGTTTTACAGGTGCCATTTTCATAAACATGGCGCATTCATGGCGCATTAATGCCAG
>Ga0316203_1001536_pt1 | contig 15984 bp, 7 predicted proteins | sample 6monrhotite_MG_FD_204940 | JGI IMG/M metagenome (GOLD analysis project Ga0316203, IMG submission 204940) | Microbial mat bacterial communities from mineral coupon in-situ incubated in ocean water Damariscotta River, Maine, United States -... | ecosystem: Environmental > Aquatic > Marine > Coastal... | reverse complement strand
GACAATGACGAACTGTCGGATTTTGAGCTGGAAATGGTTTCTGCTGGTCAGCCCACGCGCATTAGTAGTCAAGGCGCGTAAGCCATAACTCGGCACCTGATATCCATACCGGACTTACAGATTGAGATTAAGGCGCTGAAATGACGGATGTTCCAAAGCGCCAAATTTTCCGCCAAGCGGCTTTGGACCGTCTGTCATCGCCTGACCAACTTGATCGTCTGGTTGCCGTTTCCGACCCGCTGGGGTGGCTCGCTTTAACGACGTTGACCACGTTGTTGGCGGTCATTGTCGGCTGGGGAATATTCGGCAACATTCCGGAGCAGGTTGAGGGCAAGGGAATTCTGGTCAGCGCCGGCGGGCGGGTGCTTGACGCCATGAGCCCGTCCGCCGGCACCATCTCGAAATTAACCGTGGCGCAAAATTCCTATGTCGAAAAAGGCCAGGAAATTGTGCTGATTGAGCAAACGGCGTTACAACAAGAGTTTCGCAGTGCGCGAGAAACTTTGAAAGAGCTTCAGGCTGAAAAGGTCGAAACCGAGGCCAATTTCGCCAAGGAATTCGCGCTCAAACAAAAAAACTTCGCCGAACAGGCGGCCTCTCAGCGTCAGATTGTAAAGGCAGCGGCACAGCGATCGACCTATCTGAAAAGCACCCTGGAGAAACGCGATGCGTTGGCAAGAAAAGGGATTTTGCCACGCGATAAGGTTGAGGAAATCCGGACAGACTATAATAAGGTCCTGCAGGAAATCAGCGCCGCCAGAAATCGCATTCTGGAATTGGAGGCGGAGCGCCTGACGCTGACGTCAGACCACGCGAAAGACCTGACGCTGATCAACCAGCGCATCACCAAAGCCGGGCGTCAATTAAGAGAGATAAATTCAAGGCTGACTCGCAATGGGCGGGTTCTGGCACCCGCATCAGGGCGTATTAGCGAGCTGAAAACGTTTGAAGGCGAAATTGTCCAGAAAGGCGCTTCACTGGTCAGCGTCGCCACATCCGGCAGCGCCGTCCAGGTGGTTTTGTATGTGCCGACCAAAGACGGCAAGCGCGTCGCCCCCGGGATGACCGTTCGCATCGCCCCGTCAACGGCCAAGAAGGAGGAGCACGGGACGATTATTGGCACCGTCGCCGAAGTATCGGCCTTTCCCGCGACCAAACAGGGCATGTTAAGCGTTTTACAGAACGAACGTCTGGTTTCAGAGTATTCCGACGCAGGTGCACCTTATGCGGCCCGCATCAATCTTGTCCTCGACCCGTCATCTCATAGCGGGTTCAAATGGACCTCCGGTAAAGGCCCGGACATTGCGGTTACGACAGGGACGACTGTAGAAGCGGAAATCACGGTGAACGAACAGCCGCCGATCAATCTGATCATTCCTTTCGTTCGCAAACACACGGGCGTCGGGTTCTGGGCTGAAACGGTTACCAAGTAAATGACAGCGCCCAAAACCGGTGCCCGCAAGCCAAGGTTCTGGAGAGCACACCGACGCGTCAAAACACCAACGATTTTGCAAATGGAGGCCGTCGAATGCGGGGCGGCGTCGCTGGCGATGGTGCTTGCATATCACGGTGCCTGGGTACCGCTGGAGGAACTGCGGGTATCGTGCGGTGTTACCCGCGATGGCAGTAAAGCCAGCAATGTCATTAAAGCGGCGAGACAGTACGGCATGTCGGCCAAGGGGTTCAAGAAGGACCCCGAAAAACTTAGTGAGCTTCCCTGTCCCTCGATCATTCACTGGAATTTCAATCATTATGTGGTGTTTGAGGGGTTCAGGCGGGGCCGCGCCTACCTCAACGATCCGGCATCGGGGCCGCGTGTTATCAGCATGGCCGAGCTGGGAGAATTTTTCACCGGTGTTGTGTTGGCCCTGGAACCGGCGGCTGAATTCAAAAAACAAGGCCGCCGACCTGGGCTTATGAGGTCCTTGTCGAAGCTGTTGGTCGGCTCCTATGAAGCGTTGACCTTTGTTGTGCTCGCCAGTTTGGCGATGGTCATTCCGGGCATTGCTATCGCCGGGTTTACAAAAATATTTGTCGATCATATTTTGATCGCGGAAAAAAGCGACTGGTTGGTCCCGTTGATCCTGGGCATCGGCACGGCCGCATTCTTTCGCGGCGCGCTTACCTGGCTACAGCAAAAATATCTGTTGCGCATGGAAACCCGATTGGCTCTTTCCATGGCGTCTAAATTTATGTGGCGATTGGCGCACCTGCCAATGGGCTTTTTCAGCCAGCGCCATGTCGGAGACCTGAGCGACCGAATGGCGGCGAATGACCGTGTGGCGACGCTGCTTTCGGGGCAGTTGGCGACCAACACGATGAATCTGGCAACCGTCGTGTTTTATGGTGCGGCGATCGCCCTGTTTGACTGGACCCTGGCGGCGATCGCCCTGGCTCTGGCCTTGATGAATGTACTGGCGCTGAAGGCGGTCAACCGCGGTCGCGAAGATGCCAGTCGAGCGCTGCTGGTTAACGGCGGCAAACTTGCTGCCGCGACCATCGGCAGCATCCGCTCGGCAGAGACGCTTAAAGCTGCGGGACTGGAGAATGACGCCTTCACCAAATGGGCTGGATATCAGGCCAAGATGCTTGGATCGCAACGGCGGTTAGGGCTTTCAACGGCGCTTCTAACCGCCTTTCCGGCCCTCATGAGTTCTCTGACGACGGCGGCGATCCTCGGTGTCGGTGGGTTTCGGGTCATGGAAGGCTCTCTGTCCATTGGTGCAATTGTTGCAATCCAATCCTTAATGGCGAGCTTCACCAAACCGATTGGGCAGCTTGTTGATCTCGGCGGTCAACTGCAACGAATTACCGGTGACCTGGCCAGGCTTGATGATGTCGGCGCCCATTCGCTGGCTCCGCCCCGTGGACCAAAAAACGATGAAACATGGGATGGCCCGCCGGTGCTCAGTGGCAAGTTGATGGTTGACGGCCTGCGGTTCGGCTACAGCCCTCTCGAGGTTCCGCTGCTTGATAATATATCGCTCAATCTTGATCCGGGAACCCGCGTTGCCGTTGTTGGTGGTTCCGGAAGCGGAAAATCAACGGCGGGGAGATTGGTCGCGGGGATCCTGACGAAATGGGAAGGAACGATTACAATCGATGGATACCCTACCGAAGAGATTCCGCCTCAGACCTTTGCCTCATCAGTCACCTATGTCGATCAGGATATTTTTCTGTTTTCCGGGACGATCAGGGACAATCTGACGCTTTGGGACGATACGGTAACCGACGCCGCCCTGACGCGTGCCTTGAAGGACGCCGAAATCCATGACGACATCATGGCCCGTGAAAGTCAGTTTGAAAGCCTTGTTGAAGAAGGTGGAATCAATTTTTCGGGCGGCCAGCGGCAACGCCTTGAGATCGCTCGTGCCCTGGTTGGGGATCCGACTTTACTGATTCTGGATGAAGCGACGGCGGCACTCGATTCCACCACCGAAAAAAAGATCGATGATAATTTACGCCGTCGCGGATGCGCCTGCCTGATCATTGCGCATCGGCTATCAACCATCCGCGACTGCGATGAAATCATTGTGCTGGACAAGGGGCGGATTGTTGAACGTGGAACCCATGAAAACCTGATTGCCGCCGACGGCGAATACACGCGCCTTATTGGTGCCGAAGGTTAGATCGCATGTCCAGAAGAACGCTCGAACAATATCTAAACGAGACCGACGTGGCGGCGTTCGAGGGCGAACACTGTGCGATTGGTGCAAACGCGCCAATCCTGCTCAATGACTCGGACGACGCCCTTTTGGTCCTTGAGGGTCATGTCGATGTCTTTGTGGTCGAAATCAAAGACGGTGAACCTGTGGGACAACGCCATTCTCTATTTCGTGCGACCACAGGAGAAATCCTGTTTGGTATGCCGACGACGACGGAGCCGACAGGCGGCAGTGAGCTAGCTCTAATGGCTGTTGGTGTTGCGGGCACTAAAGTGATCAAGGACATTGCCGTCGATGCCTTGGTGAGCCTGAAGCCAGGGCACCTGGCGGCGCTGCTGGATCGGTTCATCGGGGGCCTTCTGGCGGCCTTTCCGCGAACACGCCCTTCAGCCTCGGTGACCGTCGTCGAGGCCGGTCAAGAGACGGAAATCTACAGAAATATGCCGACCTTTGCCGCGACGCGTCGGCCGCTGTGGATTTCTGCGCGCCCGGACCAGAACATCCTGTTCTATGGTGAAGCAGACCTAAGCGCCACCGTCCTGCCGACCTCTTCTGTCGTCTGGATCGGCTGCCAGGATACTATGAGCGTATCTGGTTTTAATTCAGAGACCCTGATTCAAAGCGATCATTGGCGTGGCATAATAATTGACTTTCTGCGGGTCTATTCCGAGTTGCTGCGGCGAACAATTCAAGAAATGGAAGCAGAAGCCGCGACGCGTCAGAAAGCCCGACAACATGTCAGTCAATCCGCCCTTAAAACCGCAATCCTGGATATGGCCGCGACGGTGCGACCAGAAAAGGCATTTTCAAACAAGTCCCCGGTGACTGAGGATCCACTCCATAGCGCCTTCCTTGAAGTTGCACGTCACCTCAATATTGAAAGTACCAAATCAGCGTTAAGGCCGGCTCGGTCACGAAATGCAGAGGCCGTAGATGCCTTGGCGTTGACCTACCGGCTGCGGACACGACCGGTGATTCTGCGTGACAAGTGGTGGCATCACGATGTCGGCCCATTGCTGGCGTATACGGAGAATGAGCGCCATCCGGTTGCACTACTGCCGAGGCCTGAGGGCGGGTATGAGATTTACGACCCGAGCACGGGCACTCGGGATCGGTTTAACAATTCGGATGCGGATAAATTCCACGGTGAGGCGATAATGTTGTATCGCCCTCTATCCCAAACCTGTCGACAGCTCAAGGGCTTGATCGGCTTCGTGATGCCGACGATGAAACAGGATTTAAGGCGGGTCGCTTTGATGGGGCTGGCAGGTGGATTGATTGCCGCATCAGTTCCCGTAATGACGGGCGTGTTGATTGAACAAGTCCTACCACGCGCCGACATCAAGCAGTTTCAGCAGATCATTTTCGCCCTCATCATGGTGGCTTTTGGCGGCACCAGTTTCGAAGTTGTCAAGGCCGTGGCGCTGCTCAGGATCGAAGGTCGGGCTGACCTGAACTTGCAGTCTGCGATGTTTGACCGATTGTTGCGCCTGCCAGCAGCGTTCTTCCGCAATTTCACCTCAGGCGATCTGGCGGATCGTACGCTTGGCATCCAGACCATCCGCCAGACGCTGACCGGCACAACCGTGCAAAGTTTACTCGGCGTGACGTTCTCACTTTTTAGTCTGGCGCTGCTGTTCTATTACAATTGGAAATTAGCGCTTGTCGCCTGCGCGCTTGTTATTGTCGCCATGTCATTGACCATATGGCTCGGCCTGAAACAACTGGTCCATGAGCGCCAGCGCATTGCGCACCAAGGTCAAGCCGAAGGGTTTGTCGTGCAGTTTCTGACCGGGATTGCGAAACTACGGGTTGCCGCCGCTGAAAGCCGGGCCTATGCCCGATGGGCCGGCTATTTTACCCAGCAAAAAAGGCGATTTGTACAGGCCCAGTTTTTTGCCAATCAACAGGATATCTTCCATTCCGTATTCCCCGTCGTCGCGACAGGCCTGATCTTTATCATGGCATCTGTTTTTCTCGAAAACGACGCCACCAATATTCAGCTGGAAGCGCTTGTCAGCACCAAAGAAGAGGATGCCCTGACGCCAATGTCGACGGGGGACTTCATCGCTTTCAACACTGCCTTTGGACAGTTTCTTATCGCAATGACAACCCTTGCCACGGCACTGACCCGGGCTCTCGCAGTTGTCCCCATGTTCGAGCGGCTGCGTCCGGTGATCGAGGCGGATCTTGAGGTCCAGGTCCAGGACAAAGCGGCGGAAACTTTGCGTGGTGGCATCGAGATCAATCACGTGGATTTCCGCTACGGCGCGACGGGCCCTCTCGTCCTCAATGATCTTACGCTCTCCATCGAACCCAATGAATTTGTCGCTATTGTCGGACCTTCTGGCAGCGGTAAATCGACATTGATCCGCTTGCTGCTTGGTTTCGAACGCAGTGAGGCGGGTGAGGTTCTATTCGACGGCACCCCCATCGGATGTCTTGATATGACGTCAGTTCGCCAGCAGGTTCGGGTGGTCATGCAAAATAGTCAACTGACAACAGGCAGCGTCTTTACCAACATCGTCGGCAACTCAACATTAACTCAGGATGACGCCTGGTATGCCGCCAAACTGGCTGGCCTCGACAAAGAAATTGAGGCCATGCCGATGGGCATGCATACGGTGCTCATGGAAGGCGTGAATACATTTTCCGGAGGTCAGCGGCAACGGTTAATGATCGCGCGCGCACTTGTACACAGACCCAGTATATTGCTGCTGGATGAGCCAACCAGCGCCCTAGACAACAAAACACAGGATGTCGTTATGGCGTCCTTATCTCGATTGAATGCAACCCGTGTCATCATCGCCCATCGGCTATCGACTGTGCGTGCTGCTGACAGAATACTTGTAATTGAAGGCGGCCGGCTTGTTCAGCAAGGCCCCTATGACGAACTCATCTCAACAGACGGTCCGTTTTCTGAAATGGCAAAACGGCAACTGGTTTAGGCAACTCGAAAAAGGAGGCCGACATGCGCAAAGTTTTGGTTATCTTAGGTCAGCTGCGCGATACCGACGCGGAGTGGATGGCTCGGTCTGGTATAAAACGGACAATAGAGGATGGCGTCGCTGTCATCAGCGAAGGAGTTAAGGTATCTCATCTCTATATTCTGTTGCAAGGCAGTCTGAATATTGTCGATTCAAAACTTGGCACGTTGGCGACGCTTGGCTCTGGAGAAATCGTCGGGGAAATGTCCTTTGTCGATAATGCACCACCCTCAGCCAGCGTCATCACCAACGGCGATTGTGTTGTGCTCGAGCTGTCGCATGCGGAACTGGAAAACCGCATGGAAACGGATCCCGGGTTTGGCCTGCGTCTCTACAAAGCACTGTGCTTTTTTCTTGCCGACCGTCTGAGAGGAACCGTTAGCCGGTTCGGTTATGGTGAAACGGGCAGCCTGGACTCGGATGATGTTCTGGAAGATGAACTTGATGAAAACTTGCTGGATGTGGTTTCTATGGCTGGTGATCGTTTTGACCGGATGCTGAAACTTCTGGCTTCGGCAAAGTCTGAATAACGGGACTTGTACGATGAGGTGTCGGGGTCAAAGGGGGATGTGTTGTCGTTAACAATCATTGACGCTTTACGCCAGCATGCGAAGCAAAAACCGGATATTACAGCAATTACCTATCTTGTTGACGGGGAAGAGCTGACCCAAACGATAACCTTTATGGAATTGAACGCGCGAGCGCAGGACATTGCCGTCTCCCTGCGCGAGAAATCACCTGGGGCTGAACGTGCACTTATCGTCCATGAACCCGGCCTCGATTTTGTATTGGCGCTTTGTGCCTGCTTCTACGCAGGCGTTGCTGCAATTCCGACACCACCACCGGCATTCAGGGTCAACAGCAGGTCCGCCCAAAGGTTTGGCCGCCTGATCAAGGATGCAGATCCGGACATCATCCTGACGCACTCTGAGCTTTTTTCGAAACTGACCTGGTTCACTCACGAACAGGCGGGCCTGATCTATCGGAACTGGGTATGTACGGACGCAGTGTTGGAATGTGGTGACAATAAGCTGAACAAGATTGATGTTGAGGACCTTGCCTTAATCCAATACACCTCAGGTTCGACCTCTGCACCAAAAGGCGTATTGGTTAGCCATGGGAATCTTGCTGCTAATCTTGCCGCTATTGCTGAGAAGTTCTCACTTAACGGCGATAGCTGCGTTGTTAATTGGTTGCCGCCCTATCATGACATGGGGCTGATTGGCGGTATCATCGAAGCGATCTGGTCGGGGTACCATCTCATTTTAATGGATCCAAAACACTTCGCTCAACGTCCATTGCGATGGCTGCAAGCGATTGACCGGTTTCAGGCCGACGTTAGTGGTGGCGCAAATTTTGCCTATGATCTTTGCGTTGACGCAGCAGCGAAATCGCCGCCATCGCCAGATCTGGATCTTTCCCAGTGGCGGCTGGCCTTCAACGGGGCGGAACCGGTTCGTGAACGCTCCGTCCATCGTTTTGCCGAACGGTTTGCTGGCAATGGCTTTCAACTGAAGGCGTTTTATCCAACCTATGGCATGGCCGAAGCAACCTTAATGGCGACAGGCCCAGAACCCGGTTCAAAAAGGCCCGGATTTCTTCGTATCAATTCAGAAGCCCTCAGTCAGGGACGGGCTACCCCCATTGATAATCCGCCCAACGAGGCGGAACTTGGTATTTCCAATCTCGTCAGCTGTGGCAGTCCTTGCTTGGATACAGACCTTGTTATTGTTGACCCTGATCAGCAGCGAGTTTGCGCGCCTGGTGATGTCGGTGAAATTTGGTTAGCGGGACCTGCCGTATCAAAGGGGTACTGGTCCGCTAAATCGTCTGGCACAGAAAACCAGCTTCAGTCGCTTCCCGGTGAAAATGAGCATCGCTTTCTGCCGACAGGTGATCTCGGGTTTCTGTGGGACGGAGAACTTTTTATTACTGGCCGCCACAAAGATCTCATTATCATCCGTGGTAAGAACCATACCCCGCATGACATTGAGGAGGTTGCGGCCATAAGCCACCCGGCCTTGGTCCACAATGGTGCGGCGGCTTTCAGTATCGAGGTTAATGACAGCGAAGAACTGGTCGTCGTTTGCGAAGTCCGGCGCGAGGCACGACGAACGACGGATTGGCCGGAAACACTGGGCGCAATCTATAAAAAAGTCAGCGAATATTCCGCACTTTCGGCCTATGACGTGGTGCTGCTCAAACCCGGTGCCTTGCCTCGCACAACAAGCGGAAAGTTGCAGCGCCATGCCTGTCGGCGGGCCTATATGGACGGTATTTGGGACCCACTGGCGCGTTTGAAAACAGCTGATTTATCCTCATCTTTGACTGCATCTGAAAATTCGCCCGGTTATTCGATGAATACGCCGGGCGAACGATTAACACAGTTAGACGAATATTTATGCCATCAGCTTGCTAAACTAACGTCGTCCTCACCTGTGTTCGTCCAGCCAAATACCAATCTTTTTGCCGCGGGCCTCGACTCGCTAAAGCGTATTGAATTCGCGCTACTGATTGAGCAGGAATTGAACCTATCTTTGCCCGCCGGATTACTGGAACAAGACCTGACAGTTGCCGAACTCGCATCAATGATTCGCGCCAAGACCAGTGCTGTCGGTGTTATACAAATCGACGACCCCGAAGAAATTCCCGTCCAAATGTCCGGCACCGTACCGATGACGCCAATGCAACAGCGCTACCTGTCAAACGCCAAGAACCCAGAAAAATTTGTCGAAACGGTCTTCTTACGTACACCTGTCAATCTTGACCTTGCCGCGCTCAGGGCAGCATTGACTGCTCTTGACCGGTATCATGATGCGTTTTCGCTCCGTTTTCACCAGGATGGCAGTGCGTGGTCGCAGACATACGGGCAGTCGGAGACGGGCATTAAATTTGATCTCATCGATGCCAGCAATCAGAAAAAAGATCAATTCGTCGCCCTGCGCACGACAGTTCTTGATCGCCTGAAATCGGAAATTAATCTGAAGACCGGGCCGATCGCCAAGGCAATCCTTCTTGACCGAGGGGTCGGTCAGCGGGGCCTTTTGGTAATCGGTTTCCACCATCTTGTGATCGACGCAATTTCAGTGTCAATCTGGATTACCCAGTTTCAGAGTGCGTACCTCAATGCGTGTCGGGGATCCCCGCCACTTACTCGACCGGCGGTGCCCCGGTTCGGGCCGTGGTTGAAAAGATTACATGATCACGCATCTTCGGACTCAGTGACCGGACAAATCGACTATTGGAGGTCGGCTTGTGGACCGGCGCGTGAGGCAACCGGGATCAGCGTCGGTAACGGGAGGGCGAAAGACGGTAAGGTACCCGTTTTCAAACGCGTTGCTAAGACGTCTCTTTCCCCAAGTCAAAACAAGCAATTGCTGCAGCGATTTACCACGGGAGCAGAGCGTAATTGTCTTTTTCTTTCTGCATTCGCTTGGGCCTGGAAAGAGGTCACTGGTGAGAACAGCCTTCTTGTCATGCTGGAAAATCATGGACGCCTACCGCTCTCTGGAACGGATCCTTTATCCGCCATTGGGTGGTTCACCAATCGCTACCCGATGCGGATTCCGGTGTCTTCGGCGCATGACCCTGAAACACTGTTTCGCGTTGTCTTTGCACAATTCGAATCCGTTCCCGACCTTGGTGTTGGCTATCAGTTGCTGACACAAGGTATGTCGGGTGTAGTAGCCAAGGAGGGCATGGCCTCATTGCAGAAACCCGCCGTCAGCCTGCAATACCGAGGCAACATCGATGATGCGTTTCGGTCTGATGCACCGTTTCCGGTCATTGGGGTGACCCATGGGCGCGCAGAAGAGTTGGATGATCAGGTGGTGGTTAATTTAATGGCGGGCCTGAGCGACGGCATCGCCTTCTGGACGCTGGGGTATAGACCGCCCTTTGACCAAAGTATGGGACGAAATTTATCGGAAAACATCTATGGGTTTTTATGTAAACTCATCAACGAGGATTAAAAATCCGATAGATTGCGTACAGGCCGACGTGGCGCTGTCTAATTGCTCAAGATCAATCGGACTACTCCATGTCCCAATTCGCTGAGCTCAGATTTTTAGAGAATTGTCCACATAAGCAACACGCCGAAGGCGATGAGAAGTGCCATGATCGGCAGTACAGACCTCCAGCGCGGCAACATGGCGGGGATATCGTGCTCGCTTGGTCCTTGGTAATGCGCCAGCGCCGCCGTGCGAAACAGCTGACGTTTCGGTGTTTTAGGTGCCTTAGTCATACCGCCCCTCTTCTTCGACGTGACGTTCTTTACGGACAATTTCGGACAAGCGGTTCTGCGCGAAAAAGTCGGTTGGCGATCCCGACCAGGTAATGCGCCCACCCTCCACCATTAAAACCCGGTCAGCTGCGGCAATGGCGCTTTCGCGATGAGTGACCAGAATGCAGGTCGTCCTTTGTTCGCGAATATTTGCAAATATTTGAGATTGGCGATCTTCCGGTATGGCGTTGGTCGCTTCATCCAATATAAGAGTGCTGGGTTTACGAAGCAGTTGTTTAGCAATCAGCAAGCGTTGTTCCTGACCGGTTGAAATTTTATCCCGCTCAACGATCGTCTGAATTCCCATGGGCATGGCCAGAACATCATCAGCCAGCGCGGCTTGTTCGACGGCCCGCCAGGCATCATCGACCCCGTTCGGAGCAATCCCGCAAACCTGACTGCGCAGCGTACCGGCGCTTTCAATTCTGTCATCTTGCTGAACGACCCCAACGGATACACGCCAGGCCAGCATATCCAACTCATCCGCGCCCACACCACCGATCGATATGACGCCTTGTTGCGGTTGCTCGAACCCGAGCAGCAGCCTCAGCAGGGTCGATTTCCCCCCTCCTGACGGGCCAGCAATGGCAACCATCTCTCCAGGCTCAATGCGCAGCGATACCTCTGAAAGCGCTAACATCGTTGTGCCCTCGTAGGAGAAGCTGATCTGATCGGCTTCAAGGACAGCACCGGCAAGAGCGATACCGCCTTTGGGTTCGTGTGGTGCGGCGATCAAGTCCTGTAAGTCGGGAACAAACACAGAAACATGTACGATCGCCGCCGTCGCTGCCCCTAATCCAAGCGCGCCTGTCAGTGCCGGCCAAAACCCCAGAAAAACAACGGCCACCTGCCATGTTGACATCGAAGTCGCGCCCAGTCCTGATGCCAATGCGGCGACCGTTGTCATCAGGGCAAACCACATGTAGGTATCTTCGAACAGGGTTCGGGCAGAGGCCACTGCGTTAATGCGCCGCTCCAGATGTTTTTCCCTGACGTAACCCTCAACCCATTGGGTTGCCGCGTGCTCTTCAACACCGAAAGATCTGAGCCTGGCGATACCACGGAACATGTCAAAAAGGAAACGACGTGCTGTGACCCGCTCCTGAAAGTATTTTTTATGAACTGCCAGGCCCGTTGCCTCGATTGCCGGCGGCACGACAATCGCGGGGATGAATAAGACCAGCGCCAACAATCCAATCCAGGCATTGACCGCCGTCAGAAGGATAAGGCCGCTAACGACAAACAACCCGTCCCCAATTTTTTGCACCGTTCCTTCGCGCAAATAGTCGAACAGCCGAGGGATTGTGGCCAGGGCGCGTGATAGTTCCTCCGGTGCCGTCGAACGGATAAATGCCGGGCGAAAGCGGATCAGGCGTTGATACAGTTGTTCCATTACTGCACTTTCGAGAAAACCCTCGATACGCAGCACGGTGATCTCGCGCGCCGAATACAATAATCCCGCGATCCCGAGAACAGCAATAAAACTGAAACCAAGTCGGGTTTGGATACCCCTACTAAGCGGCAAAGGGGTATCCCCTAGAAGTCCATAAACCGCCGCTGGTACGGCAATGATTAATGCCGAGAGCATAAGGCTGAGCGTCACGGTCCGAACGATGTCCTCGCACGCAAACGTCAAACTTCGCCGAAACAATGAAATTATGCTTTTGTCATTCAGATCAGGCGGCGAATATAGGCTATAGGCGTCATTTTCCAGCTCATCCCCCGACGTTGGTTTGAAGCCTCCCTGTGCCGTGGGCTCCAGTAACAGGGGTTCAAACGACTTCCGGGCAAAGCCGAGCAATGGAGAGTGAGACCGCCTCCACCAGTCACGGATCACATATTTGATCCGACGCTGATACAGCCCCGATGCTCTGGCTAATGCGAAAACGCCTTTTTTTATCGGTGTTGGGCCGCACAGTCCGACTTCCAAAGATCGACAGCCAATTTTTTCACACAAGGCCTGAAACGTTTTCTCCAATTTGGCGCCGTCAGTGAGGTCCGCGTGGGACTCCGTCTCATTTATTGATTCAACAGGCGTCGATGAGGATGCGGCATTGGCGCTCGACGCCGGGTAATCAGGCGGGCTTGCTGACAACTTGCCATTTATGAGGTGAAGGACCCGGTCACAGGAGGCAAGGGTGGAAGCGCGGTGGCTAATGATCAGGACACCGCAGCCGCGACGCCGAAACGTGTTGCGAAGGCGTGTCTCCAGAGACGGATTAAGCGCATCCAGCGCTTCGTCCAGGATCAATATGGTCGGGTTACGCAACAAGGCACGCGCGATCTCCAGCCGTTGACGTTGACCGCCGCTGAAGTTGCGTCCGCGTGCTGTAATCATCGCATCCAGACCGTCTGGTCGGGCGGCCAGAACATCATCCATGCAGGCGTCTCGTACCGCCCGGCGCAGGTCATCTTCGGAAATGTCGTTCTGCCACAGGCATAAATTCTCGCGCACTGTTCCTTCAAATAAGAACGGCGACTTGTCGATCCAGACAACAGGACATGAAAGACCGTCGTCGTCAGGCGTGAAACCGGTCCAGACGGTTCCGGACCAGGGCTGGTGGAGCCCGGCGGCGAGTCCGCCAAACGTCGATTTACCCCCGCCCGAGGGACCGGTTATGCCAACTTGCTCACCCGGCGACAGGTCAAAATCAACCCCGCTGAGCAGGGCAGGTCGGCTACGGGAATGACCAAAAACAACGGATCGCATATGGAAAGATCTGTCTGGCGGGCCCGAGGTGTCGCCGTTCGGGTGCGGCGTTGTCGCCGGGAACCGGGTGGAGGGCCTCTCTGCAATGTCTTCTTGGCGCAACAATAAATGATGCAAAGCGTCAAGCTTGCCATGGGCTACCGCCCAGTTACGGACTGTCAGCGCCAGTGCCCCACTAAGCAGGTAAAGGCTCATCATATCATCGATGCCCAGCCGCCCGGAGATCACCGCCACAGCACTCAAAATTGCCGTCGCGCCAAGGAAAGCCCATTTTATCATTTTTGTTAAGACTTGCGCACCCGATCGACTGACTAGGACGTTCTGATAGTACTCGTTCTGCGCTGCGTGACTCCCGATTCCACCGCAAACAAAATCATTGTCCATACCCGCAACTTTGGCCGTTTCGATGGTTTCGAGACTTGAGGTCAGGTGTTGAAAATCGTTATCCGCGTGCTGGCGATATCTGCGATGATCGCCGCTTCGCCACTGAAAAGTGACTGCCAGACCAATGCCATAAAACGTTGTCAGAACGAAGATGGCCAGGCCGATAGTTGGGTCTATGGCTCCTAGTGCAAACAACAAGATTACGGTTGGCGGCAATGTCAGGAAGGCAGGTAGCAAGTCGTGGCACACGAGGCGGGCAATCTGGTCATTGTCGTAGACCGTCTTGCTCAATTCGCTCGGCAGGCGGTAGTTTATGTATGCATAGGTGCTCGCACGCAACCCGGACAGAGTGCTTTTCGCCTGATCAATCGCCATTCGGGAATGCATGGATGCATAACAATGGCTGAGTAGCGCCCTTAACAACAAATACAAACCGACCATAAGGGTCATAATACCTATGGTGTGTGGCGCAACTAGACCCGATGGCTCCATGGTAGCGCGCAGCATCAGGTCGCCAAATTCCGCGGCTAAAACGATCAGCGGCAGGGCGACAACGAGACTTAAAGCCGTGGAAATTGCCAGAAGAGTTTTGGACCATCTGCCAATGCGCTGCCACAAGGAACAAAATGGAGTTTCATCTTTCCCGCCGGTCTGAAAATCTTCACCGGGCTGAAAGGTGATAACAATACCTGTATATATTTCATTGAATTTCTCGATCGGTATTTCGCCACGCCCGACGGCTGGGTCGTTGACCAGAACCATGTCAGACGTCATTCCCTCAACGACAACAAAATGAATAAAACTAAGGTGGGCGACGAAGGGAAAGCTCATGTTACGAAGTGAATCAGGTTCCCGGCGGTAGGCTTTGGTCTCCAAACCGTATTGGCGGCCTGCCCGAACCAAGTCCCCGGCATTCAGGCAATCGCGTGAAACGCCGGTCATTTGGCGTACGTCCTCCATAGGGACATACCGTCCGTGATGGGCAAGTATCATTGCTAGTGCGGCAACGCCGCATTCTGTTGTTTGGTATTGCAACCGCGTCGGCACACGTTTGGCGACTAATCGTGAGAACGTATCTGAGTAGATTTGTCGAAATCTTAAGCCACATTCGAAAGACATAAACGGCAAACACCTGTGGAACAATTTTTTCGACGATCCAGCCAACCAAAATTTTTGGTAGGGTATCCCGAATACGCTGGCAGAGAATACGATTCAAATCTTGAAGTAACGCGACAAAAACAAGGCCGATTCTCGATCAATAAATAGCAAATTTTTTTTAGATGGTATACATCAAGTTCCGATCTGGACTTGCATCGATAAAGTGGAGAGTACCTTCTGTTAGAATTCCAAATCAACGTTATCAGAACCCGTAAATTCAAACGCACCACTGACAGCAATCACAACCATAATGTTGCCCCGAACTTATTGGATGGGGATTTTCAGGCAACAGCGCCAAATCAGAAATGGGCCGGTGACATCAGTTATCTGTGGACGGCAGAGGGCTGGCTGTATCTGGCTGTCATTATCGATTTGTTCTCGCACCGAGTCATCGGCTGGGCGGTCAGCGACAGGCTCAAGCGGGATCTACCCATTGAGGCCCTAAAACGGGCCATTGCACTGAGGCAGCCGCCATCGGGGGTAATTCATCACTCGGATCGTGGCGCGCAATATTGTTCCAATGACTATCAGACCCTTCTTGAAGACCACGATTTTCTCCTTTCAATGTCCGGCAAGGGAAATTGTTATGACAATGCTTGCGTTGAAACGTTCTTTAAATCACTGAAAGCTGAATTAATCTGGAGGAACCAGTATGACACCAGGGCGCAGGCCCAGGGCAGAATCATAGATTGCTAATGAAAGGTTAAGGAAGATAGATTCTTATAGCGGGAAAATGGAGTATTCTGGCTATGACATCAAATTTTCTCGACCATATCAAAGAAATTGAGGATCACCGTA
>Ga0316203_1001531_pt1 | contig 16048 bp, 14 predicted proteins | sample 6monrhotite_MG_FD_204940 | JGI IMG/M metagenome (GOLD analysis project Ga0316203, IMG submission 204940) | Microbial mat bacterial communities from mineral coupon in-situ incubated in ocean water Damariscotta River, Maine, United States -... | ecosystem: Environmental > Aquatic > Marine >... | reverse complement strand
CCTGATATGCCATACGAGGCCGCGCAGGAATGCCAGAACGTCTATCCGCAGAATATCGAGCCGACCTCGGAGCAAGCAACTGAGCTGAAACGCCTTCAGGACGGCCTGGAGCTTTTTGAGGCTATGGACGACGATGCTGGCCTTAACCCGGAAGACGAGGGAAAAGTCGCGGAGCTTGAAGACAAATACGAAGCCCTTGAAAACAGCCTGAAGGCATACGAGCCTGAAGACCTGGCACGAGCTGGCTGCATGATTTCCGTAAACCATGATGGCAGCTTGCAAATCCGACGCGGCCTGGTGCTGCCCGAAGATCAACAGGCCGATCCAGATGCTCCAGCCAAGGTTCCCGCCAAGTACAGTGCGAAGCTGCTGGAAGACCTTGGCAACACCCGACTGGAAATCGCCCAGAAGCATCTGGTGCAGGATTTTGACTGCGCATTTGACATGATGCTGTTCACCATCGCCCACGCTACGCTGAAGGTGGGTTATCTGTGCGGCAAGCCGCTGGATATTTCGGTTCAGACAACCCTGCCCTACAACTGGTCGGAACGCTTCGGCACCACCGGGGCCGAACTGTCACCGGAGATCGACATCAGTTGGCTGGAACAGTCGCCGATCGAAGGTTTCAAAACCCTGTCCGCCATGCCAATGGAAACCAAGCAACGCCTGTTTGCTTATTGCTCGGCCCTGAGCCTTCAAGGTCGGCTTGGCGGGATTGGCGGCAACGATCTGCACGAGGTCATCGGTCGTCGCCTGAATATCGACACCGCTGCCCATTGGCGGCCGACGGCAGAGAATTTCTTCAAGCGCGTCAATAAAGCCCGCGCATTGGAAATAGCGTCCGAAGTGCTGGGTGAAAAATGGGCAAAAACCCACAAGGACGAGAAAAAAGCCGTTTTGGCTGAAACACTGGAGGCCAACTTTAACGGCAATCGCACTCCCGGCGTAACGCCAGAGCAAGCTGCCGTAGCCGCCCGCTGGCTCCCCGAAGGTATGGCCTATCCGGTCAATCACGATGAGCCGATTGCCGAAACACCAGGCACTGACATCAACGAACTACCGGATGCATTCTGTGTTCCGGCGGCTGAATAGGGGGGCAAGGACATGGCATCTCTCGACCTGCCGTTCGTTTACAGTGTTCTCGCCAGCTTTAATTTGCCGGACAACCAGCGGATTACGCTGGTCAGCCGTAAGGGCACAGTTTCTTCAAGCTACGCCGTCTATTACACCGATGAAAACGGAGGGTGTTTCCACGGCAGCTACGTCGCCACTCACATTGAGGCGACCAGGGAGTTCGTTCGGCGGATCGGCATCAACATCGAGAGTTTGAGGCGGGAAGGGGACGGGTGAAACCGGACGGGAAAGCTGAGGTTTCACCCCTTCACCAACCAAGGAATACGCTGATGAAACTCTTCACCAAAGAAATCGAAACCCGGTTGCTGGCCAATGGCCGCAACCGGGATCAGGATCACCCTCCGGTGGTTAAAATCTTCAACCCGATGGGTTCAGCCACCTGGCTGATTAATGAAATGGACCCCGCAACTACCGACCTTCTCTTTGGCCTGTGCGACCTTGGAATGGGGTCGCCGGAATATGGAAGTGTCTCGCGGGCGGATTTAGAAAATTTCCGAAATAATCTCACTGGTCTTGGGTTGGAGCGGGACCTGTTTTTCAAGGGGGGCTTGCCAATGAGTAGATACATGGATGCCGCCATCAAGGCGGGCCACATCGTCGATAATCTTTTATAATTTGGGAATCAAAATTATGGCTAAAAAATTACGCGACTTCACCGTTATCTTGTATCCCGCAAAGCTGGAGCGGGGCTTCTTCGTTACGTCGTTCGACTTTGGGCAAGAACTGCCTAAAAAGCAGTTTCAAGCGGCAACCGCCGACCAAGCTATCGCCGAGGTGACAGCTTTCGCGACCGAACATGGCAAAGGCTGTCAAGCCAGTATCCGTCTTGTTCAAGGTCGCAAACCAGCCGGGTTCGATGCAAAAACCAAATCTCTTTATTTCAATATGGAGTTACCTGAAGTGACCTGACAATCAAGAAATAGCTCCCGAAACTTAGCCGCCCCGGTTTCCACCGCGGGCGGCTTTCTTTTTGAGAGTTAAAGGCCGGAAAGGTTTTGGGGAACGAGCCGGGGGCGAGGAGAGCCGCTGGCGATAGACCTTGGAGGTTCCCCGTCATGCAAACTCAATCCGCTACACTTTCATCCAAATTATCTTCCGAATCGCCGTCCGTTCTGGATGGCGATTTGTTTTCACATACGCCCGAAGTTCGCCAGCCGGATCGTGCGACACAGCTCATTTCTTCCGCCGAAGCATTGCTGGCGGTGTTGTGCCAAGGCGAAGCTCTTGCGGCACCGGCCTTGCGATCCGCGATGGTAACGGCTTTTGGCGGATCGGATTCCGAGGGGGCTTGGAACTGGAAGGATGTTTACGAGGCCCAGGAACTGGCGGCTTTGCTGTTCGTACGCAAGTTCCGTGACGCTCTGGCCCGGCGTGAGCCGATGGCGGTGCTGGCAACGCTGGAAAAACTCCAGTCGTTGATGGCGACCCAGACCCGGCGCTCGGACATTTCGCAACGCTGGCAGCAATTTTCAACTCCGTTGCCGCTGGGGTTTGTGGTGGCTCAAGCCGCAGGGCTCAGGCGCAATGATGTGGTGTTGGAGCCTTCGGCGGGGACCGGGCTGCTGGCTTTGTTCGCTGAAGGTGTCGCCTCTGGTTTGCGAATTAATGAGCTTGAACCCAGACGCCGCGCCTTGCTGAAACAGATGTTTTCTAGTACCGCGATTTCAGAGCACAACGCCGAATATATTGATGATCTGCTGCCACGCGGGTTCGTGCCGTCCGTGGTGTTGATGAATCCGCCATTTTCAACTTCTCCTACCATGACCAAAACCTCTCCGGCGGTTGCTGGTCGTCATGTGTTCTCCGCGCTCAATCGCTTGGCTGAAGGCGGGAGGTTGGTGACGATCACCGGACGGAACTTTGCCCCTGATAGCCCCAAGTGGCGCGAAGCGTTTGTGCGACTTCAGGGTGTCGGTCGGATCGTATTCTCGGCTCCGCTGGTGGGCAAAATCTACGCCAAGCATGGCACCAGTTTCGAGACCCGCCTGACGGTCATTGACAAACTTCCGGCTGATGATCCGAAAGACTTTTCGGCATATGTGCCGGAGTTGGTCAACACCACGGTGGATTTGTTGCGTCTGGTGCTGCGCTATGTGCCGGATCGTTTGGCGGTTGAAGGCAAGATTTCCGAGATCAAGTCAGCCAAAACTCCGGCTGTTAAAACCACGTCCGCGCCTGTGGTCGAAAAACCCAAACCCATCGACATTACGGATGCTCTGCCGCTGGCGTTTGAAACGCTGGACTGGCAAGCGCCGAGCGAAGAGTTGCAAGATTGCCTGTACGAGACCTACGCACCGCAGTCGGTAAACATTGAAGGGGCAAGCCCCCATCCCACATCGCTGGTGCAATCGGCGGCCATGGCTTCGGTGGCTCCACCCAAACCATCCTATGTACCAGACCTTCCAAAACGCCTGATTACCGATGGCATTTTGTCGGACGCCCAGCTTGAAAGCATCATTTACGCAGGTGAAGCGCACAGCAACTTGCTGCCCGGCGAATGGGCGGTCAACCAGCACCATGACCTGGCTGGCGAAAGTGAAATGGAAGCCGGAGCTGAAAACACGGTTCGCTCGGTACAATTCCGGCAGGGCTGGTTCCTCGGTGATGGCACGGGCTGTGGAAAAGGGCGACAGGTGGCCGGGATTATTCTCGATAATCGTCTCAAGGGCCGCAAACGCGCTATGTGGGTGAGCAAGAACGATAAACTGCTGGAAGACGCACGCCGGGATTGGGCGGCGCTGGGTGGCGATCCGAGGCAAGTGGTGCCGCTATCCAAATTCAAGCAGGGTCAACCGATCACCATGACGGACGGTATCCTGTTCCTTACCTACGGCACGCTACGATCTGCGGCACGGCAGGGCAAAACGTCTCGGCTGGAACAGATTGTCGAATGGCTGGGGCCGGACTTCGATGGGCCGTTGATGTTCGATGAATCCCACGCGCTGGCCAACGCCACATCTTCAAAAGGTGATCGTGGCATCAAAACCGCATCCAAGCAGGGCCAGGCGGGCTTGCGTCTCCAACGGGCCTTGCCGATGGCGCGGGTTTGTTATGTATCGGCAACCGGAGCCACGCATGTGAGCAATCTGGCCTACGCTGAACGGCTTGGCTTGTGGGGCGAAGACACCGCGTTTAAAACCCGTGCCGGCTTTGTGCAGGCGATGGACGCGGGCGGGGTGGCGGCGATGGAAGTCATCTCCCGTGATCTCAAGGCAATGGGCCTCTATACGGCGCGTTCGCTGAGTTATGACGGTGTTGAAGTTGACATTCTTGAACACCCGCTGACCCCGGAGCAGATCGAAATCTATGACAGCTTTGCCGAGGCTTACCACATCATCCACAACAACCTGCAAGCCGCGCTGGAAGCCCTGAATATCTCCAGCGAGGACGGAACACTGAACAAAAATGCCAAGGCCGCTGCGCTGTCGGCGTTTGAAAGTTCCAAGCAACGCTTCTTCAGCCACATGCTGACCGCCATGAAATGCCCATCGCTTATCAAGGCCATTGAGGCCGACATCGAGCGCGGTGACGCAGTGATCGTGCAACTGGTATCCACGGGCGAAGCCTTGCTGGAACGCCGCCTTTCCACCATCCCGACCAGCGAATGGCAGGATTTGAACGTCGATATTACGCCCCGCGAATACGTGCTGGATTATCTCGCCAATTCGTTCCCGACCCAGTTGTTCGAGGTTTACACCGACGAAGACGGTAATGAATGCTCACGTCCCATGTTCGATGCTGAGGGCAATCCAGTGTTCAACCGCGCCGCCGAAGCCAAACGCGATGCCATGATCGAACATCTGGCTGGGTTGCCAGCCGTACCAACCGCGCTCGATCAAATCCTGCACCACTTTGGCACCGATGCTGTCTCCGAAGTCACCGGCCGCAGCCTTCGGCTGGTGCGCGAGGATGGCGTTGTGAAGGTCCAGAAACGTCCCGGTTCCAGCAACCTGTCGGACGCGCAAGCCTACATGGATGATGAAAAGCGCATCCTGATATTCTCCGACGCTGGCGGAACAGGGCGTTCGTACCATGCCGATCTGGACGCCAAGAACTCGCGGCGCCGGGTGCATTACTTGCTGGAACCGGGCTGGCGGGCCGATGCCGCTATTCAGGGTCTGGGACGATCCAACCGTACCAACCAATCATGCCCGCCGTTGTTCCGCCCGGTTGCCACGGATGTGAAGGGCGAAAAGCGGTTTCTCTCGACCATTGCGAGGCGGCTGGACACCCTGGGCGCGATCACCAAGGGCCAGCGCCAGACCGGAGGGCAGGGCATGTTCCGGTCGGAAGACAACCTCGAAAGTCCCTATGCCCGCGCCGCCCTGCGCCAGCTCTATCGCCAGATCGTGCGCGGTGAGGTCGAAAACTGTTCGCTGGAGACCTTCCAGCAGCAAACTGGCCTGAGCCTGCTGGATGGCGATGGCTCGGTGCGCGAAGAACTGCCGCCCATGAGTCGTTTCCTCAACCGGGTGCTGGCCCTGACCATCGCAAGACAGAACAGCATCTTTGAAGCCTTCGAGACGGTGATGGAGCAAATTCTTGAAGGAATGCGCGCCAGTGGTGGCTTAGACGTTGGGGTGGAGACGCTGCAAGCCCACAGCTTCACCGTGGCGGAAACCCGCGAAGTGTTCACGCATGGCCGCACCGGAGCCAAGACCAACAGCCTGAAAATCACCCGCAAGGACAGGCTGACACCGACCAGCTTCACCGATGTTATGAGCTGGCACACGGATGATGCAAAGTTCCTGGTTAATGCCCAATCAGGTCGGGCGGCATTGCAGGTTCCGGGCCTGAGCCGTATGACCGAGGAAGGCGCGGTGCAGCCCTGCGTTCGCCTGGTCAGGCCGCTGGAATCTCACAGCATGACCGAGATCGAGCTGATGACCTCGAAATGGGAGGAAGTCGCCCTCTATCGCTTCAAGGAAGCCTGGGAAGCGGAACTGGCAGCATTGCCGGAATTCCAGACATCTTCGTTCTATCTGGTAACGGGCTTGCTGCTGCCGATCTGGGACAGAATGGGCAAGGGAAGTTTGCGCATCTACCGCCTGCAAACTGACGATAGCCGAAGATTACTGGGCCGGGTACTGCACGAGAAAGACATGCCGGCATTCTACACCGCGCTGGGACTGGAAGCACCCAAGTTGTCGCTTGGTGCTTTGTGGAATTCGGTGCTGGAGGATGGCGCGTCGCACTCGCTGCTTCGTGGGCTTCGCTTGCGTCGTTCAAGGGTGATGGCAGAAAACCGGGTGGAACTGAGCTTTGATGGCGGCTCGGACATCTTCGCAACACTGACAGGTTTCGGCTGCATGACCGAGATCATTCAGTTCAAACGCCGGGCGTTCATTCCGGTGGGCGCACAAGGCCCGGCCATTCTGGCAAAAGTGCTGGAACGCTTCCCGCTGGCAGGAGTTTGAGTCATGAAAGCATCGGAACTCTCCCACCGCCTCGGGCTGAACGCCGAGGCGGTGTGTCGCTACTATTTGCCCAATGGCCGTAAAGCTGGGCGGTACTGGCAGGTGGGCAACGCGCAGAACGAAAAAGGCAAGAGCCTGTTCGTCCGCCTTGCCGCCCCCGGCGTTGTGGGCAAGTGGAACGATGCCGCCACGGGTGAGCATGGCGATTTGTTGGACATAATCCAGTTGTCACGCGGCTTGCCTGATCTATCGTGCGCAATGGCCGAGGCCGAACGGTTCCTTGGCTGTACGCCAGAACCGCCGCCCCGGCCAGCGTCATCGGGCAGAAAATCGAGTAATACGGACATGGCCAAACGGCTGTACGCCGCTGGCCGTCCTTTAGTGGGGACGCTGGGGGAAGTTTACCTGAACAAGCGCGGCATCACCCTGCGCGATGGGATGAGTTCGCTTCGCTTCCATCCCGGCGCATGGTTCGATGCAAACACATATCGCCCGGCGATCCTCGCTGGCGTACATGACAACGCTGGTAATCTCACAGGTATAACCCGGTTGTTTCTGGACAATGGCGCAAATCTAATCGAACGCCGCGCTCTGGGATGGTTGAATGGTAATGCAGTGCGGATCGGCCCGATTAACGCGCACCACTTGCTGGTCGGCGAGGGGCTTGAATCAACTCTGTCATTCACAGTAACCCAGCCCGGTCAGGCAACGGCCGCAACCCTGAGTGCCGCCCACATGGCAGCGTTCAACATCCCGGCAGTCGTCAGGTACCTAACAATAGCCGCCGACAACGACGCAGCAGGACGAGACGCGGCTAAAACACTAGAAACCCGTGCGCTTAAGCAAGGCATGAAGGTGCGGATCATTTGGCCGGAATTGGCAGATTTTAATGATGATTTGGTGATGATGAGGACTTAACGGCAGTCTCGACAAGTTGCGTTGTGATTTCCTGCTGCCTAATATTGCTTTTGGTTATGATTCTGTTGCAAAACTCGATTTCCTGCGAATTTAGCTGTCCGCTTATAGTAATAGCGGACATGGCGTAATTGCGGCGGCCGCTCTCCCCAGGGCTTACGAGGTCCGATAGACTGGGCCTCTTTATGAACAGCCGCTAAGGAGAGCGACCATGAAGTATTATGTTGGTTTAGATGTATCGCTGGAAGAAATTTCCATCTGTGTGATTGACGCGGATGGGTCTGTAATTACCGAGGGAAAAGTGGCGACGGCACCGCCTGAGATTTTGTCTTGGATTGAGTGTAAGGTTGGTCCAGTTGAGAGGATTGTGCACGAGAGCGGCCCACTATCGATCTGGTTGACGCGGGAACTCGTTGCCCTAGGCGCACCGATCGTGTGCATTGATGCACGTGCGGCGCATAAGGCGCTTTCGGCACGCATGAATAAGTCGGACCGCGCTGATGCAGAAGCTCTGGCACAACTGTCGCGTACGGGTTGGTATCGGGAAGTCCATATCAAGAGCGAGGCCAGCGACCATCTGCGTCTTCTGCTTGGAGCGCGCGAGCGAATGATCCGGGTTCGCAAGGACATCGAAGCCCAGGCGCGCGGTGTGCTCAAGACGTACGGAATCCGTCTCGGGCCAGTATCACAACGTCACGAGCGGATTAGCTTTCGCGATCAACTCCGTGCTGCCGCATTGGGTGATCCTATTATCGAATCGGTCACTGCATCCCTGATCGCCGTCCACGCCGTCGCCTGTGCCGAGGCCGCCGCCATCGAAGATGAACTCCTGGCCATTGCCCGCGACAGCAGTCTGGCACGGCGGCTCATGACAGTCCCCGGCGTCGGCCCGATTGTCGCTCTCAACTTTATCGCTTGCGTTGATGATGCTAGCCGGTTTGCCAAGGTTACGGATGTTGGTGCCTATCTGGGCCTCACACCGCGAAGATACCAATCCGGCGAGATCGATTATTCGGGGCGCATCTCCAAACGCGGAGATGGCGCTATGCGCACATTGCTTTTCGAAGCCGCGAATGTGTTGATCACTAGGGTTCGCCGGTTCTCGCCGCTCAAGTCATGGGCGGTACGGCTTGCCGCTCGCAAGGGTTTCAAGAAGGCCGCCGTCGCTGCGGCACGCAAGATTGCCGTGGTGATGCTGCGTCTGTGGCGCGATGACACAACATTCGCCTGGAGCAAAGAGGAGATGCCAGCATGATAGTATAATATCACCCAATCCCGTTCCAAGAGAACGGAGTACTGTCCCACCGGGACGGAGGCAGGATGATCTCGCGTTAAATGTCGAGGCCAGATTAAGTTATGTATGGACCTCGAAGCGGACCTTCAGAGACATCCAGTCCCCGACGCCATCATGGGGCGACCCGCAAAGCGGAGCCGACCCCGGAGAGAACCATGAGCCCGGTGAGATATGTAAAGTTTACCCTTGTGGGAGAGGCCGCAATTAGAGAACGTTTTTGATCCCGCTTTCGGCTGATGCCGATGCGGGTTTTTCTCTTTCGGCTTGTTGTTTCGGTAATTTACATTGTTTTCAGCCTGTCGCAGGGGTGGGTGGCGGTCTGTTTACATATCGCGCTAGTTTGCGAAGGTTCTGTGCCGTGGCCGTTAGCAGCACCTCGTCGCGGGCGCCGCTCAGTCCGCGTAGCCTGAGCCGATCCAGTCTGAAGATATTTTTCATATGCGCGAAGGCCATCTCCACCTTCTTGCGCTCATCGCTCATTATCTTGAAGGCCTTGGTTTTAGCCAATGCACGGGCATAATCACGGGCGTCCTCATTGATGTCGCGAGGAACTTTACGAAACAGGGTGTTGGGGCAGCATTGTTCCTTCAACGGACAGGGACGACAGTCTTTGGTTCTGGCCAGATAACGAAGGGTGTCTTCATGAACGTTGCCCGTGGTTTTGAGAGTGTTGCCTCGCGGGCAGGTGTAAACGTCACGCTCCGCATCATATATAAAGTCCCCTTTTGAAAACGTTCCATCCCTGCGCTGGCTCTTGTCCCAGACTGGAATGTGCGGATCGATGTTGCAATCCAAAAGCTCCTTCAGGGTTTTGCTCGACCCATAAGCCGTATCGGCGGCGAGACGTTTGGGTTTAAGCCCGAAGCGATTGATCACGCGTTTGACCATCGATACGCAAACCCGGTTCTCATCAATGCGGTTGGCGCGGGTGACCAATGAACATGATTTTTGCCAGAGAAGAGGCGATCTTCTTTGCCTTTGTGGAGCCATCTTCTTGCTCTCTCTACCGATCCCATATAGTGGCTTAATCCCAGGCGAATGCTCCGCGAATAATGCTGCATGCCGTTAATATGCCAAATGCCGAATTCATGGCTGGGACCATTGATGTGGGAATGCCCATAGTACGATGCCCAAGGGTAATAGTCGGTGAACCCTTTCGTTGTTGTATGATTGAGCGTGCACCTAATACCGCTTCCCAAGGTATCTTCGAAATTCGTGGTTAGAATTGGCTTGTTATTATCTTTCGCCCACTGCGCTACCAGCTTGTGATGGCTCTCGGCACTCCAGCTTTGCATAAGGTCGCAAAATTCTTTTTGAAGGCTCGGAGCTGATTTGCTGGAAGTTGAGCCAGGGTTGCCGTTTGCTATATCGAGTACGTCGTAAAATTCTGTGAGGGATATACCTTTCGGGACTCGTGTTTGTGGAGCTTGATGATTTGAGGCGAGCTGTTGAAGTAACGCTTCCCATGAATTTCCATTCCCAGAGTTTCCATACAGATTTATACCGTTTCCGACAATAAGCGCGGGGGTGTGTTCACGCAGTATGGATTTCAAAATGGATGCTCTCATTCTACTAGCCTTAGGTGAGTCGCTTTGGTGATCTTGGAAATTGGTTCAGCACTTGCTTCATGCTTATTTTGAAATTCTCTTTGCGGCGATAGCCCCCCGATGATCCCATTGTTAAGGCGCTCTTCAATGTTTTCAAAGCTGATGCCATCTCCATGGAACTGAGCTTCGGCGATATATTCGACTTCGTTAGCTAACTCGTTCATGCAGCCAAGAATTCGGCGAGAGGCAGTTTTGCAGATGGCGTATAATTCTGGTTTCCTCAAGGGCGGTCGATTGTCCGTGATTTCGGAAAGCCGCTGCTGGAACACCAGCACGATGTCTTCAATGTTCTCACGTCGGTCAAATGGATGCACAAACGAATAAAGCGTAGCGCTATTGGTGAACAAGAGCGCATCTAGTGGTGCGTTTAACCGTATATTTCGAACATACCAGTTATTCAGCCAATCAAGTTCTTCTGCATTAGGCGCTAAGGTCAGTTTGGTTCTGAATGCTTTAGCGAGCTTTTCGGTGCAGTGGAGGTGAAGCATTTTGTTTGTTGTTTCTTTTAAATTGGTGCTGACGTTATTTTTTTAAAATCGTTCCATAAGATCCGTAATTCTTCTGGTTCTGTATTTTAGAAGGTTTTTAATTTTTTCTTCCCATCCAATCGGAAGAACTGGTTCGTTCCAATTCAAATCATCATACCATTCAGGCACAAGTTTTTCATTGAGGTCAGTGCGACCATTAAGAGGGTGCTCCCCGTAAAGATCCATGTAGCGTTTATAGAACGCGCCTTTGGTTGGTTTAGAATTGTCAGTCGGCCTTACTGTGCCTTTTGGTAACAAAACCACATTGCACGCGCACGAAAACTCACCGCATGGTGATAACTCATCTTGTATTTTTGAAAAAAATGGTCTTTCAAAACCAACTTCAGTTTTCTTGTGAGTAAATATATGAGCCAGCTCAAATTCCCCAAATCCTAGGTTTTGCCAATTTTTGCTACTGTAGGCTTTTCCATTTTCAAGAAAACACCATATGTGGCGGGGGAAAGTATTGTCATCGATTATTGCTTTATATTCCGGGCTATAAGCTTTCTTTTTTCCTTCACCACTTACAGATCGCCTAACACCCGGAAAGACACATGCAGATCCATCAAACAGATATTGATCCACTTCAATTTTGTTCGCGAATAATTCTTTAAAATATCCATACTCCTCAATATTCCGCGCTTGAATTTGTGCGACTATTTTTGGGTGAATATGGTGCGCAAGATTTGCCAGAATGCCGCAAATCTCTCTCTCAAAATCATCAATTCTATTTTTTAAAAACAACCGATTTTTCCATTATTCATATCTGTTGGGACTTTACCCCGGAAATCATAATTCATTCTTCTTGGTAAATATCTTTGTCCACAACCGTAAGAGTAAGAGGGTGGAAGGGGAAGGGTGTTAATCACACCTTAAAGGAGATAAGACAATGTATAGTATCAACAGCGTAACAATCGTAGGGCATCTTGGCGCGGACGCCGACATTCGGGTAATGCAGAACGGTGACAAGGTGGCAACCATGTCCATCGCGACCGACCACAGCTATAAAGACAAGCAGTCTGGTGAGTGGATCAAGCGCACGGAATGGCATCGAGTGGTGACGTTCCAGAAGGGACTGGTTTCGGTTCTGGAAAAGCACGCGCGTAAGGGTCGCTTGACCGCCGTGCAGGGTATGCTTCGCACCCGTAAGTGGACGGATCAGAACAACGTCGAGCGTTACACCACCGAAATTGCAGTGACGCCCGGTTGTCAAATCCAATTTCTGGAAAAACTCGATGACCGGTCCGAGGACGATATGCCCCCGGCTTCTGGCCAGGACACCCCTCCCGCCGATCTGGATGACGAAATTCCGTTCTGAGCGGTTTGAAAGCTGCTCAGTTTCTTGCAGGTGAAAGTCCTGCCGCAGGAGTTGATGGTTTGCCTGCGTAGCTATGGCGTACGTGTCAGGGGCGACCCGAGCACGGAAGCGACGCCGACTAACGTGGCCCCCGACCTGAACCGTGGGCGCGAGCGAGTTCACAGGCCGTAACGTGAGTGAATGCTGATAAGCCTCGTAAATTTCAGCCATGCAGATATGTCAGGAGAGCATGGTGTAGGGTGGTCCCGTCGAGCCTTTAGAATGGGGGCGAAGACCAGTGAATTCCGGTGGATCAATCATCATTTGAAACCGGATGAGGGACTCGGGGTATAGGCGATGGCATGTGAATATAGGACTGAGCGGAACAAACGAGACCTCCGCCCGTCGCGGTTTAACCCACCGCGTAACTGAAAGTATAAGGTAACCGCCGAAAACTGAATGGATGCGGGCATGAGGAGTCGGAGGGGGGCATAGTAGTGATGATGACGCGGACAACATAACCGCGTCGGAGCGAAGGCCCCCTACTTCTGTCATGGGTTTCGATGCAGGAGGTATTGCGTGATTGCGAAAGCTCAAAACACGCCGTTAGAAAAAGTGCGAGTACTGCAACGGTCCCTATACCTGGCAGCCAAGGCTGATCCGAAGCGAAAGTTTGGGATCCTGTACGATAAGGTGTGTCGTGAAGACGTGCTTTATCGTGCCTACAGACAGGTTAAGGCCAATGGTGGGGCTCCGGGAATTGATCGGCAGTCTTTTTCGGTCATTGAGACTGAAATCGGTGTCGAGACGTTTCTTGCCGAGTTGCGCCAAAAGCTGATCACCAAGCGTTACAAGCCCCAGCCGGTCAAACGGGTCTATATCCCCAAGGCCGATGGAAGTGAACGTCCGCTTGGTATTCCTGTTATTGAAGACCGCGTAGCGCAGGCGGCGGTGAAGATCGTTATTGAGCCGTTATTCGAGGCGAACTTCAAGGATTTCTCTTACGGTTTCCGACCGAAAAGAAGCGCCCATCAGGCGTTGAGAGAAATCTATAAATGGTTGAACTTCAAATGCCATTGGGTTGTCGATGCGGATTTAAAAGCGTATTTCGATACGATACCGCACGATAAGTTACTGCTGTCTGTACGGTCCAGAGTCATTGACCGGTCAGTGGTTAAACTGATCGAGCTGTGGCTCAAGGCTGGTGTGATGGAGGATATGGTGGTCCGCAAGGCAACCACCGGAACGCCACAGGGCGGCGTGATTTCGCCGCTGTTGTCGAACCTCTATCTGCATTGGCTGGATCAAGTATGGGAGGCGAAGGTTTTCGGCAAGCGACCCCACGATGCACATATCGTGAGGTATGCCGATGACTTCGTTATATTGTGCAATCGAAACCCGGAGTTCTATCTGGGGCAGGCCAAGGCGGTTCTTGATCGTCTCGGGCTGACATTGAATGAGCAAAAGACAAAGGTGGTAAACGCCAGGGAAGAGCCTTTTGACTTCCTTGGACACCGGTTCGTGGTGCAACGATCTAAACGCACTCAGGACTGGAAGACGTATTACTACCCGGCTCCCAAGGCGATGGCGTCCGTCAAAAGTAAAATACGCGATATTGCCCGACACGGGCAGCATTGGCATCTCCCCGATCTCATTCAGGAACGGTTAAACCCGGTCCTGCGCGGGTGGGGGAATTACTTCAGGACGGGCAACTCTCGAAAACACTTCCAGAGCATCGACAATTACGCGACATGGGTCCTGTGCATCATGCTGAGGAAGAAACACAAGAAACCGGGTAAGGGGTGGAGGGACCACCCGCCGTCATGGTTCTACGAGTATCACAAGCTATTCCAATTGAATACGCAAGTGGTGCTCAATGATGCCAATAAACGGTACGCCCGACTTGTGAAGCCGTAAAGCTGCGGGAAGAAGGCAGTCGGAAAGCCGTGTGCGGGAAAACCGCACGCACGGTTTGACGAGGGGCCGCTGAGGAGATGATTTCAAATCAGTGGCCTACTCTACGAGTGGACATCTTTGATAGCAAATGAAATCGCGGCGGAGGCTTTCGGGTCTTCGCCGTTTTTCTTTCCGGAGGGACAAATCATGGAAAGCAAACTTATTGCCCTGTTGGGCAAATCACCCCGCGACCGTTTGACGAGCCTGAAGGCTATCGCGGCGCGTTATTCTCACTATGGCGACATGCGCCAGGTCTATCGTCAGGGATTTCATCCGCTGACGGTGCGACATTGCCCCATGAACGCCAGCGACCCTGAACGGGCCGCACGGCGGTTTTATGAAAACGCGGAACAGGCTGGCCTACGCTTTGTCGGCTGGGCCGACGAAAGCCTGCGGCTTCGCCATACAGGCTGGTATTCGGATAATTACGCCGAGGAAACCTTTCGCGGCGCCATCTTCCACTTACCCTCTAAACGAGGGCAAGAGCGGTTCGTCGCTGGCTATGGCGAGAGCATGAATGACGGTTTCGTTCTCGACCTCTCCGAGGTCTGGAACGATGATCTGATCGGTGCGGCCCGGGAGGCCGACCGCTTGGCCGAACGCGCGGCTGAAGACGCCCGTGAATATGAGGCGAAGGAATCTGCGAAGTTGAGAATTGAGGACATTGCGGAAGAACTTAAAAGCATTCGTTCTCAAATTTTGGACCTGTGCCGTTCAATTCGGAAGGCTTGCCCGGATATTGGGCAGCAAAAACCAATCCGCTCGGCGTTGCGCAGTGCTTTACAAACACTTTTGCGCACTCGCGCCAGCCTGGTCGCTGAACGCGAACGGCTGCAAGATAATTACTGGAATGTCGTTGCTAATTGGTGATTTTGCACAGTGTCAAAAAATAGTAGGAACTATTCATACCTTGTGTCATGATAGGAAATCAGCAGAGGATATACGCTATGTCGAATGTTAAAAAATCTTATGTCGTGGGCGAAAGATACGAAGAATTTATAGCAACGCAGGTTAAAGTCGGCCGATTCAATAATGCCAGTGAAGTCGTTCGGGCTGGGTTGCGGATGCTTGAAGATTACGAAACACGCTTGGGAGAAGTGCGCGGCTTGATTGACGCAGGTGACGCGGAACTGGCCACCGGAGAAGGCATGGCGTTTTCATCGGCCAGGGAACTCACCGACGCGGTCGTTAAACGGGGAATGGAAAAATTAAACCAAAAAAGCTGATAATAGCCCCCAGTGCTTTTGATGATCTGGCAAATATTTTTGCGTACCTGGCAGAGGAAGACATCACCATAGCCACAGATTTTGTTGCCGACCTTAATGCAAAAATAGAATGGATAGCTCAAACTGGCTTTTCCGGCGTTGCCCGCGACTGGATACGAAAAGGGTTACGGGCTTTGCCGTATCGTGAGCGGTGCATCTATTTTCGCGTCGAGGGCGAGGCCATTCACATTGTGCGTGTTCTGCATGGCAGGCAAGATGTGACACAACACGATTTTGACGGAAATCAATAATTATACCTATTTCTACAAATGACCACACCATGACCGAGGCCCGCGTGGTCTGTCAGGCTGTGTGGTTCATGGCTGAACGCCAGAACCTCTGGCCCGGACAAGACTAGACGGCTTAACGCCGCTGGCAGTCCGTTGCCCTGCCCTTGCACAAGCAGGATGGTATCGCTTCGCTTCCATCCCCGCGCTTGGCAATTCTCATTACCCTGTCAACACCGTAGTTCTCCCACCGCCTATGGCTATACGCCAAAGCAGTGCATCGTGATGCTCAGAGGCAGAGGCGAGAAAAGCTTGGGTGTAATTGAACACACAGCAGGAGAGCAGACATGACATGCGTACATAACAAACGATCAGGCACGGCCCCGGCAAACGCTGTTTATATCGGGCG
>Ga0316203_1001528_pt1 | contig 16069 bp, 19 predicted proteins | sample 6monrhotite_MG_FD_204940 | JGI IMG/M metagenome (GOLD analysis project Ga0316203, IMG submission 204940) | Microbial mat bacterial communities from mineral coupon in-situ incubated in ocean water Damariscotta River, Maine, United States -... | ecosystem: Environmental > Aquatic > Marine >... | reverse complement strand
AAGATAGTGGTTATGTAATACATCCGCGAAGATAATCCATCCGAAAGACTCTCCGAAGAAAATCGTTCTGAAGCATCGGACGAACTCAGCACAATCCTCGCGGCTGAGAAAATTATCAAACCAAGAACGCCCACTGATACCGCCCGTGTAAAGAACTGTTTCAGGTTCCGAATCTCATGGGCAAGCGGATAAAACATGACCGCAAATGCCACAGAGAACAGCAACTGCCCCCGAGATCCCACCAAAAAGGAGATCAAAAGTCCAAGAAGAATCGATCCCACCCGAAGTATACTTATCAATGGATTTTTATTCTTAGGCTCCATCAATACCGCCGCGATCATCATGAACCCGCCAACCTCTGCAATAGCCAACGGATTGCCACGCTCGTCCGCCCCCTTCGTGTAGCTCATATCAATGAACAAACGGGTCCCATAAATTTCAGTACGAGGGCTGACAAGAATCATTAAAACAAGAGCTGAACCGACAAGCATCAGCGGGATGCACATCTTCTGTATCTGATCCTCCGAATATACGAGCAACGGAAGAATCACGCACATCAAAAATATACTGGGGGCCCCGGTGCGTAAAAAATACATCCCGGCACTGGGCATCAAACTGTAAACCACACTGGCAGACGCAAATACATACAATGCAAAAATCAGCATCATATTGGCGTTGAATGTCCCCCGAAATGGCCTACGCCCATTTATCATCGCCGAAATCACCGCCATCCCTGCAAGCCCCGTTGCGAGCACATTGATCAACCACGATTTTTGAGCAAAGATCGGCATGAACGATGTCAACAACTGCTCATACCCGAAAAAACTTAATATCAAAACCAATGCCCAGTGTGGCTTAATGACAGCCATTAAGCACATCAGCCCAAAGATCCCCAACGCTAGTGCTATGAGTCCAGATGCCATTCAAAGGCTCCAATATCTGTTCGTTGAGGCAAGCCTCATCAGTCCGAGTTTATCAGCTCCGCCCGTACGCCAAAGTGATCAGATCCCGGGATATCCACCGTAGCCCAAGAAATGGATTCAAATCCGTCACTCATCCAAATATCGTCTATCAGGAGCCCAAACATCGATAGATTCGAAGGATATGTGCCGCGATAATCAAAGAACGACGATGCCCGCTGGACATCGAGCCCCCGCCGGAGCACGCGATCCCGCACACTCATAGGGCCACCATTCAAATCCCCAGCAATCAACAAGGGAATCCCGTCCTCAAGGCCCAACCTCCCCGCCTGATCCACGACCCCGCCAACAATCCGATTGCCGAGTTCCCAACGCTCACCACTCCGAGGCGAATGCGCATACAGGCCCACAACCCGGAACGGACCCCCGATCGACTCATCACGGTTGACAACAACACTCACCCCCGCCCATGTTGAAAGCTCCGAATCCCGAGCCATCTCCCACCGGCTTAAAATCATAAGCCCCGCGGTTATATCGCTTTCACGAAGCCGATACTCACGGAACGGATATTTGTTCAACGAGTCAGACCCGGCCCTGATTGCTTCAAACACCTCCCACCGTGGTTCGACAAGCACAATCACATCATCATCAAGCCGCAGCAGCATCTCGTAAATCTCGTCGGCACGCGGGTTCCCAAAGTTCAGATTCATACTCAAAACCTTCAGATAGGTTTGGTCTGAACCAACCCCCACAGGGAACACCCGCCGCTCATGAAGGGTCATCGCTCCAACCGTAGAACAACACACCCAGACAAACACCATCCTCCATGAACGCCAAACCCCCAGCGACAACAGACTCAACAGAAAGAGCACCACACCAACATACGCGCTCCCGCTCAACAAGATATCCCCAATCCACCATGTCTCAGATAGCAGGTACACACCCCACCATGCCACAGCCAGAATCACAAGCGACACACCGGCCGCCCGCCGATTGAGGCACCCGCGAGAAAGAAGACGACACACCAGTCTTATCACGCTCACGACCCCTCCTCCTTCGCACGGATCATCATCGCCCGCATCGCAAGCGGGCGAGCCCGGCCCGGGAGGGCGCCGATTGTGCTCAACAACACCCCAGGCAACAGAACACGCAAGAGAGCCCCATACACAACTAAAAAACCTACCCCAGAAACAAGCCCGCGACCAGCCAGCTCAACACGCGGCGCATCATCCCCAAAGCCAGCTACAGACCGGATCCAGAGCACAAACCCAAAGGACACCAAAGCCAAAACCCACGCAGGGAATAGAGTGCCAGATAGATCCCGAAAGGATATTCCAAGCGACACAGCACCCATAGACCCAACAAGCATCATGCCGACAAAAATCCCGACGCCAACAACCATCGCAAACTCCCACGCATGCTCAAAGCCAATACCCGCCACCAACGAGGCAAGAATGATCACAAAGGCCTGGGCGATCATCAAGCAAGCCCACCTCCGATACAACCCTTTCGAAATCATCGCTGGCTCAAACACACCCTGCAACATTCTGAATGGAAAGAACACCGCCATCCACTGGACCGCGGGGATCGCGTCAAGCCATTTCTCCGCCCAGATAAACCGGATCAGCTCAGGTATCCCGCACGCGATACTCATCCCCGCCGCCGACCCGATGACAAGCAACGCGCCCGCGGACCGTATCACCGCATCGCGATGCCGTGCATGCTCCGCCTTGATCGCACTCAGCGTCGGCAGTAATACCGATTGAAGATTGACGGAGACCACCATATCAATCTGTAAAATCAACTGGAACGCAAAGAAGTACACACCCAAAACCACCGGGTCCTGAAAGTAACCAATAACCCCGTACGATCCGAGCCGCAAAATGGTTAAACCGATCGCCCCGACAAGCATCCATACTGTCGTCATAAACAGCAATGGCCAAAGACGAAGCCTGAGTTTACCCCAAATCGGGAGCCGCCCGCACATCCATAGACCAAGCACCCACCCAAAGACCGATTGACACACCAAGGGCCACGCAAAGCTCATCGCTCCCATACCAAGCACCGCAAAAACGATCATGCTCGCATTCCGGAAGGTTCCAGAAAGCACCTCAAAGCGAGCCAACTCACGGTACCGAAGTTCTACCGAAAGCTTCGCCCGATACATAGTCCCCGGCGTACCGAGTAGTGTCCCCAATGCGAAGACCATCAACATTGAAACCAGTTGCGATTCTCCGTACAACCTTGACACAGGAATCGAGATACCCACCATGATGAGTGCTGTCAAAATGTTAAACCCACTCGCCATCCAGAACACCGCCGGGCATAACCGATCAAACCGCCGAGACCCCTTCTGTACAATAATCTTCCGCGTACCCCCATCCTTGAGAACCTGCACAAACGACGACACACTAATCGCGATCGCATACACCCCAAAGTCCTCTTTGAGCAGCAACCACCCAAGAACAATCTGCGCCGCAAAGCTCCCCCCCTTGGCAATAAATGTAGACAACAACATCCACGCCATCCCATTGGTGACATGCCCACCAAGACCGCTCCGTTTCATGTCGTCAGAATCCTGTTTCCTACTCACCAACAAAACCTCTATCAAAGTCAGTACCGCACGACAACAACGCCGCCATCTATATATCGGTCGTATCCACACCGAATCTCGATACGCCCCAGTTTCTCACAAAGTTCAATAAAAAAACGGTCCCAACAGGGACCGTCAAAAAATGAATCTTACACAAACTCGGCTTACGGCTGGTCACGGCCTTCCTGACCAAACATAAACATCGGCATCCCACCAGAAGAAATATCCTCGGTGTTGTAGATGTAATCAGCATCCAGCGCCTTCTCGATCCGCACCGAAACCTCCTGCAGATGCGCCTTGGTGTACGAATCAAGATTCCCGCCGTTGGCAAGCACCCGATCAGCGGTACCCTTGAGATCACGCAGGTGCATCGACGCAAGCGTCTTGACCGACATCGAAGCCGAGTTGAACCCAGAGTTATCCATCGACATGTCGATCAAACGATCCAGGTGCTCCCGCTGAAGGTTCCGGCGAAGCGAAGAAGTCATCGGCTTGCGGTTCGTGTACTTACCGCTGGAGCCCTCAATCATTTCGGACCACACCGAAGTCGTCACCGTCTGCATCAGCTCGGCAACAGTCAGTGCATCCTCATCAGCAGGCACAAACATCTCGTAGTCATACACACGACTAATCGTCTGAGGATTCAAAAGCATCGTCAATGCCGATGCCTGCATCCCCATCACACGGTCGTGAATCTGGAACGCCGAATCCGCCATGATCCCGCTGAAATCATCCCACCACTTGTCAACACTCGCGTGTGCAAGCAGCTCAGGAGTGATCCCGTAGGCATCATCCTCAAACGCGTTATCAATCACAAAGTCGATCGCCGCACGCTGACGCTCCACAGGCACAACCTGAATCGGCGCCTCGCCGTTGGGGTCACCCTTCTTGGAACGCGACACATACGCCGATCCAACCCAGTTGCCCATCATCGACAACGACTGCATCTGTGTACCGAGCGTAATCGAGTACCCACGACGCACACGCGACCATGAATCGCCGTCCTTGACAAACCCGTCGAGCAAGCTCCCACGGATCGCCTTGACAAGCGCCATCTGGTTATTCGCGTAATCAATCGGGTTCTCAGCAAGGTCATACCGACGCGACCGTGGGTCAGGACCCCATGTATCCTCATCGGTACCATAATCAAGCTTCGGCTCAGCAGCCCGGCTCAAGACCTTCTCAAGATCCCCAGACCCATAGCCATACTCGATCGCCCAGAGATCGTACTCGCCGATCCCGACCACCGAGTAATCACCCTGAATCTCGCCGCTGCCGGGCATCCGGATGTTAATCCCGTTGTAGTCCATCACCGAGCTCGACCAAGGCTCAACACCCTTGACCTTGTCGGAGTTGATGTCCTCAAGCGAGTGAGCGCTCGAGCCCTTGAAGTTGTGACGCAGACCAATCGTGTGACCGACCTCGTGGGCAACAAGCTCAGCGAGCATCGGACCAACGAACCACTCGGGCACACCGTCGATCATATCGCCAGCTTCCTTCTTATCACCAGCATCAGCCGGGGCCGCCTCGCCACCCTCATCACCCTCGTCCTCCGCATCATCATCAGCAGAGTTCTCAAGCATCGCAAGGTGCTCGGCAGGGATCATGTCACGCAGCCCAGGATTCTCCTCAAGCTGCTTGCGGATCATCTCGAGCATCTCATCACTAATCTCAGGCTCAGCAGGCATCTCCGCAGCGATGTTCAACATCCCGGCCATCGAAAGATTCATCCGCATCATCGCAAGATCAAGCGCCTTACCAGTCGCGGCCTGGCACATCCCAGAAACCTGAGAAGTCCGCCCGCCAAGACCATCAAACTCATCATCGCCGATCATCATCGCCGACTCATCGCTGATCCCATGCCCGCCGTACATCCCCATCGAGCGATGCTGCGCACGCTCATGAAGAATCTGCTCACGGCGCGAAGGCGAAGCCAACCGCAGACGAGGGTCCCACTTCGGGTTCGCCTCAAGCCAGCCCATCGTCTCAGGGCTCATCCCCTCAACAGCAAGGTTGCTCAGCAAATCTTCCCACCGGTAAGTAAATACGCGGATCCAGCCGTCGGTAAGAACAACATCAGCATCAAGAATCTCGCCCGTCATCGGGTTGACCCGTGATGGACCGATCGCCGTTGCGATGTCGTTGGAGATCCAACGGATAAAGTTGTAGCGGACATCCTCAGGATCCTTGTCCATGTTGGCGCCAGTGGTTTTGTCCTGATACTGAACCTGGATCGCCCCATCAATCCCGATCTCCCGGAACGCCTCGTTCCAGTACTCGATCCCCTGCTTGACATACCGCCGGTACCGCACAGGCACCGTGTGATCGATGTAGTAAACAATCGGCTCCTTCGGCGGACTCAGGCTCAGCTTCGGATCAGCCTTCTGGATATTCCAGCGGTTGATCATCCGCTGCGAGGTATCCGTCCAATCAAACTTCCCGAGGTCCGTGTAGTTGGTCACAAAGTACCCAACCCGCTCATCGGCCATCCGAGGCTTAAACCCCTTCGAGCCCTGAATGTTGGAAATCGAATAGTGGAACGACTTCATCGTCCCCCCAGCGACAGGACCCTTAAACTCGATCTCGATGTTCTTCGGGAACGCCTTGACCGAACTCACAACAGTCAGCGCTGGGTTGAGCCCGCTCGCAGAACGACCAAAGAACTTGCTCGATTTGCCAACAAGCAAACCATCAAGATCAATCACAGGCTGCCCGCTCGGACCCATCGTCAAAATCGGCACATCCAGAATCACACGGTCCGTCCAGATCATCTCAACAGAATCACGCGACTCCTGATCACCCGAAGACCGATACGAAATCTGAGGCTGTACAAGCATCAACCGCTTACCAACCTTCCGCCACTGCGTGTACATGTCGCCCGCCTGAAGACCCGCAAAGACCTCGCCCCCAGCAACAGTCATCGCAAAGAAGTGGTGCTGCTTGTCATACCCGCGAGGGAGCTCGGCGAGTACCTGATTCGTTTTGTTGTTCACATAGACCGAATAGAGCGAACTCCCATCAGCCGTAGAAACGACCTTCGTGAAGCCCTTGGAAACATCTTTCCAATCCTTGTAATCCTTCGCCGGCGCCGCAGCACCGCCCCCCCCGCGTGCCGCCGCCATCGCCGCCATCGCAGCAAAGTCGATCGACTCCTCCGGACCCGCCGCGACCGGCTCCTCCGCCATCGCCATCGAAGACCCCGCAACCAGAGCGCCAAGCCCGATCACCGATCCAACCAGTCCGCTCAGTACTTTACAGTTCGTCCGTAAGTTTGCACGCATCGATTACTCCATTGCTTTCTAAAAGGGGCGAGAGAACCTCGCCAGACCTGCCATTTCAATTTCGAGTCGACCAAAGACCGACCACCACCGCACCATCTCAAACGGTGCAATACCAATCGGCCCAAGCCACCACAGTCTCGATCGGTATCGGCCGCACGACGCGCCATACCAAACATCGCACAACTCTGGTGCGCACAACATGCGCCAGAACCGGCAATCCTCTATACAGCCCAAAAACACTCAGGTTTCAACAATTACCCAATTCAACCCCCACCCCATAGACCAACCCCACCCCAACCCCTCTTTAGCCCACCACCAGCACCGCCCCAACTGTCAGCACCACAAACATCACCCCCGACCAACGCACAACCGAATCCTTCATCGCAAGCTCCGTCGGGTCGTCATACCGACCGTCCATAATCAAGGTAATCGTCCGAAGCAGCCCCAGCATCGCAGGCATCACCGTCACCCAAAGCAGATTAAACGAGAAGCTCCCGCCAACCCCGCTCGCGAGCACAACCGACATGTCACCCTCCCGGCTTTGTACATAACCCGTGTAAGTCAAAAGGGTTGCAACCCCAACCACCACAACCATCATCCGAAGAATCTGATCCGAATACCGCTGCTGAACTTCCCTCGCCGCCGCCACATCAGCATCCCCCATCACCCGGCGCTCGCCAAGCCTTTTCCCGAATGCCAGGAACATACTCAGGAACAGCGTCGCATTGAGCAGCCAAGTCGAAGGCGTCACCGCCACCGCCGCACACCCCCCAAGCACCCGGATCACAAACCCGCTCGACAAACTCAGCACATCCAGAATCACCATGTGCTTAAACACCGCCGTATACAACAAAACATTGACCACATACCCCCCCACAAGCCCAAATACCCACCATTTGACCTCGCCAGGCACCAGCAAACCCAGCCCAGGTCCGATAATGAGCAGAGCAACCCCAAACACTTTCGCCTGCCCGATCGACACCCGCCCAGAAGCGATCGGCCGCTTGCATTTCCGAGGATGCACCCGGTCCTGCTCAATATCCGCCAGATCATTAAAAACATAACAACCCGAGGCCGCCAAACAGAACGAAAAGAACACAAGCCCCATCGTCACAAACAGTTGCACCCACCCGTTGCTCCCGCCAAGCGTCCCGTCCCCCACTGCAAACGCAGGCCCCGCAAGCACAAAAACCCCCTTGACCCACTGATGTGGCCGAGCCAGCTTGATCAAACCACATACAAGCCCACCATGACCACCATGACCACCAAGCCCCGCCTGTCCACCACGCTCAGTTGTATCAATTTCACTCATAGCATCTCCGCATCGACACAACGCACCCCAGCACTCAACAGTTCGCCCATCGATCAGATTGAATCCCACTCATTTGCCCAAAAACCCGGCATCATTCGCCGATAGACCACCTCAATGCCGATATATCTTTCACATATGTCTTCTGACCAGTGCCCATCCAAACAAATCACCCCGGCCGGAAAGTGGTGCATGATCACCACGGTCCTCCTCCTCCTCGCCATCACCTGGCCATTTATCCTCACCGACAATCAATCGGGCCGCGGGGCCTACGACGACCTCATCTACCACTGGCCAACCATCCAATCCTTCGCCCAACAACTCCCCTCCCCAGACCTCTCAGACTACGCATCGGCAACCACCCCCGCCTACCACCTCGAACTCGCCATCGTCAACCGCCTCGGATTCTCACGCACCTTCGTCCAGCTCTATGCCAACCTCTGGACCGTCCTCCTCCTCGGACTCCTCGCCTACAGAGCCGGCAAATCCTTCGGCAAACAAGGCCTCCTCATCACCCTCCCACTCCTGACCTCGATGTATGTCCTCTTCCCCGCCATCTGGCTCCTCCCAGACAACGCCGGCTGGCTCGCCGTACTCCTCATCCTCATCCTCGCCCTCGATTACCCCCTTTCAACAAAAAACACCCTCACCGCAGGTATCGTCCTCGCATTCCTCGTACTCATCCGTCAGGTCCACATCTGGGCCGCCGCCATCATCTGGATCACCGCCTGGATCGGCACCGACCCCCAAATCCCCACCCTCCCCAAACTCTTCACTGATCCCGCCAACAGATCCCGCTGCCTCATCCTCGCCCTCATCGCAACCATTCCAGCGGCCCTCCTGCTCTACTACTTCCTCCGCCTCTGGGGCGGACTCGTCCCCCCATCCTTCCAAGACAACCACCAAGGCCCAAACACAGCAACCCCCGCCTTCATCCTCACCCAGATCTCAATCCTCTCCGTCTTCTTCGCCCCCCTCCTCTACCCCCAACTCAAAGCCATCCTCAAATCCCACCGCAACTGGATCATCGCCGCCCTGGCCCTAGGCCTCCTCATTGCAATCATCCCAGAGTCAACCTACTCAAAGGATGCCGGACGCTTCTCAGGCTGGTGGAACATCATCAATAAACTCCCCACCCTCGCAGACCGCTCCCCCATCCTCCTCCTCGGTGCCCCCGCAGGTGCACTCGCCTGTGTTGTCTGGTCATCCCTCATCTCCCGCCGTGACACCTGGATTTTCGCGACAACTCTCGCCGCCTTCACCGCCGCCCAAACCGCAAACCACGCCAGCTGGCAGCGATACCACGAACCTCTCCTTCTCATCCTCATTATCCTCATCCTCACCCGAGCCCCCATCGCCATCCAGCACTCAAAGCGAGTAATCCTCAGTTCCCTCGCCCTCGCCGCCATGCTCGCCGCCATCACCATCCCCACACTCTTGAACGCCCAGCCTATCACTACACCAACCGCTCAAACAGCCACAATTACACAATTCACGCCCCACTTCTCCCAAATTCCATGATCCAACCCACATCTAGCAGCGTAATCATCCTCCCGGGTCAACAAACCCACAAATCCCGCCGATGAAACGCCATCGGCGGGTAGTATGTACACCCGCTGGTCTCTATCCAGTTATCACCCAGTGACCACAACAATCGCACCAAAGGAACAGGCGCTATGACCGATCAAAAAAGAGCACTTATCACAGGCATCACCGGACAAGACGGCTCATACCTCGCCGAGTTCCTCCTCTCTAAAGGCTACGAAGTCCACGGCATCATCCGACGCGCCTCCTCATTCAACACCGAACGCCTCGACGAAATCTACCAAGATCCGCACATCGACGGCGCAAACCTCAAACTCCACTACGGAGACCTCTGCGACGCAAACAACATCAATAAAATCATGGACACCGTCAAACCACACGAGGTCTACAACCTCGGCGCACAATCACATGTCCGCGTCTCCTTCGACATGCCCATCTACACCGCCGACACCGTCGGCATGGGCGCCCTCCGCCTCCTCGAAGCCATCCGAGACTTCCAAGACAAGTCCGGACAAGAAGTCCGCTACTACCAAGCATCCTCCTCCGAAATGTACGGCAAAGTCATCGAGACACCACAAAAAGAAACCACACCCTTCTGGCCACGCTCCCCATACTCCTGCGCCAAAGTCATGGCACACTGGGCAACCGTCAACTTCCGAGAGTCCTACGGCATGCACGCTTCCTGTGGCATCCTCTTCAACCACGAATCACCACGCCGAGGCGAAACCTTCGTTACCCGCAAGATCACCCGCGCAGTAGGCCGCATCAAACTCGGCATGCAAGACAAGGTCTACCTCGGAAACCTCGACTCCAAACGAGACTGGGGCTTCGCAGGCGACTATGTCAAAATGATGTGGATGATGCTCCAGATGCCAGAAGCAGACGACTATGTCGTCGCCACCGGCCGCACCATCTCCGTCCGAGAGTTCGCAGAAATGGCCTTCAACTCCGTAGGCCTCAACTTCGACGACCATGTCGAGTTCGACCCACGCTACCTCCGCCCCGCAGAAGTCGACCTTCTCCTGGGCGACGCATCCAAAGCCAAAGAAAAACTCGGCTGGGAACCAGAAACAACCGTCGAAGAGCTCGCCGCCATGATGGTCGAGCACGACATGGAACTCGCCTCCCGCGAAAAAACACTGAAGGACGCCGGCCACAAACTCCCAGAGTTCACCGGACACGATCAGTAATGAGTCCATCGAAGTCAACACCACCCGTTCGTCAGTCTCCGAACGGCGCCGAACGAATCCTGACCATTGTGCAGGATCTGGGACCGGGCGGTACCCAGCGTTCCGCCGAGAATAACGCAATTTCATACCACAATGCAGGACGCGCTTCCGCGGTGCTCGCGCGATTCAAAGGCGGCGACCGAGTCCAAAGAATCGAAGACGCCGGCGTTCCAGTCTTTCTACCAGACCCAAACCGGGATGAAACAGACCCTGCGATCATTGAACAAATTGCAGAGTGGAATCCAAGCGTCATCCAGTTCCACAGGCACGGATGCAGCGAACCCTCATGCGGCATCCTTCTCAAAGCCATCGCTGACAAACTCGGTCACCGAGTACCCACCGCCGAACTCAGCCATTTCGGGCGCTGCGACCGCACCGAAGACCGACTCCTCTTTGATCTGCACATGCAACTCTCTGTCGCATGCCTCAAGCGATACCGCAACTGGGCCAGAGGCCTCAAACCCCAGCCAGTGTCGATCACCGTGCCCCACATGATCGACACGGACCGCTTCTTTGCCGCCACCTCTGAAGAAGCGAACAACTTCCGCAACGAACACAACATCCCCCGCGACGCATTCGTCTATGTACGCGTCGGCCAGCCCATCTCCTTCAAATGGACCACAGGGATCGTCCACGCCTTCGCGGAGGTCGCCAAGAAACAACCAAACTCTTATCTCGTGCTCGTGGGACTCCCAGACAATGTCCGCGCAGCAACCGAGTCACTCGATGCACAAACCCGTGAACGCATTGTCATCATCGATTTCCTCAACGGAGATCCAGCCCTCCGCGCCTGCTACACCGCCAGCGATCTCTTCATACACACCGCCAATGTTGGTGAAACCTTTGGCCTCGTCCTCGCCGAAGCCATGGCGTGCGGCACTCCATGTCTCACCGTATCAACACCCACCCGTGACAACTCCCAAGGGAGTGTGGTCGGTCATAACGATGCCGGGATCGTCCTCGCAAACGAATCACTCCTCGCCCAGCACATGCTCATGCTCGCCCGCGATCCCGATCGCCTCGCCCAGCTCGCCAAACGAGCCCGCCCACGCGTGCTCGAACACTTCCATCACGACACCGTGATCCCCGATGCACTACACGCCCTCGATGCCACCGCAATGCACGCAGGAGATCCTGATGCACTCCGCAAAGCAATCGAGCAACGACCCCACCTCATGCCCCACAACAATGTACTCCAAGCCCCAGAACAGATGGTGGGGGCACACGCACTCAAAGATCGCATAACCGTCGCCTGCAAGGAAACCTTGTTCATCTACCAAGCATACACCGCCATCAAAAAACGCTGTGCACGATAATAAAAGCCAGCAATCAAAAATGAGCACAAGAATCGCAATCATCGGAGAAGTATTCTCACCAAACCTCGGTGACGGCGTCATTGCAGATTGCATGTCACTGCTCATTGATCGCGCAGGCGCAACCCCAGTCCATGTTGATCTTTCAGGAAAGTCCTCCTGGACAGATTCATTCCACCCACAAAGCGTGCGGATAGCACCAACATTCAGTAGAGCCATGTCCGCCGCCATCCCACAACGAGTACGCGGTGCTCTCAGAGAACGCGAGTGGCTCAAAAAAAACCACCAAAAACTCGCAAACAGAGTCGCGGAGTATTCCAAAGACTGCGACGCCGCAATCCTCGGCGGCGGACAACTCCTCCACGATAACACCCTCCGTTTCCCAATGAAAATCCGCTCCGCGACCAAAGGACTCAAAGACGCCGGGATAACACGCATCGCAGTTCTTGGCTGCGGCGTCGGATACACATGGTCACCGCGCGGGACGCAAATCCTCAACGAAGCATTCGAACCACTCGACCTCGCTTGGCTCGGAGTTCGCGACCCGACATCACTCAAAGTCATCAAATGCGTCATGCCCTCCCACGCCAACAAAGGACATTGGAGCACCGATGTAGCGATATGGTCCGACGAAGCCTACAAAATCAATCCGATCCCGCTCGACGCCGACCGCACACATGTCGGTATCGGCATCATCAAGCCAGGAAGTGCGCTCGGTCGCGTGCTGGGCGACAATGATCCGCTCGTCCACGAACTCGCCTCACGATGGAAGGAAGTCGTCTCGGGACTCCAAGCCCGTGGCCACCGCGTCACACTCTTCAGCAATGGCGACCCGCACGACCACGCCTTCGCCCAGCGCGTCGCAGAAGTATGCGACGGCTCACAACTCAACCCACGTCCGACACGCCCGGACGAACTCGTTGAACAAATATCACAGTTCGGCAGCGTCATCGCACACCGGCTCCACGCGCACATCATCTCGTATGCTCTCCGCGTCCCCGCCCTCCCGCTGGTCTGGGACAAGAAAGTTCAGGGATTCGCCGAGATCACCGACCGAGAAAATCTCTACCTCCCGCGCGATCGACAATCCCCACAAGACATCCTCGACGGGCACAAAAAACTTCTGTCCACCGAGTTCAACGACGCCAAGAGAATCGAGCACCGGGAACTTACAGCCTCCCATGTCCGTGAAGTGGTCGCACTGCTCAACGCGTAAGACGCAGACCACGCAGCACACTTTCAAGCGGCTGGGCAACCCGACCAGGCACGCTCTGAAGCACCCAAGTGATCGTCATCGTCAACGCTTCGGACCGCATAAGTATGCACAACAACAGATACAAACCACTGCCCACAATAACGACCCCGCTCGCAAGCACCCCGTCGAGGACCAGCGATCGTCCATAGAAAGGCGTAGCAGCAACCGCAGGTATCCCGAACCCCAATACGCACGCGAGGATAATCGGGGTGAGTTGTTTCGCTCCTCGTCTCAGACCAACACTCGAAGGCAGGAGCGAATCGGCAAACCACGCGATCGCTGTGATCAAGTGAATCACCGATTGCGTCGTGGCAAGAGCAATCACGCCGAACGGTGCCGACACAATCGCACCAATCAAATACAGCAACGCAGAGCCCGTCGACAGCCACAATGCAGCTGAAAAACGCCCCTGCGCCAACAAGTAACTCCGCGACGGATGCGCAAGCAACCGGATTCCCATCGCGACCGAAAGCAACTGGAAAGCAATGATCAAGCCGGGCCACTTCTCGATCGGTAAAGCGTTAGAAAGCACCGGCTCGGCGAGCGCCGCCTGGAGAAAGCAAACAGGCATCCCGATCGTGGCCAAGACCCCAACAGACTTGAGAAAGCCATTGCGTTGACGCTCGGGCTCCCGCGCGGTTCCCGAAAGCGCCGCAAATAAAATCGTTGACAAGTTGATTGCCATCAACCGGATCGCCTGCGCAGACATGTTCGTCGCATACGCAAAGATCCCAACAACCGCGTCTGAAAAATATAGCCCAAGCACCAAAGGAGGAGCATTGACAGAAAACCAATCAGCCAAGCGAGTACCCACCAGCCGACTCGCGTCCCCCAGCAAATACTTCCACCGCCTCACCCGAGGCTTAAGCGAACAACGCGGATGCCCCAACACCCAGAAAATCACCACACGCGCAGCCGTACTCGCAACAAGCGCCAGCGGGAATGTCTTGGCGCCGAAATCAAGCAACGCAAAAATGATCTGGCAGACAAGCAGTAAAATGCCGCCAGTAAACAGACCAGTGACATACCCCCCGAATCGATTTTCAGACAGCAACTTCGCTTCAGGAACCGACTGAAGCGATCCGAGAAACGGCGCAGGCACACACAACAACACAAGCACAATCAACTCAGGACGGTCATAAATCCGCGCCATCGGGTACGCAAGCGACGCGGTGACCACCGAGGCAACGAGCCCCATCAGCCCCGAAATCCAGAAAGCCGGACCCGCCCAAATCTTGAACGCCTTTTGACGAGTCACTAAGATCTCGCGTGCCCCGGATGTACGGATCAGATCCGAAAACGCCATCACAGGGATCGTCAGCGCCCACGCACCAAAGGCATCAGGCCCCAACAGCCACGCAAGAATGAACTGGACCACGAGCCCAAGCAGCTTGAGCAAAATATTCGAACCAGCCGATTGAAACACCCCGCGCGTCGTGGACTTGTTCAGTGATCCTGTCAAAGTACTTTACTCCAGTGCACCACCACCAATGGGGACAACAACCCGCTCTTTGACAGGAGTATACCGCGGCATCGTCCGGATGGTCGATTCACCAGCACGCCCGGCATACTTATCTTCATCAACACTCTCAGGCATCGAGACCTGATTCAGCACGACTGGATTCGCGTCATACATCACAATCGAGAAGTTGTCCTGAACCGCAACATTCCCCGAGTTCAGATCCCAAATCTTCGCAGCCACATCCCCGCCGAGCGTGTTGAAAGTCGCCAAACGCGGTTCGGCGAGACAAACCACAGCCACGGTGACCGAGTGGGTCGCAATGTTAATCGTTTCACCCACAACAGTCACATCATACATGGTACCCGAGGCGTCCCTTCAAGCTCAAGATACCCCTGGTAGTTTCAGCTCTCATCTTGAACTACTCAAAGCCCAAGCCCGATCTCCCCACCAGCCAAAGCTGCAGGGATTGCAGCCATCATCGATCCAACAAGTACAGACAATCGCAAGCTGCGTTTCACAAGTTTCCCTCTCTGATAAGATTGTTCTTGGTCAGTTAATGATTCAGTAATTACAGCACGCCTCTTCGGCCGTCCTGCAGAAATAGAACTCTCAATGATTACCGCTCAATATCAACCACCTGAGCCCGATGCGAAACACCGCCATTCCCCCACACCGCCCCATCAGGCAACACCAACTCATACCCATCCACCCACCACCCATTCCCCACCAACGACAAATCAATATGCCAACTCGAACGCGAGGCTACCCACCCTTTCAAACCACTCAATCCGCCAGGCCTCCAAGACCCACCAAACGCACCCCGCTCCTCAAACGCATCAACAAACCCGCCCCCCCCCTCGAACTCATCAAACAACCCAAGCGAAGCCGACCCCCGCACCGTATTAAAATCACCAATGATCAAGGCCGGTTTCAAAGCAGGCCTCTCGTCGCGCCCCTCTATGTGCAGCGACTCAACCACCCTCCCCATCGATTCCATCCGATGCACCGAAGGCTCACTCGGCAGATCCACAAACCACACACCAAACTCCCCAAACTGCTCCCCCCCATCAAGCACCATCTTCACCGCCCAACCAAAGTCCCCCGTGGTCCGCAACGCATCATCGCCCGCCCCCTCCCCGCCGCTTGCCGAAACAGTCACCGT
>Ga0316203_1001527_pt1 | contig 16069 bp, 17 predicted proteins | sample 6monrhotite_MG_FD_204940 | JGI IMG/M metagenome (GOLD analysis project Ga0316203, IMG submission 204940) | Microbial mat bacterial communities from mineral coupon in-situ incubated in ocean water Damariscotta River, Maine, United States -... | ecosystem: Environmental > Aquatic > Marine >... | reverse complement strand
CTTCGGGGACCACCTCATGGCGATCTCGTGGACCGGCTACCCCGACGACACCGTGCGCTTCGGAGACGAGTGCTCCCTCCAGGACGTGGTCCTGTGATTCGAAGACGAGCACGTGGCCCTGCGATTCGAAGACGAGCGCTCCCTTCAGGACGTGATCCTGTGGCGACCCTTCAGGGATACGTGCTCTGGCGGACCAAGCACGAGGAGCGGGCTGCGGAGGTCGACGGGCTCGAGGGCGACGCCGAGGCGCTCGCCGCCCTCACGGAGGGCGCCCTGGTGGCGCGCCGCGCTGGCTACACCCCCTCGCTCTCGGACCTCGCCGCCTCGCCCCTGGACGAGCTCGCCTGGATCGCTGCGGCGAAGCACTACCGCGCGGAGCTCGCCTGGGAGGCCGAGGGCATTCGGCCTGAGGGCGTGGTGGACCACCTCCACGATCTCATTCACGAGCACGCCAAGCAGCTCCGCGCGCGGAAGCGAGGGGCGTAGTGGCGATCCCCCGCACCTTCCAGATCCTCTACGGAGCGCAGACGGTTCCCCTGCCGCATGCGACCACGACCCCCAGCGGCTACGTGCTCGACCTCGTGAGCCTGCAGGACGTGGAGCGGGCCTACCGCTCTTTCACCCTGGGCTTCACTTGCGTGATTCGCGGGACGGGAACTGACGCTCAATTCGCGACGGCCCTGCAGGCCCTGCGCGCGGCCTTCAGCAAGCCCAATCAGGACCTCACGATAAACATGGAGGGGGTCGCCCAGTTTGCTGGGACCGGCGCGGCTCACACCTTCATGGGCGCGGAGGCTTCCTTCGTCTCCGACCCAGGCTTCCAGGGCCCTCGCTCTCACGGGCTGCGGGTCACGATCACGGGCGCCCTCCCCGCTGACCTTGCTGGGAAGGACGGGCGATTCTCAGCTACCACCGAGCTCACCAAGACGGAGGTCGGCAAGCGGGTCCTTCAGCTCACGGCGAGCTACTCGGGGCTGGGCGGGACGAGCGCGAGCGGCCACCTCGCCACCTTCGAGGCCTACGCAGCAGCGATCGCCGGCACGCTCGGGGGCGACTTCGAGCTCGCTGTCCCCGCCAGCTTCAGAAGGGGCGACGACGACTTCTCGGCGACCTTCTCGACCACCTACACGGAGCTCCTGAGCCCGCAGAGCGATCAGGGCACCAACGATCCTCGGCTGGTGAACACCCGATATCGCGTGGAGCGCTCGAACGTGGAGGCGCTGCTTGCCGAGGGCCTTGGCGGGGCTCCTCCTTCGCGGGTCCGCGTGTCCTTCTCGACGGGAGTCCTCGTCTCCGCTGGGGTCACCGAGGCCTTCGTCGTGGAGTCGGTGATCCTGCCCTTCCTCGAGAGCCGAGCCGCCGCAGCCGGAGTCACGGGCAACCTGAGGGTCGTGGGTGAACAAGTCACGATCGAGCTCATGGAGAAGCGGGCCGCTGGCTACGTGGACTTCGAGGGGAACAGCTCGGACCTAATCGAAGCGGCCGTCGAGGTCCTGGAGGTGGACTTCACCGGCAAGAACCCTGTGGCCGTCCTGGACCCGGAGGACCCCTACAAGAAGGAGGTCCACGAGGGCCCGGGCTTTATCACCCGGAAGGTCACGATCTTGGTGAAGGAGCTCGGGTTCAGCCCGTGGCACGCGACCAAGGCCAAGGACGACTGGGTCGCTTCAAGCGAGGCGCAAGGCTTCGAGTTCCTGCACTCCGAGCACGCCGAGGGCTACAAGGATCTCGCCCTGCCCAACGGCACGGTCACCACGAGCCTCGTTGAGACCGGCTGGATCCTCTTCTTCGAGTGGATCGGCGAGGACAAGAGCAGGCCGACCACGGGAGGCGACCGTAAGAAGAGTCGGCCGATCACCCAGCCTGGCCTGGAGCTGGGCAACTAGTGGCTAGGGGGAACACAAACGAGGGAAACAACCTCCTCAAGGAGATCGTCAAGGAGCTTCGCAAGCAGAACAGCGAGAGCTCTGGCGTGCGAAGCATGGCCAGCGGCGGCGGGCGTGGCCGCGGTGGCGGTCGCGGTCGCGGCGCCGCAGGCCGTGGGCGCGGCGGGTCAAACACAGCCCTTGGCGGATCTCTTGCCACGACCGCCCTTCGCCTCGGCGGCCTGGCTGCCAACTACGGCGCGTCCGGCGCACTCAACGCCTCCCGCGGCGGCAGCGCTAGCGCAGGGTTCGCGCGGTCCGGCCTTCAGGCAGCCGACACGATCCTTCCCAGTGCGGTCTCCAACTTCCTGGGTGTTGGGCAGACCGTCCGAACCCTCAACGGCGCCGAGAACGACCTCAACGCCGTGACCAACCCGATCGCTCGCGTGGCCGGTGCCAAGGCGATCACGCCGCAGGTCAGGAACCTCCTCGCGGGCGAGTTCGTCCAGCAGAACAAGCGGCTCCAGGCCGATCGAGATCTCAACGCAGCCGCCACCACGGACAAGGTTCTCGACGCGGGTGACCCGAACAGCATTATCGGCCAGGTCCTCGGAGGCCTGAAGAAGCTTGGGGAGGCCCTCGACTCGATCACGACCACCTCGCCGAGCACGGCGGGTTAGCCGTGGGCGTGCAGATCGTCCCCGGGGTGACCCTCGGCGGGATCCCGCTCTCGTGCGCTAGGGGCCAGACCCACTCCTGGACCTACCTTGCGGGGGTTCACCCCTACGTCGGGTCCTTCCTGGTCTCCCGCCCTCGGGCCCTAGCGATTCAGAAGCGGGGCGAGAAGCAGCTCAACAGCGTTCTCGACCAACCGCTGAAGTCGGGCACCCGCGGGTCACGCCCTAGGGAGGTAGGCCCCCTCACGCTCAAGATCCACGCCCCCGGGAGGGAGCTGCTGGAGATCGGCGGCCTCTACGCGGGCCCCGTCAAGGCAGGCACCAACCTCAGCACGTGGACGATTCAAGTCTTTGACGCCCGCTGGCTGTGGGTCGGGATCCAGGTCGAAAAGACCTACAACAAGGCGATCCCCTCGGGGGAGACCCGCTGGAACGGCGAAGAGTTCGTCCCTCCCCAGGCCGCGGAGACTGTGGCGGACGTCACCTACCGCCGAGCAACCCTGCGATTCGGCCAGCCTTGGACCGCGCTTGAGGTCCTGGAGGACGTGCTCGCCGAGCTGTGCGGCGCTGACGGCTACGTGATCGAGCAGAGCGCGGCATTCTCCGCCCAGGCGCCGATCAGGGACCTCGAACTCAGCGACCCCGGCCCGCAGGCTCTCTCGCGAGTCCTGGCCCACATTCCTGGCGTGACGGTCTGCCCGGACAAGAACGGCGTGATCCGCGTGTTCTCGACGCTCGATCAGAGCGAGATCGCCGTGGCCTCCGGGGCTGGGCTTCCGCTCGCCGGCTCAGGCATGTGGAGGGTCGTCGATCGATCCCTGGTGCGCCCGGCCAAGATCCGGGTCTATCTCAGCCGGGAGCAAGAGGTCCGATTCGACCTCGACCTGGGCTCTTCCTTCCCTCGAGGGAAGCAGCCGCCTTGGCTGGAGAACGTGATCCAGGTCAGCGACAAGACCTTCGAGCTCGCGGACGGGCGAGAGGTCGCCGCGGGCTCGTGGATCACGTTCGTGGAGTTCTTCGCTGCCCTGGCTTCGGGCAAGAACACGAGCACGAACGGAGCCGGCGCGAACCCAGTGGCGGTCCCTGGTGGGCTGACCGAAGACCTCGTTCGCGCCTACTCGCTCGCGGGCCTGAACTACATTTCGCGCCGCTTCATTTTTGCTAAGGGGACCTTCGACCAGGTCTGGGCGGGTCGCTTCGCCGCGGTCGCGACTCACTGGCGCCGAAGCTTCAGGATCGCTCCCCAGTGGGCGGACCGCATGCGGACAGTCGTCGCCCGCCGCGCGGTCGTCACGGACGCAGAGGCGGCCAAGAGGGCTCCGGCGCCGGTCTACACGGACTTCGTCTTGAAGCCGCACCTGCGGACCCTCTTCGACTCCCCCGACGCCCTCGGCTTCCAAGTCCTCGGCTGGGCCGCAGACCTCAAGGACGCCACGGTTGCACCAGTCAACGTCGAGGTCGTGAACGCTGGCGCCGGGATCATTCGGCTCGTCCCCAAGCCAGACCTCTTCGGAGTGTACGAGGACATTCAGCTCGGCCAACTGAGCAGCCCCGCGCCGGCGGCAAGCGCAGCGGACGTGCGCGCGCTCTGGGTGGGGTCCTCGAAGGGCGGCGCGATCGGCCTCAAGGCTGACTTCAAACTCTCCGCGATCCTCAGCATGACCCCGGCGTCGCCAAACAACGAGGGCCGCCTGCACGTCGAGGAGGTCGGGATCGCCGAGGCGGTGGAGCTCCTGGGGCAACCTGCGCCTACGTCGAGCAAGGGCCCAGTCTTCGAGACCATGACCCGCCTTGAGAGCGCGCGCTTCGCTTGGAGGGACGACTTCAGGAGCGAGATCCTGGACGCGGTCTTTGACGGTGGCGAGCTGCCTCGAAGTCTCCTGGCCAACGAAGAGACCGTGCGCGACGTGGCTAAGGCTCAAGCCGCGCGAGTGGCTTCTCACTTTCTCGATCGAGCCGAGGGGAGTTTCGCCGTGACTCTGAATCCTGCCGTCCAGCCCACGGGCAACCTGCAGGCCGTGACGCACTCCTTCGGCCTCGACGGCCGGGGCCGCACGACCTACAAGACCCAGCTCACCATGCCGCCGGCCTCGGCCGCGATCCGAGTGGACTCCCTGCTCCCCGAGAGCACGCGCCGAATCCTCCTGCACCTGGTGCAAGAGTGAGCAACCCCGGCGGCCACATTGCGGACCTGATTCTCCGGGGGGTCTCCCCTCGGCAGCACTTCGACCCGGAGTGGGACCTCGCCCTTCGGCTCGTGACCTACTCCTGCCGAGCGATCGCCAGCGAGCAGGACGACCCGCTCGCCGTCACCCGCATGGTCGAGGACACCTTCGGGGACGACCTTGGGTGGAACCTCTGGCAGAGCGAGGATCGCCGCGAGCGGCACCACGGCTGGGGGACGGCCTGGCCCTCAATCGTGGTCCAGGCTGGGAAGGCTCCGCGTGGGGCTCCCACTCCTGGAGCAGCAGCGAAGCGCGGCGGGCTCGGTGGCACCCGTGCCCGAGGTGCTGCGAGCGAGACCAAGATCCTCCCGCTGCTCAAGGTTGACGAGGAGGACGCTCGCTTCAAGAAGGCTGAGCCTGGCCTTCCCGAGTGGGCCGGCCTGTTCCCCAAGGGCGCCACTGGGACACGCGGGTCCGGGACTGAGGAGCGCTCCCAAGAAGAGACCTGGCACCCCGACTTCCTCAACGCGCTCTTTGCCGTGAACCGCGCTGGCGACCCAGAGATCGGCACCAGGATCTACGACCTCAAGGACGACTCCTCGCCTGACCCGGAACGCTGGGCGCACCTCCAGAGCTCGTTCAGCGTCTACAAGCTTCCGCCGGCGGGGATCTGCGGCGGGAAGATCAAGGGCAACGGCCTGGCGCTCCAGCTCGGCAGCGGAGGGCGTCTGGAGGGCGGGAGCCCTGGCTACGGGGTCGTGGCCGACCACGACATTGGCGAGTTCGGAGTCCTGGCGAACAACGAGGGCCAGCTCGGCGGGCCCTTCGCGGTCAACCTCAACAAGACCTGCCGTCACAGCCTCGGGAAGGACCACGACGGGAGGCCGTTCAGGCCAGCCCACCTCGCGGTCGGCCCGAATCACGGCACGCTCTTCATGAGCCCGTACGAGCAGGACGGGCCCGCCAAGTTTGAGCGCACGCCGTGGCCGAAGAGGATCGAGCCCGACAGGGGTAAGTGGCGGCGGGCACACCTGCTCTTCAACCCCGACCCCCCGCACAACGTCGGATCGCCGGCGGCCGGCGTCGGCCTCTGGGAGTGGCTCTACAAGGCCGAGCTCTCGACGGTCGTCCCTCCGTGGGAGCCTCCGCCCAGGCAGCCCCCGCCCGAGGGAGACCCGCCTCCTCCTGGGGGAGACCCTCGCCAGCCGCCGCCCCGCCAACCGCCGCCGGGCGAGGGAGGGATCCCTGAGGGCGGCTTGAACCTCGTGGCGGGCGTTGGCCAGACTACGGGCTTCGGCTTCGAGCTTGTCGGGGGACGTCCTCCTCTAAACGGCGAATCTGGCCCTCGTGCGTATATCCACGGGAGCCAGTGCACGATCCTCCCAGGCGTGATCTTCCAGCCTGGCACCACGGCGAAGGGCGAATACGACACCACGGGGACCGACCCCGGCGCCTTCTCCGAGGAGGACGCCCAGCAGATCCTCCTCGGCGAGCTCGCTGGCGGAATCTCGAGCTACGTCGGCGGTGAGGGCGCGCTCTCCGACCGAGGGCTCGCCGCGGCCGCTGGTGACAAGATCAAGGGGGGCTGGTCCTACGGAACCGGCCGTATGGTCGTCGCCTCCGTGGAGGCCGGCCTGGCCGACCTGCTCGCCGGCGACTACGACACGACCACCCCCGCCACGACCTCGGGCATGGTCTTCCCGCCTGGCGTCTCGACGGTGGACTTCGCCTTTCCTGACTCGGCCTTCGATTCGCTGATCCGGGGCGGCGTGCGCGTTCAGGGCGCCACGGGCAGCGAGGTCACCTTCACGCCCTACGACTCTGCAGGGGCCGTCCAGGCGGGCCTCTTCGGGGTCGGCCCCAAGGGCGTCCGCGTGCAGGAGGTCTCCGCTCCTGGGGCTCCTGCGACGGCAGGCCAGGGCTACGTCTACGCCAACGGCGGGAAGCTCTACTACCACGTGAACGGCGGCTCGGCCGTGGACCTCACGGCCGCTGGCGGCGGCGGGCTTCCCGGCACGGGGACGGCTGGCGACCTCCTGCACTGGAACGGCTCGGCCTGGGTCGCGACGCAGACGACCTTCGGGGGGCTGACCCTCGCGGACGACCTCACGTGCACCAACGCCACGGTGAACGGCAAGCTGACGGTCACCGGCATGATCGACCCCACGGGGATCGAGTTCACGCCGCAGGCCGGAACCGTCGGCCCCATGAGCGGGACCGACCGAGGGTTCTGGACCTCGACCTCGAGCGTCTTCGGGACCCGCGGAGTCTGGCGCGACGGGACCGACAATCACGCGATTGCCTACGAGCTCGACTGGCAGAAGCAGACCGCCTCGCCCTCCGCTGACACCATGTGCCTGCAGCTGCAGAGCGAATACACGGGCGGCGGCTTCGGCTCGGTTGGCTTCGGGACGACGCTGGAGTTCAGGCAGCGCCACAACACGACCAACTACTACACCGGGACGATCACCAGCGAGCTCACGTCCACGGTCGCGCCCTTCAGCACGGACCTGGTCTTCTCGACTGGCTTCGAGACGTCGAGCCTCAGCGGCTTCCGCACCGAGCTCCTGCGGCTCCAGGAGAAGGGCACGGGCACGGGCCTGGTCAAGATTCTGCAGGGGGTGATCGAGCTCACGCCTTTGGCAGCCGCACCCACGGGAACCCTCGCGCAGGGAATGCTCTACCCGAACTCCAGCGACGGGAAGCTCTACTACCGCAACAACGTGGGGGCCTGGGTAGACCTCACGGCGGGTGCGGGCTCGTCCGTCTTCGCTGACGACGTCTTCCGCGTGCAAGACAACGCTGACGCCACGAAGGAGCTCGCGTTTGAGCTGAATGGGGTCACCACCGGGACCCTGCGCACGCTCACGGTCCCCGACGCCTCGGGAACGATCATGCTCACGAGCGCGATCGGGAGCACGGTCCAGGCGTACTCGGCAGACCTCGACACCTACGCCGCAAACCCGCTCACCGCGGCCGAGCTCACGCAGCTCCAGGCGATCGACGCGACCACGATCAGCGCTCTGCAGTGGGGCTACCTCGGCGCCACGGGCGGGACGATCTGGACGATCGCGAACGACGGCTCGGGGAGCGGCCTCGACGCTGACCTGCTGGACGGGCAGGAGGGCACCTACTACCTCGCGCTGGCCAACGCGACCGGGCAGCTCGCTGTGGCCAACGGAGGCACAGGCTCGGCGACGGCCGCCGGCGCGCGCACGAACCTCGGGCTCGTGATCGGCACCGACGTCCAGGCCTACGACGCCGACCTGCTAACGCTCGCTGGACTTGCCTACGCGCAGGGCTCGATCGTGATCGGCGACGCCGGTGGGAACCCCAGCGAGCTCACAATCGGGACTACCGGGAAGGTTCTCACGTCCAACGGGACTACAGCGGCGTGGGAGACCCCTGCTGCTGGTCCCACGGTCTTCGCCGACAACGTGTTCCGGGTTCAAGACAACACGACCCCGAGCAAGGAGCTTGCCTTCGAGCTCAGCGGGGTCGTTGGGACCCGCACGCTGACTGTTCCAGACGCGTCTGGAACGATCTCGCTCACCTCGGACGTGATCCCTGTGGCTACCGGCGGCACGGGCGGGATCACTGCGGCGGCTGCGCGGGCCAATCTTGGAGTCGCGATCGGGAGCGACGTTCAGGCCTACTCGGCTGACCTCGACACCTACGCCGCCAGCCCACTCACCGCGGCCGAGCTCGCGCAGCTCCAGGCGATCGACGCCACGACGATCAGCGGGGCGCAGTGGGGCTACCTTGGCGCCACCGGCGGCTTGATCTGGACGATCGCCAACGACGGCTCCGGCTCCGGCCTGGACGCTGATCTACTCGACGGGCAGGAGGGCTCCTACTACCTCGCCCTAGCCAACGCGACTGGGCAGCTCGCCGTGGCCAACGGCGGAACCGGGTCCAGCACGGCTTCTGGCGCACGCACCAACCTCGGCGTGGCAATCGGGACGGACGTTCAGGCCTTCGACGCCGACCTGACCACTCTCGCGGGGCTCGCCTACGCGCAGGGCTCCCTCGTGATCGGCAACGCTAGCGGGAACCCCAGCGAGCTTGTGATTGGCACCACGGGCAAGGTACTTACCAGCAATGGGACCACGGCGAGCTGGCAGACGCCCAGCGGCGGAAGTGGAACCGTCCTACCCATGACCAACGGGGGGCGCCTCACGAACAGCAGCACGGACCCCATTGGAGACACGGGCGCGAACGAGAGCACGCTCTACTTCTTGCCTCACGTCGGGCGTCAGATTGCGCTCTACGACGGGTCTTCTTCCTGGAGCTACTTCGACATTGGGGCCAGCGGGATCTCAGTCGCGAACACGGGCCTCACCGTTGACCGGGTCTACGACGTCTTCTGCTACGACAACAGTGGGTCCGCAGCCCTTGAGCTCTTGATCTGGACGGACGACACGACCCGCGCGACTGCCCTTGCTCGCCAGGACGGGGTCCTGGTCAAGAGCGGGGCGACGACACGCCGGTATCTAGGAACGATCCACGTCTACGACGAGACGGGGACGCCTCGATTCGTTGACCTCAAGACGCACCGCTGGATCTGGAATTGGCAGAACCAGGTCCCCCGCGCCATGGAAGTCACCAGCTATACGGACTTCCACGCGTATTCCTCGACGACCTGGCGACCGATCGACAACGACACGAGCAAGCGCCTCCAGTTCGTCCTTGGCCAGGACCAAATGATCCATGCAACAGCTGGGGCCATTGTCGAAGGCTACGGGGCTACCACGATCGCCTCCGTTGGCATTGCCCTTGACAGCACGTCAGGAAACGACGGGCGGAACGGCACGGGGCAGACGCTCAGCGGAGACGCCAACGAGGTCACCTGCGTCTACCAAGACAGGGTCACGCTCGGGTCTAGGTTCCTCTCGTGGAACCAGAAGGCGAGTGGGAGTTGCCGCTGGAGGCATAGGACTGAGGGCAACCCTCCCGCTATTCAAGGGTGGATCAACGCATGAGCCAGAGAGTCACAACGACCTACCCAGTCTGCGGCGACACGTTCGCGAAGCACTACGGGCTTGGTCCTCACGAGTGGCACCGAGAGGGGGCAGATCTGGTCTACCCAGACCGGCTTCCGCCCCCTTCGCGAGTTTTGATCCGCGAGGAGCACGAGGCCAAGCCACCACCTGGGCCTACGAAGCTCGACCGCCTCGCGCGCCGGCTTCTGCTGTCGGAGCCACGGGCAACTCTGGACGCACTGCTCGGCAGCCCGGGGGCGTTGCGCGAGCTAGCAACCAAGCACGGTTACCCCGTGCCCAAGGAGACACCGTGACCGAGACCGTGTTCAAGATCCCGAAGGACCGCCTGCTCTCGCTGGAGCTGATCCGGCGAGTCAACAGCGACAGGATCGCTGCCGTTCAAGCTGAGATCGCCGAGGCAAACGCCGAGTTCGGTCGGCACATTGGTCGGCTCTTCGGAGATTGCGGCCACAGCTTGGCCGAGGGGGAGACCCTTCGCGTGGACCTCGACGCGGGCGAGTTTCGGGTCATTCGGCCTGACGCGCCCAAGGGCGAGAAGGAGCAGGCCAAGGCAGCGAAGAAGGCCGAGGCGCCTCAGGCTGAGGCCCCCAAGCCGGAGCTGAAGGCGCTCCCGCCTGAAGAGCCTGCCGCTGAGCCCAAGCCTGAGGCCGAGGAGGCCCCCCAGGAGGAGGAGCAGCCTGAGCCTGAGGTCGACCCCCGCGAGGCCGAGAACGCGCGCCTGCGTGAGCAGCTCGCCCAGGGCAAGGCCGAGTGAGCGCCGAGGGAGGCGCCGAAGAGGCTGTCGCCAAGAAGGCTGTGAACAAGCTCTTGGGCTGGGTCGCGGTGGCACTCCTCACGGGGGGCTCCGTTGGAGGCGGGATTGCGACAAAGGTCGGGAGCTCTGGCCTGGAGGCCCAGATCAAGGAGCTCAAGACGGACATGAAGGCCGACATGAAGGACCTTCAGCAGCAGATCCGCGGCGTCTCCGATAGCCGCTGGACCAAGCCAGATCACGCGGCCTACGCGGCTGGGGTGCAGAAAGCCTTCGACCGGCAGGACGCGCGCATGGATCGAATCGAGCGAGACCAAGACAAGAGAGGTGGCAAGTGAAGACCAACGAAGCAAAGCCGGGCTGGCGAACGACAGAGTTTGCCCTCGCCCTCGCCGTCCTGAGCTGCGCCACGGTGCTGATCGGACTCGGGAAGCTCGACGCCACGGCCTGGGGTGTCGCTGCTGGTGCTGTCTCGGCGGGCTACAGCCACGGCCGCGGCAAAGCCAAGGGAGAAGGGCTGTGAGGGCCCTGTGTCTCGCTCTGGTCCTCGCGACCGCCGGCTGCTGTTCCTCAGGAGCTCGCGATCGCGCCGCGCGATACGCGGAGATCAACCGTCAGCACGCGGCCGACGAGTCCCTGCCCCTCAAGGCCAGAGAGGTCGCCGACGACAACCGGCGTGCCTGGCTGGCCCAGTGGCGCGTCCTCGGGGGCAAGTCCAAGTGAGCAGCCTCGCCGAGAAGTTCAACGCCCTCGTCCAGGAGCAGGACCGGGCCAAGCTGCGGGGCGCCGTGAAGGCCTTCCGCCCGCTCGTGATCGAGCTCGAGTCGGTCGCCGAGGCTGAGGCCAAGGCCTGGCTCAAGGCCGCTGCGTCTGGCGACGACGACGAGGGGGCCGGCCTGGCTGAGCTCAGCTACCAAGCGCGCCGCAAGGTCATGGAGGAAGCGACCGCGGAGGCCGAAGCAGAGGCCGACCGCGTCGAGGCTCGCAACAAGCTCCTGGCCGGGATCCTGGAGGTCGCTGGCGACGTCGGGCTCCTTGCCGCCAAGCTGCTCTTCGCTCGCCTCACGGGTGGCCTGTGAGCGGGCTGGTCACCAAGGGCGTCAGCCTCAGCACGCTGGAAGCCCGGCTCGCGGAGGCCTGCCGCCAGATCCGCGGGGATCGCCCGCTGAAGGAAGCGGTCGGCAGCTTCCGGCCGCTCCTGCCGAAGCTGGCTGGGTTCTGGGAGGGTGAGGTCCTGGAGGTGCTTGGCTGGGGGCTTGCGTCGTTCGACAAGGGTGACCTCGAGTCGGTGCTGGAAATGCTCCGCGTGCGGGTAGCGAACGCGCTCAGTGGCCCTGACGAGCGCGTGTGCCGACACGACTACGTGGTGTGCCAGCTCATGGGCCAGATCCTGACCAAGCTCGTCAATGAGGGGGGCCGTTCCCTCGCCGAGCAAGCGCTGCTCACGGTCACCCTCGCCCTCAAGCAGGGCGCGATCGAGTCGTGAGCGAGCCGGGAGCCCGCAAGGCGGAGCCGCTGAACAACCAGAGCGGCGAGCTGGAGGGCTGGCTGATCTTCTGCCCTGGCTGCAAGCAGGGCCACCTGTTCACGACTCGATCGCGGCCGGGGTGGACGGGCTGGACCTTCAACGGGAACCCAGACGAGCCGACCTTTAGCCCCTCCATGCTCGTCAACAAGAGCTGGCCCGAGCGGCGCTGCCACAGCTTCGTGGAGGGCGGCAAGATCCGCTTTCTCTCGGACTGCTACCACGAGCTCGCGGGGCAGACGGTCGAGCTCGGGCCCGCGTGGGATCCATGAGCGGGGAGGAGCTGGCGGTAACCTGCGTGGTGATCCTCGCGGTAGCGCTGGCCGTGGTGGGGCGCTGCCTGTGGGCCTGCTGGCTGCAGGGCCAAGGGTTGCCACCGAAACGGCGCTTTCGGCAGAGATCCGCCACCCACAAGCCTGCAAGGCCTGATCGCCCACCGCTTTGCGACGTCGCACCCCGGCCCTTCTACCCAGCGCCGCCGCCGGCGTCCTGCCCGCAACACGAGTGCTGCCACAAGCTGGCGGGCAACGAGACGCGAAGAGTCGGGCGGGCTGGCGGCCCGCTGTAGATCGGACGAACAGGCGTTCGGAAGCGATTTCAGAGCCGTGGAACTGAAAGAGAAGAGGTGTCCCATGCGCCCCGACTAAAGCCGGCGACCTCGCCCCGTGGCTTCGGCTGCGGGGCGCGTGTCGTGTGGGGCTGCCCATGCACGTCATCACGGACCTACGGCCAACTGCGCGCCTTCTGTGGCACTTCAGCCCTTCGCGAGGCGCCTCTTCCTTCGCGCGAAAAGCCTAATCGGCGAGCTACGGGCCAGGAGAGGGCGTGCACCAAGGATGATCGTCGGGGCGGGGCGTGATCTTGGCGGCATAGGAGGTGCCGCCATGAAGAAGCGCGAGCTGCTGGAGAAGATCGAGGCCCTGGAGAGGCGTGTCGCCGCCCTGGAGCAGACTGCCCTTGAGCGCGCCCTGCAGGAGATCGCCAAGACGCCACTGCTTGAGGTGCGAGGGATCGAGCTCGCGCCCACCGCGCAGCCCTTCCCGCGCTCTCCGTTCACGGTGACGACTGAGCCGTTCTCCAGGGGCAGCATGCGGATCGTGTCGGCATGAGCGAGACCCCCGAGCGCTACGCCGACTGGACCTTCGAGCAGTTCCACAAGGCCACCGGCTTGCCGCAGGAGCTCTACGAGGAGTGGCTTGAGCTTGGCAGCGAGGGAGACCGCGAGTTCTCCCTTCGCGTCGCGTCCGACCCCCAGCGGCTGGCCTTCGTGGGAAGGGTGCTGGGGCTTTCCTAGGCGTCTTCTGGGGGAGGTAGCGCCAACTGGCTGCCTTCAACCAGGCCAAGCAAGTCCATTCCGTCTCCGCCTGTGGCAATGACCCGGGCCGCGTTCAAGACCAGCGCCGCCTTCTCCTTGTTCTTATTCCCCCAGTTCAGGGCACGGGCGAGGAAGGCTCGGACAAGGCCAGGCCTCTCTAGAGATTCGGCTGCCTCCTTCAGATACTCGATATCCTTGATTGCCTCGGCCAGTTGCTTCTTGAGCTTGACCTGTCCCTTCTTGACAGTCTCTAGCTCAGCCTCCATTCGCGACTTGAGCGCGTCCATTTGGGCTTGGAACCCCCTGATCTGATCCATGGTGAGGTCGCCCGCGGTGGCGAAGTCCTCCGCGAACCCCTTGATCGCTTCACGGATCTTGTCCTGCTCCTCTTGGAACATTCGGAGCATGGGCGTCCTGGCAACTGACGCGCATACCCTGTAAGCCCACTCGCTGAGCATGCTTACGACGCAGGTCCTCCCTTCCTGCTTCCAAGTGAGCTTGTTGAGCGTCTCGACTGATTGAATGACTCCTGGGCTGACCCGCACGGACCACTCGGCATCGCGGTAAGGGATTTTCGCGTGGCAGTCCCGCAGGTGCCCGCATTCAATCATGAGGACGGACGTCTCTCCTTCTTCCCACCGAGAGAACGAGAAGTCCTCAATACGGAGTGGCCATGACACCTCCTCCTCTACACAGTTCTTGGCAGTCAGAAGCACTTCGTCGGTGAAGAGAGCCATGCAAGCCTCCTTTGGCGGCGCGCACCCTAGCCAGGTCGTCTCGCCCAGCACAACCATCAACCTTGCTTAGACGCCCCTACCGCCGCCGCCTGCGCTTCGGGGCCTTCTCTCGCCGCTCCCGCTGCTCCTTGGCTTCCAGGGCGCGCTCGAGCTCCTGCTGCTCCCTGGCGAGGCGCTCGGCGCCCGTCTCCGCGGGGCCGTCCTCTTCCCAGTCCTCCTCGTCTTCACCTGAGAACCCACAGAACCGACACACCCTTGCCTCGGGCATGATTAGCTCGGCACATTGGTCGCACGGGACCCGCTTCTCCTTGCGGTGGCGGCCCGAGCTGCGCCCGAGGCGGCCCGAGCGCCCTCGCCTGTCCTTCTGCGCTTCCTCGCGCAGGCGATCCCGCTTGGCTGACTTTGCGATTGAGCTCACGCCGATTGCTGGCACCACGAACGCGCAGAAGACCGAGAAGGCCCATGCTCCGGTCACCTGGATAGCCAGCGCGTTCTTCTTCACCCTGGCCAGCTTCTCGTTCTTCGTCTCCGGTGGGTCGCCCTTCAGCCGCATGGGGACGTAGACCCGCTTCTGAGCGTCTACGGCTGGCGCGAGCACTACATAGCTCAGGATCGCCACCAGGAACGGGATCGCCAGGCTCGCACCCGTCCACATGGCGCCCTGGGCCAGTTTCGTCTTCGAGGCCCCATAGAACATGGGGATCAGGGAGAGGACGAAGGTCAGCGACACGAAGGCGATTGGCGTCATGCCGGCCACCCTAGCCCGAGGCCTGTTTTGTCAATAACCATCAATCCTCATTAGAGACTTACGCCAGGAGTCTGCCGATAGGCCCAGTCCAAGGGGGCAGGGCTGCATGTGCGGAGACGACGACGAGTGCGAAACGGAACTGGCGGCGAGGGAGGCAGAGCGGCGGGGGGAGGCCCACTTCGCCTCTGCGGACGCACTGAGGGAGGCCTGCGCGATTGACAGGCCAGGTAGCCTCGGGGGCGTGAGCAAGCGCAAGAAGGGTGAGTGGAGGGTCTCGGTCGTCAAGCCTCGGCCAGGGCGAGACCGCGGAGAGTGGTGCCTCAGGATCCGTGGCGCCGGAAAGGACACGCGGATCCTGAGTGGGCTCAGCGCCACGGAGGAGAATCGCGCCCACGCTGACGCGCTCGCTAGGCGCCGCGAGCTGGAGCTGAACGGCGGCAAAGGGACGCTCACCGTGGGCGAGGTCTACGAGCGCTGGCTGCAAGGGCGGAACGGGGCGGCGAACAGCCGCAGGAACGAGCTGGGCTACGGCAAGGTGCTGGGCGGGCTGGACCTGAATCTCGTTCTCGACGGCCGCCTAACCTCGGGCGAGATCGCCAAGGCTAGGCGCGCCCTCACGGCGGAGGACCCCGAGACAGGGAGGGCGCGCAGGGTCTCCTCGGCGCGCGCGATCCTCTACGCGGCCAAGCAGGCCTGGACCTGGGGCCTGGTCGAGGGCGCCGTCTTCCAGCCCTGGCCGGTCATGCCGCCGTGGAACTCCCCCCGAGGTGAGAGGCAGGGCAAGCGCGCGCTCACGGACGAGGAGCTGCACAGCCTGATCGACTTCATGGCCACCTGCTCGAAGGGGCGCTACCACCTCCTGACGCAGCTCATGGCTCAGTCCGCAAGCCGGATCACCGAGACCCTCTCCCTGCGGGTCTCGGACGTGGTCGACCGGGGCGACTTCGCCGAGGTCACCTACCGCAAGACCAAGACGGGCGTCGTGCGGAAGAGCCTGATCACCTCAACCCTGGGGGGAGCCCTCGTCGCGGCCGCGAGGGAGGGGTGGCTGTTCCCCGTGAGGGACGCCTCCAAGGCCATGCCCCCTGCCAACTTCTGGCACGCAATGCGCAAGTGGGTCGTCAAGCACGGGCTCCAGGGTGAGGTCGAGCCGCACAGCATTCGGCGCTGGGCCTGCGGAAGGCTCCACTCGGCCCGCGTCCCGGTCGAGCTCGCGAAGCTCGTGACGGGCCACGTGGACTCCAAGACCTACCTCGAGTACGCCTCCCGGTCCCGCTACGAGG
>Ga0316203_1001520_pt1 | contig 16133 bp, 11 predicted proteins | sample 6monrhotite_MG_FD_204940 | JGI IMG/M metagenome (GOLD analysis project Ga0316203, IMG submission 204940) | Microbial mat bacterial communities from mineral coupon in-situ incubated in ocean water Damariscotta River, Maine, United States -... | ecosystem: Environmental > Aquatic > Marine >... | reverse complement strand
TCGCCCCGCCTGTTTCCGCAAGCACTTTCGTGATCGCAGCGGTCAAGGTCGTCTTACCGTGGTCAACATGGCCGATTGTCCCAATGTTACAATGCGGCTTATTACGTTCAAATTTTGCTTTAGCCATAGTCTCAAGTCCTTCTCACTTATATTCAAGCGTCTCGCTTTTTCCTCACGAGAAAAGTTAGTTTCAAATTTAATATTTACTTACGCAAATTGCTCTTTAATCTTTTCGACCTCACTTTGAGGTACTTCAGCATAATGATCGAACTGCATAGAATATGTCGCCCGTCCCTGACTGAAAGACCGCAATTGATTCACATAACCAAACATGTTGGCTAGTGGCACTTTCGCGGAAATTACGGTATTTGGCCCCCGTGTTTCAGATCCTGAAATTTGACCACGGCGGGAGGAGATGTCACCGATAACATCGCCCATATAATCTTCTGGGGTCACAACTTCGATAGCCATCATCGGCTCGAGAATTTTGATCCCGGCCTGACGCGCGGCTTCGCGCATGCCGGCCCGGCCCGCAATCTCAAAGGCCATCACGGAACTATCAACATCATGATAAGCCCCATCCGTAAGGCGGATACTAAAGTCGATAATAGGGAACCCAATCAATGCCCCTGTTTCGGCAATATCTCTGATGCCTTTCTCAACGCCGGGAATATATTCTTTCGGAATATTACCGCCCTTGATTTCATCATGGAACAGGATACCTGTGCCGCGCTCACCAGGGGTGATGGTAAATTTAATGCGTCCGAACTGACCAGAACCACCAGATTGTTTCTTATGAGTATAATCAATATCAGCTTCGCGGGCGATAGATTCCCGGTAAGCCACTTGCGGGGCGCCAACATTTGCCTCCACACCAAACTCACGTTTCATGCGATCAACCAGAATATCAAGGTGAAGCTCGCCCATGCCAGAAATAACCGTCTGGCCGCTCTCTTCGTCTGACTTAACGCGGAAACTGGGATCTTCTTGCGCCAAACGGTTCAAGGCAATGCCCATTTTCTCTTGGTCTGCCTTTGTTTTAGGCTCAACGGCAACAGAAATAACAGGATCTGGAAATTCCATGCGTTCCAGCACGATAGGCTTAAGGTTATTACAAAGCGTATCACCCGTCGTTGTCTGCTTCAGTCCGCAAAGCGCAACAATATCACCTGTACGGGCCTCTTTAATATCTTCCCGTGAATTGGAATGCATTTGCAACATACGGCCGACTTTTTCTTTGCGACCTTTCACGGAATTGGTGACCATCGTCCCCGCTTCTAGCGTGCCGGAATAAATACGGGCAAAAGTCAAGGTTCCCACGAAAGGGTCATTCATCACTTTAAAGGCCAAGGCGGAAAAAGGCGCATTGTCTTCGGGTGGGCGGGTCATTGGCTTGTCACTGTCAACCGCAACGCCCTGAACATCTTTGATATCCAGAGGAGAAGGCATGAAGTCGACGACCGCGTCAAGTAGCGTCTGAACGCCTTTGTTTTTAAAGGCTGTTCCCGTCAAAACAGGCACAAAAGTACCCGCAATAGTGCCCCGGCGGATCAATTCTTTGATCTTCTCTACCGAAGGCTCATTACCTTCGAGGTAAGCTTCCATGACGTCCTCATCCAGATCAACAACCATGTCAAGCATGACCGTCCGGTAAGCCGCCACATCATCCGCGATGTCAGCCGGAATTTCCACTTCGGAATAATTGGCCCCCATGGCTTCATCTTCCCAGATGATCGCCACATTCTTTACCAGATCAACATGACCTTTATAGTCTGCTTCTGCCCCGATGGGATACTGCAGAACCAAGGCATTAGAGCCAAGACGTTCTTTAATCATATCAACACAACGGAAGAAGTTTGCCCCCATACGGTCCATCTTATTAATGAAACACATACGCGGCACATCATATTTATCAGCCTGACGCCAAACGGTTTCCGATTGTGGTTCCACACCAGCCACCGAGTCAAAAACCGCAACCGCACCATCCAGAACGCGCAAAGAACGTTCAACTTCAATGGTGAAGTCCACGTGACCTGGCGTATCAATGATGTTAATGCGATAATCTTTCCAGAAACACGTCGTCGCCGCAGAGGTGATGGTAATGCCCCGCTCCTGCTCCTGCTCCATCCAGTCCATGGTGGCGGCACCATCATGAACCTCACCAATTTTATGACTAACGCCCGTATAATATAAAATACGTTCTGTCGTTGTCGTCTTACCCGCATCAATATGGGCCATGATGCCGATATTGCGATAATCTTGAAGAGGAGTAATGCGTGCCATTTTTTTATCTTTAACCTTTAAACCGTCAACTACCAGCGATAATGGGAGAATGCTTTATTCGCATCCGCCATTTTATGTGTATCTTCACGCTTTTTAACAGAAGCGCCACGATTGTTAAGCGCATCAAGCAGTTCGCCTGCAAGACGTTCTGTCATCGTATTTTCATTGCGTTTGCGTGACATATCAATCAACCAACGAATAGCCAAAGCCTGCGCGCGATCTGCGCGTACCTCGATGGGAACCTGATAGGTTGCCCCGCCAACCCGGCGCGATTTAACTTCAACAGCCGGCTTGATGTTTGTTAAAGACTGGTGAAACACTTCAATAGGGTCTTGACCAGACTTGGACTTAACCACTTCCAGCGCACCATATACAATGCGTTCGGCCGTAGATTTTTTACCATCAACCATCAAGTTATTGATGAATTTAGTCAGAATCAGATCACCGAATTTCGGGTCTGGAAGAACTTTACGTTTCTCAGCAGCGTGACGACGCGACATATCTTATATCCTTATTTGGGACGCTTAGTACCATATTTAGAACGACTTTGACGGCGATCAGATACACCCTGCGTATCCAAAACACCACGAAGCACGTGATAACGAACACCCGGTAAATCTTTCACACGACCGCCACGAATAAGCACAACACTATGCTCTTGGAGGTTATGGCCTTCACCCGGGATATAACTTGTAACCTCGAAACCATTCGTCAGGCGCACACGGGCAACCTTACGTAAGGCTGAGTTAGGCTTTTTTGGTGTCGTCGTATAAACACGCGTACAAACACCCCGTTTTTGCGGGCAGGCCTCTAGGGCAGGTACTTTATTCCGTACCGGCTTGGCTTTGCGTGGATTACGCACCAGTTGGTTAATTGTCGGCATCTTAATTCCTTAAGTCTTATCACAATGCGTACAATAAGCGGATCGCGTTTTTTCAAAAAAAAACAACAGAACAGGTCGAGCCTGTTCTGGCTATCCACAAAATACTAAATTTTCTCGTTCTCTGAGCTTTTAGGCACAGCGTTTAGACTGTTTTGTCTACCACCTGACCTCAAAGAGTGAGCGCATACTATGTAGGCTTCCCTGAACAGTCAAGCAAAATATCTCACTCTCTGACCGAACAGCATATTTTATAAAAAAAGGCCAGAAAATCAGCATAAACTGTTCTTCTAGCCTTTTTAATATTTTCTCTTTCAAGGAAATATGCTCAAATCAACGGGCAAATCCTTGATACGTTATGACAAAGCTGATTCTGATGTCTCATCTGAGTCGGCACCCATGGTGGCGAGAACATCTGTATCTGGCTTACCATCTTTCAGAATTTTATCATCCCGCGTTTTCGCGATATGACGATATTCCTGCATTTTAGAGCCCGTACCAGCAGGGATCAAGCGCCCAACGATAACATTCTCCTTAAGGCCTACCAGATGATCGCTCTTGCCCGCCACAGCGGCCTCTGTCAGAACGCGCGTTGTTTCCTGGAACGACGCCGCAGAGATAAAGGAACGAGTCTGTAGAGACGCTTTCGTAATCCCCAACAGAATAGGCACGCCCTTTGCCGGCAGACGGCCTGCGGCTTCTGATTTCTTATTTGCCTCTTCAAATTCTTCCCGGTCAACCTGTTCTCCCAGCAAGAATGTGGATTCACCCGAAGAGGTAATTTCTACCTTCTGCAACATCTGGCGCACAATCACTTCAATATGTTTATCATTGATCCCCACACCCTGAAGCCTATAGACGTCTTGAACCTCATCCACCAGATAATTGGCCAAAGCCTCGATACCCATGGTTTTCAAAATATCATGCGGCGCCGGGTTGCCGTCGATCAGATATTCCCCCCGGCGGATAAAATCACCTTCTTGAACAGAGATATGTTTGCCCTTGGCAATCAGATATTCGAAAGGCTCCAGATCTTCGTCCTTAGGACGAATGCTGATGCGGCGCTTATTCTTATAGTCACGACCAAATTCAACATAGCCGTCAATATCCGCAATAACCGCATGGTCTTTTGGACGACGCGCTTCAAATAATTCCGCAACCCTGGGCAAACCACCGGTAATATCCTTGGTCTTGGAGGCTTCGCGCGGAATACGCGCCACCACATCACCCGCATGCACCTCGTCACCATCATTCACAGACAGAATAGCCCCAACGGACATGAAATAACGGGCTTCCGTGCCATTGGCAAGTTCGATCACGTCATCCTTTTCATCACGAAGTGTGATACGGGGGCGCAAGTCGGCCCCTTTTGGTTGAGACCGCCAATCGATAACGACCTTACTGGAAATACCTGTTGCTTCATCCACATTTTCACTGATGGAGATACCTTCGAGCAAATCAACATAACGGACAAGGCCGCCGCGCTCGGTAATGATCGGCAGGGTATAAGGATCCCATTCAACCAATTTATCGCCGTGGACAACTGTTTCGCCTTCGTCTTTAACAAGATGTGAGCCGAAGGGGACTTTATACGTTACCCGCTCGCGGCCTTCCTCATCAACGATCACGATTTCCATATTCCGGCTCATGACAACAAGGCGATCCTTTGAATCCTTCACAATATTTCGGTTCAATAGTTTGATCTTACCATCATGGGAGGCTTCATGGGTTGACTGTTCGGACACAGATGACGCCGTCCCCCCAATATGGAACGTCCGCATGGTCAACTGCGTGCCAGGTTCCCCAATAGACTGGGCCGCGATAACGCCGACCGATTCCCCAAGGTTCACCGGAATCCCGCGCGCCAAATCACGGCCATAACATTTACAGCAAATACCGCCGCGCGTTTCACAGGTCAGTCCAGAACGCACTTTCACAACCGCAACGCCAGCCTTTTCAACTATTTCCACGGTTTTCTCATCAAGATGAGCGCCCGCTTCAACAATCACATCTCCGCTCACAGGATCTGCAATATCAATGGCGGCGCAGCGGCCAAGAATACGATCCCCCAAAGATACCGTGACGTCGCCGCCGTCGGCCACTTCGACAATATCAATGCCCTCTAACGTGCCGCAATCTTCCTCAACTGTGACGCAATCCTGCGCCACATCCACCAAACGGCGGGTGAGATAACCAGAGTTCGCTGTTTTCAACGCCGTATCCGCAAGACCCTTACGCGCCCCATGGGTAGAGTTAAAATATTCCAGAACGCTGAGGCCTTCTTTAAAGTTGGAAATAATCGGTTTTTCGATAATCTCTCCAGACGGCTTGGCCATAAGGCCGCGCATGCCGGCAAGCTGTTTCATCTGTGCCGCAGAACCACGCGCCCCAGAATCCGCCATCATAAAGATAGAGTTAATATCCAAAGTCCGGCCATTCTCATCGACGCCCGTTTTGGAAATTTCCGCCATCATCGCGTCCGCGACGCGGTCGGTACATTGTGACCAGGCATCCACAACTTTATTGTATTTCTCGCCTTGGGTAATCAAACCCTTATTATATTGCGCTTCGAATTCTTTGACCGCATTGGATGTTTCTTCAATCATACCCTCTTTGGCATCCGGAATGATCATATCATCCTTACCAAAGGAAATACCCGCATTACAGGCTTCCCTGAATCCAAGGCGCATTATGCCATCGGCGAATAATACGGTCTCTTTCTGTCCCGCATGGCGGTACACCGTATCAATGATCCCTGAAATATCTTTCTTGGTCAGATTATGATTAATCAGGTCAAAAGGAATATTGGGATGTTTGGGCAAATGATTAGACAGCAACATGCGGCCCGCCGTACTTTCTACCCGCATCATGATGGGTTTGAAATTTTCATCTACCGTATGATACCGCGCCGTAATTTTACTATGCAGGGTGATAACCTTGTTGAACAGGGCTTGCTCTATTTCTTCCATATCGGTGAAGACCATGCCTTCGCCTGGCTCGCCAACTTTATCCAAGGTAATATAATAGAGGCCCAGAATAATATCTTGCGAGGGCACGATGATAGGCTTGCCATTAGACGGACTCAAGATGTTGTTGGTTGACATCATCAAAACCCGCGCTTCGAGCTGCGCTTCCAAACTTAGGGGCACATGCACCGCCATTTGGTCGCCGTCAAAGTCGGCATTAAAGGCCGCACAAACAAGGGGGTGAAGCTGAATGGCTTTCCCTTCGATCAAGACAGGTTCGAAGGCCTGAATACCGAGCCTATGCAAGGTCGGCGCCCGGTTCAGTAAAATAGGATGTTCGCGAATAACCACATCCAGAACGTCCCAAACTTCGCGGCGTTCTTTTTCCACAAGCTTCTTCGCCTGTTTGATGGTTGTGGCTATCCCGAGCTTATCAAGACGCGCATAGATGAACGGCTTGAATAATTCCAAGGCCATTTTCTTCGGCAGACCGCATTGATGCAGCATCAGATCAGGCCCCACCACAATCACCGAACGACCGGAATAATCAACGCGTTTCCCCAGCAAGTTCTGGCGGAAGCGGCCTTGCTTGCCTTTAAGCATATCAGATAGCGATTTCAGAGGACGTTTGTTCCCGCCCGTGATAACACGGCCACGGCGACCATTGTCGAACAAGGCATCAACGGCTTCTTGCAACATACGCTTTTCGTTACGTACAATAATATCCGGCGCCCGTAATTCGAGCAGGCGTTTCAGACGGTTGTTCCGATTAATCACACGGCGATAAAGGTCATTAAGATCAGATGTGGCAAATCGGCCGCCGTCCAGAGGCACCAAAGGACGCAATTCTGGCGGGATAACCGGAAGAATATCAAGAATCATCCATTCCGGACGATTATCGGACTCTAAGAAGCCTTCGATCACTTTCAAACGTTTGACAATTTTCTTTGGTTTCAGTTCGGACTTGGTTTCAGCCAATTCCTTACGCAGGTCGGCCTGCGCCTGTTCCAAGTCAACATTCTCCAGCAGGAATTTAATCGCTTCCGCCCCAATAGCTGCAGAAAAGCTGTCATCACCAAAATCTTCCTGAGCGCGCGTATATTCATCCTCAGACAAAAGCTGATTCATTTTCAAGCTGGTAAGTCCAGGCTCGGTAACAATGAAATATTCAAAATACAGAACCCGTTCCAGATCCTTCAATGTCATATCCAACACCAGACCAATCCGGCTCGGCAATGATTTCAGGAACCAGATATGCGCCACCGGTGCGGCAAGTTCAATATGACCCATCCGGTCACGTCGAACCTTGCTTAAGGTAACTTCAACGCCACATTTTTCGCAGGTAATTCCGCGATATTTCATGCGCTTATATTTACCGCACAGACATTCATAATCCTTCATAGGCCCAAAAATACGGGCACAGAATAAGCCGTCTTTTTCTGGCTTGAATGTCCGATAATTGATGGTTTCCGGTTTCTTGATTTCACCAAACGACCATGACCGAATATGGGCCGCACTGGCAATGGTGATCTTAATGCTATCAAACGTTTCCGGTTTTGAAACCGGGTTGAAGAAATTCATAACTTCTTGGCGCATAGCCTTTATCTCCTGTTCAGATCCAGTTTAGTCGTTGGCATTCAAAAGTTCGACATTCAAGCAGAGAGACTTCATCTCTTTGACCAAAACATTGAAGGATTCTGGAATACCAGCTTCGAAACTGTCATCACCGCGAACAATGGCTTCATAAACCTTTGTCCGACCATTAACATCATCAGACTTGACGGTCAGCATTTCCTGCAACGTATAGGCAGCGCCGTAAGCTTGCAATGCCCAGACTTCCATCTCACCAAATCTTTGTCCCCCAAACTGGGCCTTACCGCCCAGTGGTTGCTGCGTTACCAGAGAATAGGGGCCGATGGAACGTGCATGGATCTTATCATCAACCAGATGATGAAGTTTTAACATGTAAATGTAACCCACTGTCACCTTTCGGTCGAATTTTTCACCGGTTCGTCCATCATATAAATCAACCTGACCAGAAGGGTTCACGCCAGCCATCTCTAGCATCTCGCAGATATTGGCTTCGTTGGCCCCGTCAAATACGGGCGTTGCCATGGGAATACCATCCCGCAGGTTGCCTGACATTTCAACGGTATCTTCATCGTTAAGCGGCGCGATTTCAGCGTCATATTGTTCTTTAGAATAAACCTTCTTAAATTTATCCCGCAGCGCATCGGCCTTTTGCTTCTGATCAAAGGTGTAATTGTCCAATAATTCAGAAACCTGAACCCCCAGCGAGCGTGACGCCCAACCAAGGTGGGTTTCCAGAATTTGCCCCACGTTCATACGTGACGGAACCCCAAGCGGGTTAAGCACAATATCAACCGGCGTTCCATCTTCGAGGAACGGCATATCTTCCTGCGGCATAATACGGGAAATCACCCCTTTGTTTCCGTGACGACCGGCCATCTTATCCCCCGGCTGCAGCTTACGCTTCACCGCCACAAAAACCTTAACCATTTTCAACACGCCCGGAAGCATTTCATCACCACGTTGAAGTTTTTCGATTTTTTCTTCAAAACGTGCCCGCAAGCGATCCCGATCTTCTTGGAATTTTTGATGTAAGGTATCAATTTTTTCCATGGTCATCTCGTCATCTACGGCAATCTGCCACCAGAGCCCCTTGGCAACATCGTCCAAAAGTTCGTCGGTGAGGCTTGCGCCCTTCGCCACGTCATTCGGGCCCTTGGCAACAATATTACCCAAGAGAAGCGGCCGCAGACGCGTATAAATACTGCGGTCCAAAATGGCCTGTTCATCTTCACGGTCTTTGCTGAGGCGTTCAATCTCTTCCCGCTCAATCGCGATAGAACGTTCATCTTTGTCAATGCCGTGACGGTTAAAGACACGAACTTCAACAACAGTTCCCGCAACCCCCGGCGACAAGCGCATAGATGTATCACGAACGTCCGCCGCTTTTTCACCAAAGATGGCCCGCAAGAGTTTTTCTTCCGGTGTCATGGGGCTTTCGCCTTTCGGGGTGATCTTCCCCACCAGAATATCACCGGGATGAACTTCGGCACCGATGTAAACGATACCCGCTTCATCAAGGTTTCTTAAGCCTTCTTCCCCCACATTTGGAATATCGCGCGTGATATCTTCAGGGCCAAGCTTGGTATCCCGTGCCATCACTTGCAATTCTTCGATATGGATAGAGGTAAAGACGTCGTCTTTCACAATCCGCTCAGAAATCAGGATACTGTCTTCAAAGTTGTAGCCATTCCACGGCATGAAGGCCACAAGAACGTTACGGCCCAGCGCCAATTCGCCCATATCCGTAGACGGGCCATCGGCAAGCACATCACCGCGCGTCACGATATCACCCACTTTAACAAGGGGGCGTTGGTTAATGCAGGTATTTTGGTTGGAGCGCTGGAACTTCCGAAGGGTGTAAATATCAACGCCGGACTTGCCGTCTTCCACCTCTTCATTGACCCGTATCACGATACGCCGCGCATCAACCTGATCGATAATGCCGGCGCGATCTGCCACGATTGACGCCCCAGAATCGCGGGCAACAACACGTTCCATACCCGTTCCGACAAACGGCGATTCCGCTTTCAGGAGAGGCACGGCCTGACGTTGCATGTTTGATCCCATCAACGCACGGTTCGCGTCATCATTTTCAAGGAACGGGATAAGCGCCGCCGCAACGGAGACCACTTGTTTTGGCGATACATCCATCAAAGTAATATTTTCTGGCTTGATCAGGTGATGCTCACCCGCCTCCCGACAGTCAATAAGATCTTCAACAAAAGTGGCATCGTCATTCAATTCTGTATTCGCCTGAGCAATGGTGTATTTTTCTTCTTCCATGGCGGAAAGATAAATAACCTCGTCCAAAACCTTGCCGTTTTCTACTTTACGGTACGGGGCTTCAATGAAACCATATTTATTAACTTTGGCAAAGATTGACAGCGAGTTAATCAGACCAATATTTGGCCCCTCTGGTGTTTCAATCGGGCAGATACGGCCATAATGGGTCGTATGAACGTCACGCACTTCAAAGCCCGCACGTTCCCGTGTCAGACCACCGGGGCCAAGCGCTGACAGGCGGCGCTTATGAGTAATTTCAGACAAGGGGTTTGTCTGATCCATAAACTGGCTAAGCTGAGATGAGCCAAAGAATTCACGAACCGCCGCAACAGCCGGCTTCGCATTGACCAAATCATGGGGCATAACCGTATCAATATCAATACTGCTCATCCGTTCCCGAATAGCGCGCTCCATACGAAGCAATCCGATATTATATTGATTTTCCATCAATTCACCAACCGAACGAACCCGGCGATTACCAAGATGGTCAATATCATCAACCACGCCTTTGCCATCTTTCAAATCAACCAGATTTTTCAGAACGGCGAGGATATCTTCTTTCCGTAAAATCCGGAAATCATCTGGGGCATCTAGGCCCAAACGCATATTCATTTTAACCCGCCCAACGGCACTTAAATCATAACGCTCTGCATCAAAAAACAGGCCATCAAACAAGGCTTCGGCTGTCTCTTTCGTCGGCGGCTCCCCTGGCCGCATGACCCGATATATATCGGACATGGCCATTTCCCAATTTTCCACTTTATCCCCGACCAGGGTATTACGGATATGAGGGCCAACTTTAATATGGTCAATGTCCAGGGTCTGTATTGATTTGTAGCCCGCCTCAATCAATTTTTCCAAATGTTCCGCAGAAATTTCTTCCCCAGCTTCAATGTATATTTCACCGGTTTTGGCATTCACAACATCTTCGGCCGCAAAACGGGTCAGCAGTTCCTCATCGGGAACCAATAACTCTTCCAAGCCATCTTTAACCAATTTGTTGGCCAAGCGAGGCGTTACTTTTTTACCAGCTTCCACGACGACGTCACCGTTTGCCGCATTGACAAGGTCGAATGTCGGCTTAACGCCGCGCCAAGCCACATTGTCAAAGGGGACAGCCCAACCGCCTTTTTTCTTTTTATAGATCACGCGGCCATAAAAAGTATCCAGAATTTCTTCGGAATCCATACCGAGAGCATAAAGCAACGTCGTGACCGGTAATTTACGACGGCGATCAATCCGCACAAAGACGGTGTCTTTTGCATCAAATTCAAAATCAAGCCATGAACCACGGTAAGGAATGATCCGCGCCGAAAACAGGAATTTTCCGGAGACATGGGTTTTACCTTTATCATGGTCAAAGAAGACGCCTGGCGAACGATGCATCTGAGAGACGATAACGCGCTCTGTCCCATTAACAACAAAGGTTCCGCGTTCCGTCATAAGGGGCAAATCCCCCATATAGACATCTTGTTCTTTAATATCCAGAACAGAGCGGGCTTCTGTTTCCTCGTCAACTTCAAATACGATCAGACGCAGCGTCACGCGTAGCGGCGCAGCATAGGTCATATCCCTTTGCTGACATTCCTCTGTATCATATTTTGGAGCCTCTAGCTCGTAAGATACAAATTCCAACGATGCCGTACCCGCAAAATCAGAAATGGGAAAAACAGACTTAAAAACACCCTGCAGCCCATCACTTACACGTTCACTTGCTGGAATGTCCGTTTGTAAAAACTGGTCATATGAACTTCTCTGAACCTTAATCAGATTTGGCATTTCTGCCACTTCTTTGATTCGACCGAAATTTTTACGAACTTTTTTACGACTGGAATAGGAAGTCGCCATGCTTTATCCTCGCCATTTTTCCTTGATCAGACCCAGTTGCCCTTGATGAAAACATCATGTTAAAATTGGACAACCACACATTTCCGCGCTTAAAAAAAACGCCACTCTCAATACGCCAGAAACCGCTTCAGAAAAAATCTGAAAACGGTCATTAATTATCTTTTCAACAATCCACTGAATTTATAACGAACTGTAATCACGCGATCTCTGTACCTATCAAAAGTATATTTCAATTCTCCCCTAGGGGATAAGATGGCACGCCCCTATTTCGGCGCGTACCATCCTCATTTTCGTGAACTTATTATTTAAGTTCGACAGAAGCACCAGCGGCTTCAAGCTTCGCTTTAATTTCTTCAGCTTCCGCTTTAGGCGCCGCTTCTTTAACAACAGTAGGGGCGCTCTCAACAAGTTCTTTGGCTTCTTTAAGCCCAAGACCAGTTATAGCGCGTACTTCTTTAATAACATTGATTTTCTTCTCACCGAAAGAGGTCAGCATCACATCAAAGTCGTCTTTCACTTCAGCCGCTTCTGCAGGCGCAGCCGCAGCCGCAGCCGCCACAGGAGCCGCCGCAGAGACGCCCCATGTTTCTTCAAGTAATTTAGAGAGTTCTGCAGCTTCCATTACGGTTAAGCTGGAAAGTTCGTCAGCAATCTTTTTAAGATCAGCCATTTTAAAATATCCTTAAGTCTAAAAAATTAAAATTCACCAGAAGCCTAGGCGGCATCGCTTTGCGATCCGTAGGCACCAAATACACGAGCTAATTGTCCAGCAGGCGCTTGCGTAATACGCGCGAGCTTGCCTGCAGGCGCTTGCAATAGTCCAACCAACTTGCCACGCAGTTCATCAAGGGATGGCAATTCAGCCAGCGCCTTAACGCCGTTGATGTCAAGCATCGTTGTGCCCATTGCACCGCCAAGAACTTCGATTTTATCGTTTTTCTTGGCAAACGAGACCAAAATCTTAGCCGCCGCAACAGGGTCATCGGAATAACCGAGGACCGATGGGCCGTTAAGAAAATCGCCAATTGACTCAATATCAGTACCTTCGAGCGCAATACGAGCGAGCCGGTTTTTGGCCACTTTAAGGCTCGCACCTGCCGCGCGCATTTGTGTGCGCAAAGATGTCATTTCACTGACGTCCAAACCTGCGTTGCGTACAACAACGACAGAGGCGGCGTTTGCAAAAACATCCTTCAAGAAGGCAACCATTTCCCCTTTTTGGGTCCGATCCATTCTCGTCTCCGATATCATATAGTAAATACAAAAAACATATTTACCGGTTGAGTTACAGTATGATCACACCATGCGATCATACGCGATATGCCTGTCGCCCGACCCTTACAGATCAGACTGGAAACCACAAATTTTTACCCTCGCCAAATTGGCCAGGGTTAAAACCCGTCGCCCCATCTATTGCAGGCTGACATGACTGCCGCTTAAATCTGATGAATGACCAGATACCTACAGTTTCGGACAGGCAGGCTTTCAAAAATTTCTGACAATTAGTCCTGCCAAATCGTTCTGAAAGCCCTGTTCCCGTCAGGCAAACCCAACGGAATTCCTTAATTCCCGCGTCTTATTCAGTCGCAGAAGATAGTGCAATACGTAAACCTGGCCCCATGGTCGAGCTTACAGAAATATTTTTAACATAGGTGCCCTTCGTCGAAGAGGGCCGTGCCTTCATAATCGCGGAAATAAGCGTGCGGGCATTCTCAAGAAGAGCCGCCTCACCAAAACTTACCTTGCCGATACCCGCATGAATAATACCGGCTTTTTCAACGCGATATTCCACTTGACCGCCTTTGACAGCCTCAATCGCCGCCGTAACATTTGGCGTCACCGTGCCTAATTTAGGATTTGGCATCAAACCGCGCGGGCCAAGCACTTTACCAAGGCGGCCAACGATAGCCATCATGTCTGGCGTAGCGATACAGCGATCAAAATTCATCTCACCTTTTAGAATGGCTTCCATAAGGTCTTCGGCACCAACAATTTCAGCGCCCGCCTTTTTGGCTTCTTCGGCCTTATCGCCGCGTGCAAAAACAGCAACGCGAACCGTTTTACCGGTTCCGTGGGGCAAAGACACCACGCCGCGAACCATTTGGTCTGCGTGACGGGGATCAACCCCGAGGTTCATAACGAGTTCGACTGTTTCATCAAACTTTGCTTTTGCCCGGGATTTAACCTGCTTCAATCCCTCTTCCAAGGAATATTCTGCATTGGGGTTAAGACCGTCGCGAACTTCTTTATAACGTTTAGAGATACGTGCCATTATATTATCCTTCCACCTCAATACCCATGGAGCGGGCAGTACCCTTGATGATGTTTATAGCACCCTCAATATCCACCGCATTCAGATCAGCCATCTTAAGCTCGGCGATTTCCTGAACCTTAGACACAGGTATCGTCGCAATTATTTCGCGCGCCGGGGTCGCAGAAGCCCCCTTCAGTCCAGCTGCTTTTTTCAAGAGGTAGGAGGCTGGCGGTGTTTTAATGACAAACGTAAAGCTTTTATCCGCATAAACAGTAATTTTTGTCGGAATGGGGGTCGTTTTCTCCATATCCTGCGTTTTAGCATTAAAAGCCTTGCAGAATTCCATGATATTCACGCCCCGCTGACCCAATGCGGGGCCAATTGGTGGTGACGGATTCGCAGCACCGGCAGGTACATGCAAATTAATGTAACCAGTAATTTTCTTCGCCATAATGAACCCTTTTAAAAATAATGATACGGGACAATTCCCGCCTTTAGGGGTGTGGTACGGTTTTGGCTCACCTTCCACACAATTAAATATGAATATTTATATCCATACAAAAAGCCATCAGATAACCTTAAGAATCACCTGACCACTCTGAAGGCGGCTTATAACAGCCACTAAATACAAATACCAGAAATATTTTAAGTAAAAGATTTAGTTCTTTTCAACCTGGGAATATTCAAGCTCCATTGGCGTTGCGCGGCCAAAGATAGAAACAGAAACCTTAAGACGCTCCCGCTCCTCATCAACCCCATCTACAATACCGACGAAAGATTCAAACGGGCCATCAATAACTTTAACTTCTTCCCCTATTTCGTAAATGATCGCTGCCTTAGGTCGTTCAATTCCTTCTTGGACCTGCTGCAATATTCTATCGACTTCTTTTTGGCTGATCGGTGCTGGCTTGCCAGACTGCCCCAAGAAACCTGACACCTTTGGCGTATTTTTAATCAGATGATATGTCACGTCATTCATCATCATCTTCGCCAAGACATAGCCTGGGAAGAATTTGCGTTCGGAGGTGACTTTCTTGCCCTTCCGCACTTCGGTAATTTCTTCGATCGGCACAAGAATTTCTTCAACAAAGCTATCAAGACCTTGAAGCACAGCCTGATCCTTGATGCTTTGAGCAACTTTTTTTTCAAAACCTGAATGGGCTTGAACAATGTACCAGCGTGCACGGGATGCCATAATCTATTATCCTAGTGTGAGTTTAATAAGGTAAGAGAGGAGCTGATCCACGCCCAGAAAGAAAATCGCCATTACGGTGGCCATTATAAATACCATAATGGTTGTCACCAATGTTTCCTTGCGCGTCGGCCAAGATACTTTTGATACTTCTTGCCGGACCTGCCGGACAAATTCTGCTGGGCTCGTTTTAGCCATTTTCTAACAATCCGTTATAATATTCTGAACCTTAAAGTCCGCCAGTTTCTTTTACTCTATAAATCTAACTTTATTTTCTTTTAGCCTATCACGCTAACTTTATTGTTTTATTTTCAAAATAAACAATAGCTATACTGACAAAAGCGAAATCAATCAATCTTTTCCCTCAGATATAAAATGGCAGGAGTGGAGAGATTCGAACTCACGACACCCGGTTTTGGAGACCGGTGCTCTACCAACTGAGCTACACTCCTTCATTTTACGTAACACGCTTTATATAAAGACGCGCCTTGGCTTATTCAACGTGAAAATGATCAATTCAAAAAATTAATCATAATATAGGCTTCGGCTTTAAAACAACAGGGCGGATGAATATCCGCCCTGCGTAATCTTTTAAGACCTCATCTCAATTATTCAATGATGTTTGCGACAACGCCGGCGCCAACAGTTCGGCCGCCTTCGCGGATCGCAAAACGGAGACCTTCGTCCATGGCAATCGGGTAAATCAATTCCACATTAACCGCAACATTATCACCAGGCATAACCATTTCAACACCTTCATCCAACGTCACAACGCCCGTAACATCGGTCGTACGGAAGTAAAACTGCGGACGGTAATTGGTGAAAAACGGGGTA
>Ga0316203_1001515_pt1 | contig 16181 bp, 17 predicted proteins | sample 6monrhotite_MG_FD_204940 | JGI IMG/M metagenome (GOLD analysis project Ga0316203, IMG submission 204940) | Microbial mat bacterial communities from mineral coupon in-situ incubated in ocean water Damariscotta River, Maine, United States -... | ecosystem: Environmental > Aquatic > Marine >... | reverse complement strand
GAATAGCCTTATTAGGTAGTTTGTTTTTCTTTTCGGGAGTTTAAGAGTTAGACAACGACGCCACCGAAGCCGAAGAGCCCATCGCTACACTGCAGCAGCGTGCGCCGCATCTGGCCCGGCAGATAGGGCTCGATGCACAGCCTGTTACCCAAACCAACACTGCGACGACAGGGACATCCCCAGTCACCCCCAGCCCCACAGCACAACTGGGCGCCACCGTGCAGACCATCCAAACGGCCCTCGGCACGTTGGATACTCAGTTAATGCAGGGCGCTGCCACCATCGACACTGAGCAACAGCTCCAGCAATTACAGGCCCAGCTCCAGACCCTCGACCAACAGATCATGGCCGATTTCAACGACATCGGTCGACACATCACAGAAAAACAACTCTCCGACAGTATCCAGCAGCGCCAGCAAGACGCCGTTGCCACTTATCAAAATGCCTACAACGATCTCATCAGCCAACTGAACAGCATCACCACCGAAACCGATATACCGCGCAAACAACAAAGTATTCAGACCCTCAAAGCCACCCTGGCCAGCTATCAATTCAAACGCAGCCAACAACCGTTTGACCCTGAGCAGTTGCTCAATCGCAGCCTCAAACCCAAGCTCGACAACACCCCCAAACAGCAAGAAGCAGACTTCACCCGCGCAGGCCTGCACAACACCCCCCACATCCAACTGGCCGCCCTGGGCGACTTCACCTTCGACAAACTGGCTGGTGCCAGCGACCCCGCCTATCTGGCCGCCACGCCCGAAGTCAGTCTCAGTCAAAGCATCAAAGACCAAGCCCAAACCCTCAACTATGATCCGGTGACCATCTACCACTGGGTACGCAACAACATCGAATGGCAGCCCACCTGGGGCGCCATGCAAAACGCCGACCTCACCCTCAGCAGTGGGCGCGGCAACAGCTTTGACATCGCCAGCCTCACCATCGCCCTGCTGCGCGCCTCCCAAATCCCCGCCCGCTATGTGCATGGCACCATTGACATCCCCGAAGTCAACTTCCGCAACTGGGCAGGTGGCTTTGCTAACATCAATGCAGCGGCCGACTTTGCCGCCTCCGGCGGTATTCCCACCACCTCTGTGACCCGTGGTGAGCAAATCAGCAAAGTCCGCATCGAGCACATCTGGGTCGAAGCCGCCATCGACTACCAGCCCTCCCGGAAATAAGGGGACACAATACTTAATTATGTTATCCTCCGTCCATGGCCAGATTAGCAAGAGTGGTATTACCCGGGTATCCGCATCACATCACCCAGCGCGGCAACCGCCGTCAGGCTGTGTTTTTCACTGATCGTGATTATGCACATTATCTTGAGTTATTGGTTGAATGGTGTGCGCATGAAGGTATCGAAATTTGGGCATATTGTTTGATGACGAATCATGTCCACCTCATCGTCAAACCCAAAAAGAGATCGAACCTGGGAAAAGCCATTGGTGAAGTCCATCGTCGATACACCCAGATGATCAATTTACGGGAGAACTGGAAAGGCTACCTCTGGCAGGGGAGGTTTGCCTCATACCCGATGGATAAAGGCTGGTTACTAAAAGCGGCAGCGTATGTTGAATTAAATCCGGTGAAAGCAGGAATGGTGAAAAAAGCCTGGGACTATCGCTGGAGTAGCGTGCATGCTCATTTGTCTGGGGAAGACAGTCGGGGAATTATTCTGCCGGAAAAGCTGCTTTCTCTGGCCGGTGACTGGAGAACTTACCTGCAAGAATCTCAAGGTAGTTCAGACATTGAATTTGAACAGCATGGGCGAACGGGCAGGCTTTTGGGCAGTGAACGTTTTATCGAAAAAGCCGGGCGTCTTTTACAAAGAGATTTGAAAAAGAAAAAACCGGGTCCGAAAGGCGATGAGGATACTAATAAATAAATATTGTGTCCCCTTATTTTTAAGCTCGACAACCTGCCGAAGCTGCAAACAGAAGACTTCACCCGCGCCGGTCTGCACAACACGCCCCACATCAAATGGCCACCCTGGGCGACTTCACCTTCGACAAGCTCGCAGGCGCCAGCGACCCCGCCTACCTGGCCGCCACCCCCGAAGTCAGCCTCAGCCAAACCCTCCAGGACAAAGCCGCCGAACTCAATCACGACCCGGTGACTATTTACCACTGGGTGCGCAACAACATCGAATGGCAACCCACCTGGGGCGCCATGCAGAATGCCGACCTCACCCTCAGCAGCGGGCGCGGCAATGCCATGGACATCGCCAGCCTCACCATCGCCTTACTGCGTGCCTCACAAATCCCCGCCCGCTACGTCCACGGCACCATCGACATCCCCGAAGATAAATTTCGAAACTGGGCCGGAGGTTTTAACCACATCAACGCCGCCGCCGACTTTGCCGCCTCCGGCGGTATTCCCGTCACCACCATCACCCATGGAGGGCAAATCAGCAAAGTCCGCATCGAGCATGTCTGGGTCGAAGCCGCCATCGACTACCAGCCCTCAAGAGGCGCCAAAAACCGCGCTGCCGACGCCTGGGTAAACCTGGACCCCAGCTACAAACAATATGACTACCTCCAGGGACTCGATGCCGTCCAGATCAGCGGCCTCGACCCCGAACAATTGGCCACCGACTTCACCAACAGCGGCACCGTCAACGAAACCGAAGGCTGGGTCACCGGCTTTGATCCCACCATTCTGCAAAATGCCCAGGTTCAGGCCCAGACTATGCTGGAAGACTACATAGCCGCTAACCTACAAAATCCCACAGTCAGTGATGTCATTGGTGGTAGAAGGACTATTGTCCAAAATTTTCCGGTATTACCGTCCTCTCTACCTAACCGCATCATCATCGAAGGTGCCCGTTACGACAAACTGCCCGAACAGCTCCAGCATAAAGTAACATTGGAGTTGTTTAATTCAGCGCTAGACAGGCGCTTTGGTAGCCCCAGTTTACGCACCAGTCTTCCTTTGTCTTACATAGGTACGCGGCGTCTTGGTATTTCATATGTTCCGGCAACAGCGGCTGACGAGGAAGTCATTAATACAACGATTGCCGCTGGTAATGATAGTCTGGCGCTGTATCTGATCCGGAGCAAACCAACTATTCGCCTTGATGATGTTGATTTAGCCATAGGTGGTGCTTTACCTATGGGAGCCGATCAATTTTTAGATGTTATTCTTTCATCTCCACAAGGCCAGGAACGCGTATCCTATAATGAAATTGTCGGCGACGAGATAGTAGTGAGTATTAACGCTGCCGGTATTCAACGTGTTCTAGTCGAACAGCGATCACAGGCTGTGCTTAATAATACGGCGTCGGAAAATTTGCACCAAATTGGATTACATTACTGGTATGAGGCCGATATATTGACCCGTGTAATGGAGAAAACCCACAAAGTCAAAGCCCAACGACTGCCATCAGTAGGTGTGTTCTCTTCCCCATTGAGTGTTATCTATAACTTTGGAATTCCGAGCAAAGGGTATTACAAACAACGTAGTGTCGATATCAAACGGAGTGTTTACGCAGTTGGCGGTCAGGATTCTACAACTCGGGCGGCGTTTATCAGGGATACGGGAGCGGTTATCTCGTATCTTGAAAGTTCAATTCTGGAGCAGCTTATCCGTAATTGGCAGGGAACAGGCTTTTCGGCTATACAGGCACTGATAGATGCAAATAAGCAGGGCATACCCATTTATCAAATTGATGCAAATAACCGTAGCCAAGTATTGCCTTTGCTGGCCATTAACGATACGGACGTGATGTCGGATATTAACAATGCGCTGAGTACGGGGCTGGAAGTCATTGTGCCACAGCGAGCCTCTGCCAAAGCCGTAGGTGTCAGCGGAATTGGTTATATCTTGCGCGATCCGATTACCGGTGCGGCAGCTTACCGAATATCCGGTGGGTTGAATGGAGGTGCTGGTGAAGCGCCATGTGCGGTACGCGAGCTGAAACCCTTGGCACAAGCAATACAGGATATTGTATTAACGGCGATTGTACTTGCCGCTGCGGCCGCAGTCCTTGCAGCTGTGGTGGCGGGTACCGCCGGAACAGCTGCGGCACCAGTGGCTGCATTAATGGCAGGTGTTGGATTGAGTGCGTTAACGTTTGGAGCGACCGCTGGAGATCTTTGTAAACCGATCCCTCTACCCGGGCACAAGGGTGGTCCGCAAGGATATAGATCGGGGCTCTGTGCGGATTTAGTAATTGGCAATCAATTTCCTGGTGGCGATGTGTGTGTAAATGGAGTTGCATTTGATGCGTTAACTGCTGATACTAAATTGTGGGAGGTTAAGGTTATTGACTTTACAGGAATTGTAGATTTTGTCGTGGATAGTCAAGTAACTAAAGATTTTGATCAGCGTGATCGACAGTTAGGGGCACTCGAATCATGTCTTGGATTTAATTTAAATTGGGCAGTTGCGGATGGCCGCCATTTTTCAAGGCAAACAGAACGTCAATTTCCAGCTCCTCTTGCAGAACACAGGAATGTGTCAGAGTGTTTTTCTTTACCAACGGCACCATAAATATGAGTTATGATTACTGGATTATAAAGGTTGATAGTAAGTTTAAAACATTGTCAGAGATCAAAGATGAGGGTGAGTTTTCCTCTGTCGGTGATATCGAATATATAAAAAAAACTGCGAATACTGTTGTTCCTGAATTGAATTGGAAGTCGCGAGTTGATTCTGAAGGGCGAGTAGCTTGGTGGGCGGAATCAAGAAATATTGGTCCACAGTTAAGTTTACTTGTGCAGAATAAAAACGATAGTATAACTTCAATATCTGTACTGACCTCTGCGCGCCTGGATTATATGGATCTGGTTGAGAAGCTGGCTAATGCACTGAACGCTAGTTATGTTGATATGCAAACAATGCAAATCGTTCATAAATTCTATAAATAAGGGGACAAGTAAAAAGTACAGATTCTTCTTATTGTGGCCAATAATATGTGTAATTATTTCGAACAGGAGTATTCCCTGTTGCAGTTGGGTGAAAGAACTAAAGTGATTAGGGGAGGTGAACTATAAATAGAATGAAATAATTATAAAATACCAAATTGTCAAATTGAAATCATAATTACTGAATTATCATTATTTGTTAAGAGGCTGCGGCTTAAATACCTTTTCGTGAAGTTTGATCATGTCACTTAGCCATGCATCTGAAGTTGGTTGTGCGTTTCCATAGAAATAAGGGGACACAACACTTAACTATGCTATGGTTTTGATCCCACTATCCTGCAAAATGCCCAAACCCAGACTCACATACCCCCCTATGAATACAAAGTGCCTGCCGGGTCATACTTGAGCGTCGCCGTCGTGGGCGGCAGCGTCTCTCCCCAAATCCTCACCGACCTGCAAGCCAAAGTCACCGAGACCAAAACCACCCTGGAAACCAACGACGCCAGCCTCATCAGCAGCCTCACCCGAGAAGACCTGCTGGGTGACCTTTTTTATTCCGGCACCCTCGGTTACTACGCCCAATACATCGCTCTGGCCAGACTCATGGGTCAACAGAAAAACGCCCAGCACTACCTCGCCGCCGGTTATGGTACTTTTGATTATGAATCCAAGGTGGACTATTTCTTCGGCATCCCCAGAGCCATTACCATCGGGGGTGCCGTGATGAACATCCCTATTCTTAACATCACTGCCACAGACAGTCCGCCCGCCACTGCTGTTGAGGACAAGAAAAACTACCTACTGCAAATTGGTATCCTCAGCTCCGCGCTGGAACATGCTGTGCCGGAGCAACTGTTTACTACAGACCCAACCAATCCGGCCGATGCCATATCAACAGTTAAAGCACTCTCAAAAGCCAATGCACAAGGCCAGCGGATTTATCACATTACGCAAGCCAATCAAAGCACGGCACTGACGAATATTAATCATGATCAAAACACCATGGCGGAAATCCAAAACGCCCTCAATGTGGATGAAAGAAGTGATTACGCATACCGATGTGGTCAGTGTGCCTGGATGGAGTGGGGTATATCATCGCTGATCCACAGGTGGGAAGTGGGGCTTATAAAATAAGTGGCGGGCAAAATGAAGGCGGGGACTATGATTCTGTTGCAGCATTGAGTTTGTCGCTCTCAACATTGGGGGCAACAGCTGATGGATATGCTAATAATGTTGTGCCAGATGACTTTGCTTTACAGGAACAATGTAATTAGACATCGTATGGCAACGAAAATTGCTAGAGCTGGCCAATTTCTCGGTGGGGCCGCTCTTGTTGTTGATATTGTATCCGTATTGGCTACTGATTCTTTGAGTTTTGCAAGTAAAGTTGGTCGTATTGCGGTGGTGATGTTTGGGTTTGGTGTAGGGGGCTGTGACTGGTGTTGCAATTGCCGTAACATTTACACTAGTCGCTGCAGCACTGATTGCAGCAGTATTTGTTGCTACTTTAACTATTGTACTTTTAGACTTCAGTTTAATATATTTTTCTTATTTGTTTGGATTAAGAAGACGCTTGGTATAGTAAGATTGATGAGTATGATTAATATGATAAGAGTATTCTTCTTTGGGTTAATATGCGGAACACTAGGGATGATAATAGGTTACCCTACTGGCGTCTTAATTGCGAAGATTGGAATTTATTTAAATTTTGACAAATGGTTACTTCTCACGGTTTCTACTCTTGTTTTTGGGGGTGTAATTTTTATCTTATTATTGCCACTGGAAAATCGCTACATATGGAGTCGCATTAAGGGTATTGATATCAAAGATATTGATGAATTCAGGAAAGATAATTTTATATTTGGTTTCGCTCCGATATCATTTTTTCTAATAGTTGGTGTTCTTCTTGGTATACAGTTAAATTGAGTGACCCAAAAAAATAAGAGGACACAATGAACCTCCCCCAGTTTAACGAAATTTAAAAACAGGCTAGTCAATTTATAAGGCTGCGTAAATTTTTAATCGCCAAGTGAAAAAATAAAATGTAGTAGTTAATCTAATGCTTAAAAATGGAGTTGAGGGTGTATGAAATTTAATGATGACGAAAATATAGAAATTGAGTTATGTCCAGACTCTAAGATATTAACGGTATGGTTTATTACAAAGACTTTGACGTATTCAATAGTTGCTATGTTCTTTGTTTTTATGGCTCTTTTTTTTATAAATGTAATAAGCTTATCATCTTCAAATGAAGATCATAATAAAGAATATGTTGTTGAGGAGTCGGATGTTAAAGCCGAAAATAACGATGATGAAACTAAGAAAGTTGTGCATCCATTTATGATTTTTGTTGATTATTGGGGGTGGTCTTTGTTGTTGGTTGGGTTTTTCTCGATATTTGTACAAATATACTTTGCTTATTTAAGGCGTACTTTTCGCTATATAGTAACGAATCGCAGGTGTATTTTTGTTGGTGGAATTTTAAGGCGTGTTGAAAGGTCAATTCCATTTCAAAAAATAACGGATGTTCAGCGAACTCAGAATCTTTTGGAACGCATGTTAGGAATATGGAATGTTCAGATATTTACGCCAGGAACAGCAAGCGTACAAATCGGACAGGCAAAAGCAAGAGCCGAGCTTAATTTTGACGGCTTACTGAACAGCGAAGAGTTGTATGAAATTATCAACCGGCATACGCACCTAAGCGAGTAACAAGCAAACAGGATGGCCACGAATGTCATTAAGTTAATAAATAGCGGCATGACGTAGGTTGGTGGTGAGCTTACGAACCTCAACAGCATTGGCAACGTTGGGGTTCGCAAGCTCACCACCAATCTACAACAAACAGAAAACTCGGCTTAACTTGATGACATTGGTTTAAACCCCCAAAGCATCGTATTAAGGTTTTTCATATTTCTTCATCATCTCGTCTTCCTCCCTGAGCAATTGCTCAAACTCTTCCGGAGAAAGACTGGATTTCCGTACCCACACTTTAGAAGCATGAATCTGCACCAGATTATGTTTATGTCGGGTACGATCAAGCACTTCCGTCAATATTGAATCACCACGCGAAAAATCATCCAGCAACTTTTTTTGCGCATATTTATGCGCAAGAAAACGGAAAGAAATATCAACGACCGTCATCTTGGTCACATCCCTTTTGTCCAGCATGATCAACTCATTTAACTCTCTACTATCGGCAGGGCCAACTCTGTGCAGCGACAAACTCTCGCCCTCCTGATAAAGAACAACCTGCTTTACGGAGAACTCCTCCAATTTCGCCTTCAATCCCGCAGAACCAAGCGGCTTTACCAAAAACGTATCGGCACCCGCCTCCAGACAACATGCCTTATAACCCGGGTCTGAACTACAAGCGATGATGGGCAGATAATAAACACCCTCCCGAATCGCCCGGATAGCTTCAATGCCATTCATTACCGGCATATTCACATCCGTCAGGCAGAGATCATAACCGGCCCCGTTTTTCCGGGCGTAATCAACCGCCTCTTCACCATTCACAGCCAGATCAAAATCATATCCCCAGGCGGTCAATTGCTCCTGATGGATCATACGGGTAACAGAGTTATCTTCGGCGATAAGTATTTTCATTTTCCTACCTTTCGATTGTCTGTGGTGTTTGGGATTTAGGTTTATAAGTGCGTCAAGTCAGGGCAGGGCAGCTTTGACCTGAGGGCTGACAATATTCTTGTATTTGCTTTTTCTGGTGTTTTTCATAAGCGTGTGGACATTGGACCAGATAATTTGGCTATATGTGTGTGATATCCACACATGTGTGTAGATATATGAAAATATTGGTTTTATTTACCTACAAATTCGGATCACCGTAATGGGACGCCTTGCCAAATGGGGTGTTTCCCTCGATCGAAGTGCTATTTCCAGAATTGAAAGCCGTGAACGCTATGTTATGGATTATGAAGCGGTTGCCATCGCAAAGTGCTTGAAAGTCTCTATTGGGTATTTAACCCTAAATTAATCAGTTAAACCTACTGCGAGCGCCTAAGGCACAGAACCTAAAGTGTTTTTCAGAACATGTTGAACTCACCGTATGGGTGATACGCTTTCGTCCAAAATAACCTGAAAAACACTTTATCTTCTGCACCTTAGTCACTCTCGCTACGGTTTAACTGATTAATTTAGGTTAATCGGGGAAAAATAAGCACGATTCCGGCTTTGACCTCAGCATCCTGCAAAACGCCCAAACCCAGACCGTTCTCAATGACTACATTGAGTGCCATGTTCAATCTTGGGTGGTGTGTGAGGTTAGTATTTCCACCAGCAGTGGCAGAAAAGAGCGGGTTTTTTAATCAGACGTAGCGGCACGATTCATTGCGTCTTTATGCCACTGGCACCAATAAGGCACTTCCTGTTTTCGCAAAAAGTCTTCGGCTGCCGGGCCATGCAACAGCGCCATGGTGCTGAGCATTCCTGCATCAGTACAGCTGGCTGCGACGACAGTGACGGCGGCAGGAGCGCCTTTTACGGGCCATCCGGTACGCGGGTCCAGCACATGGCCGTAGCGCACGCCGCTTTTTTCCAGATAACGGTTAGCATCACCGCTGGTGGCGACTCCGCCTTGTTTGAGTGAAAAATCAGCCGTCTGTGTGGGTATCAGCGGTGCGCCGGAATTATTAATAGGTGCGCCAGAATTAACAGGTGCGCCGGAATCGACACCGACCTGCCAGCCATTGCCATTTTTACGGGGTCCGGTGACGGCCAAGTCACCGCCGAGATTGATTAATGCCGAGGTACTGCGCGCATGTGCATCAGATTGCCCGGCAATCAGTGCGCTGACAGCCAGCGCGGCGCGATCTGCGGCGTATTCTTTACCGATGCCGCCGAAATCAATTTCCATTCCTGCTGTCAGTTGAATTTGCGAATGATGCCTTTGTATTTTTTCCCAACCCACTAATGGCAGCAGGGCGTCAATCCGGGCGACAGAGGGAATGTTGTCACTGCCGTCAAAATGCCAGGCGCGGCGCAGTACGCCGGAGGTGACATCAAATTTCCCCTCACTCAAGTGATAGAGTTGTTGTGCATAGTTCAGCAGGCGGGCGGTTTCTTCATCAACCTGGACGGCCGTACCCTGATTGATCCTGTGCAGAATATTATCGTCACGATAGCGGCTGTATTTTTGTTCAATACGGCTGACTTCGGCAGCGGCAAGATGTGTTATTTCCTGTGCCAGGTTTTTATCGCGGGTGTCGATCAGCACTTCACAATGGCTGGCCATGGCCTCAAAATGGCCAACAAAATAATCTGTCCGGCGTTCGAGGCCCATGGCCCTTTTATTTGAAAAAACGCATGATGTATTTAATCAGCATGTCGGAATCCAGCGACAGTCCGCCCTGTAAAAGATAAGCCTCGTTATCCGGGAACAGTTGCTGGTTCTGTAACAGGCCAACAGCGTCTGCGCGACGATCCTTACCTTTTTGGGTGATCATTTCTGCACGAAAATTGATTTCAGCACCGTTTTTGAATGCAAAGCCATATTTCAGCCCGATCGTTTGTGTGACGAATTCCCCCAGCCGATAATCGGCGCTGGCATATGACAACGTGGTTTCTTCACTATCGGTGAGTGTCTGCCGGTAAAAATCAGCAGATCCCTGTTGATAATAACGCAGGTGTGGTTGTAAATAATGACCGCCGTCGAAATCGAAACGGTAACGCAGATCCACCGTGTGCGACTGAATTCCCCAGTCATCCCAAAAATAGCGATAGGACAGGTTGAGTACATTTTCATTGGGGAATTGATGTACACCCTTCCAGTACAGACTTTGATACGTTCGCTGATCGGGCCGGTTTTCGTAAATATAAGGATTGGTGCTGCGCAAATTTCCGCTGCCATCGTTTTCCAATACGCTGAGAATTTTGTAGGGGTCGGTGAGATAACCGCTCCCCTGGCCCCGACTGTAATTTATCTGCATCAATGTCTGACGATTGATGATTTGTGTAACACCCAATAGTATTTCTTTAACGGTTTTATCGGCGTTGGCACCATCGAGGGCTTTTTTGGCAGGATAGGTAGGCATAACGGCAAAACCGACAGGCACACCACCTACCGGGTCCCAGGTGTCTTTGTTGACAGAGAGGCCTACGGTTAACGTCGTGTGGCGCTGGTTGATATCCTGGGCAAGAGAAGCGGAGATTCCGGTAGACAGGTAATCATATTCTCTGGATATATTACCACCGAGGGTGCCGCGCAAGCTTCTGCTTAAAGGCGTATCCCATTCTACATTCAGTGCATTGCGTAGATCCTTGAATGTGTGGTTTAACGGCGTGCTGTTTGCTGCTTCGGTATAGGTTGAGTTACCCGAGGGATTGGTAAAGGTTTGTGCGGTACTGGAGGGGACTGCGCCATTGGGGGAGGAGCCGGTCAAAACGTCGGTCACTATGCGCGCATTGATAAATTCGTCGTCATCAATTTCTTTACTGATGCTCAACACACCTTCCGCCAGTGACACACGGTCTTTCTCGGCATAAATTAATAACGCGGAATCAATTTTCCAGTTATCGCCGGAGGCAATCAGGCTGCTCGCATGGCTGCTACCGGCCAGCAAGCCGCAGGTGGCTGCCGCCAGTTGGTGGCGAATATTACGCGGGCCTTGTCGTTTTTTTTTCAGTTGCATCCACAGCCTCCGCCACCCACACCCTGGCCACCACTGGAAGCTTCTTTGCTGAAGTAGGTATGTTCATCAAGATAAATTTCCAGCGGATCAGCAACCAGTTGCATTTTTTGTTGGGCCAGTAAATCCCGGTCCCAGGGTTGCACCGGTTCGAGGCTGCACGCACTCAGCACAAGGCTGATAAAAGTAGAAAACAAGAGCGTTTTTATCACGCTTATTTCTCCAGCTGTTCCTGAATGGCGGCTTCCAGTCCTTCTTTGTCTATGGAGCGAAAGCCCGTGTGAGTCATTACCAGATGACCATTTCTGTCGATCAGATAGGTGGTGGGCATGGCGCGTAGTTCGTAGGTTTTGGCAACTTTGCCGGTGGGGTCGTGGGCGATAATAAATGCCGGTTCTGTTTTTTTGATGAATTGTTCGATCTGCTCGCGTTTTTTATCCAGAGTGACCGCAATGACGCTCAGCCCCTCATCTTTGTAACGTTCGTGAATTTCATCCATCCAAGGAAAAGATTTGCGGCAGGGTGGGCACCAGGTGGCCCAGAAGTCTAGATATACCACGCGGCCTTTGAAGTCTTTCAGGTTGATTTCAATGTTGTCGGGGAAGGTGGGCAGGGTAAAATCGGGGGCAGGCTCTGTGGCGAAGGTCGGTAAGGTGAGGAAAATGAGCAGCGCGGCAAAAAAAATGGGTAAACGGGAAAACATGTAGGGTTAACCTCGAAATAAGGGTGTGAAAGGCATTTATACGTGATACAGCCGTGACATATTTTGCTCATAATCACACAGTATTCTGCCCTTTCTTGTAAGGTTCCAGATTTGACTGTTACCTAGACGGCAAGTTCACAGAGGGCAGAAGTGATGTCAATAGCGGGTTATTTTAACAAAATCATTGCTTTTGACATATTTTGGCCGATGGGTAGTCTGAGAACAGTCCCCTGATGATGCAATCAAGCGAGGAAGAGCAATGCTGATCAAACGTCCTAATGATATCAAAACATCCGAGATTACCGATGAAAAGATTTATCATCAACGGCGAGCTTTTTTACAGACGGGGTCCCGTGCTGCTTTGGCGGTCGCAGCGGGTGCCGCATTTCCAGGGTTGATGTTCTCTAATGATGCGGCGGCACAGATTGCTGCGTTGCAGTTCAAAAAAAATGCCCGGTTTTCCACAGATGAGAAAGTCAATTCGCTGAAAGATATTACTCGTTACAATAATTTTTACGAATTTGGTACCGATAAAACAGATCCGGCAAAATACGCACACACACTGAAAACTGACCCCTGGAATGTGCGTGTGGAAGGCGAGGTGGAAAAACCCGCTGATTATCAGATAGAGGATCTGATCAAAGACAGTCAATTGGAAGAACGTATCTATCGGCTACGCTGCGTAGAGGCGTGGTCTATGGTGATTCCCTGGGTAGGTATTCCGCTGAGCGCATTGATCAAGCGTTTCAAACCCACATCGAAAGCCAGATATGTGGAGTTCACAACCTTGCATGACCCCAAGCAGATGCCAGGGCAAAAACGTGGCGTGCTGGACTGGCCCTATGTGGAAGGCTTACGTATGGATGAGGCGATGCATCCCCTGACTTTGTTGGCGGTTGGTTTATACGGACAGGTGTTGCCTAATCAAAATGGTGCGCCGATTCGGTTGGTGGTGCCGTGGAAATACGGTTTTAAAAACATCAAGTCCATCGTGAAGATTCGCTTTACTGAAACCATGCCCAATACCACCTGGAATTTATCCGGGCCACAGGAATATGGTTTTTACGCCAACGTCAATCCTGAAGTGGATCATCCACGCTGGAGCCAGGGCCGTGAACGGCGTATTGGTGAATTTTTTAAACGTAAAACCGACATGTTTAATGGTTACGAAGAGCAAGTGGCAAGCCTGTATTCGGGCATGGATTTGCGGCGTCACTATTAATAACGATGAGTCGTTGTCATGCGTGATGTGAAGCCTTTTGTGAGCCCTAAACTTGTAAAGCCATTGGTTTTTATGGCTTGCCTGCTTCCTCTGGCCTTTGGCATCTGGGCAGGCTTTACCGACCAGCTGGGTGCCAACCCTATTGAAGAAATTACGCACCGCACGGGTGACTGGGCCTTGCGCCTGCTACTCATTACCCTGGCCGCGACGCCGCTGCGGCGTATGCTGGGTTGGGGCTGGCCGCTACGTGTGCGACGTATGCTGGGGCTGTTCACCTTCTTTTATGCTTGTCTGCACCTGTTGACCTACTTTGTGCTGGATCAGTTTTTTGACTGGGAAGAAATCCTCAAAGACATCATCAAACGTCCCTATATCACCATTGGTTTCAGCGCTTTTGTGCTGCTGGTACCGTTAGCCGTTACTTCCACCAATGCCATGATGCGGCGGCTTGGCAAACGTTGGGGACAACTGCATCAACTGGTGTATGTGATTGCCGTTTTCGGCATTCTGCATTATCTCTGGTTAGTGAAGGCCGATTATTTGTTGCCGCTGATCCATGCGGCCATTTTACTGGCCTTGTTGCTGGTGCGCGCCTGGTATCAGCGTCAATCGCTGTCTATTCGTCGAACAGCTCCGCAACCCCCTTGAAATCTACCCCGTTCGTGGCACACTCCCAATTTGAGTGGTATGAGGGATGGTGTGAATGAACGTTGATTTTTTACAAAGTGATTTTTGGCAAAGCGACAGTGTGTGGATTGTGCAGGTATTCGCTGTAGTATTTACTGTCCTATTGGCGGATTTTGTCCAACGACGTATTCTACGCAGCCTGGCAAAACGCTTCGAACAGACCAGGAATCTTTGGGATGACGCGCTGCTGGAAGCTATACGCCAACCGTTGAGTCTACTGATTTGGGTCGTGGGCATCAGTCTGGCTGCGCAAATCGCCGCAACGCAGACAGAGGCTGAAATTTTTGCCATTGTTGGGCCAGTGCGGGACGTACTGGTTATCGTCGCGCTTACTTGGTTTCTGGTACGTTTTATCCGGCAGGCCGAGGGCAATATTATTGCAACTCGCAAAGCTAACGGTGAGCCGGTGGACGTCACCACGCTGGATGCCATTACCAAGCTATTACGCCTTTCTGTGATCATAACCGCCGGGCTGGTGATGTTACAGACACTTGGTTTCAGTATCTCCGGGGTGCTGGCCTTTGGTGGCGTGGGAGGTATCGCCGTGGGTTTTGCGGCTCGCGACTTGCTGGCTAATTTCTTTGGTGGGCTGATGCTTTATCTTGACCGGCCTTTTTCCGTAGGCGACTGGGTGCGCTCACCGGACCGGGAAATTGAAGGCACTGTGGAACACATTGGCTGGCGATTGACGAGGATTCGCACTTTCGACAAGCGTCCTTTGTATGTGCCTAACTCCGTATTTGCCAACATCGCGATGGAGAATCCCTCGCGCATGACCAACCGGCGTATTTATGAGACCTTTGGCATTCGTTATGAAGATATTGGCAAAATGTCCGCTATCACTGCCGATGTGGAAATCATGCTGAAAAATCACCCAGCCATCGATACTGCACAGACGTTGATGGTGAACTTTGTTTCATGCAAGGCATCGTCGGTAGATTTTTTTGTGTATACCTTTACCAAAACCACGGTGTGGGTTGAGTTTCATGCGATTAAACAGGACGTGCTATTGAAAATTGCTGATATCGTCGAACAGCATAGTGCAGAAATGGCTTTTCCTACCTCCACGGTGCATGTGCCGGATGGTATTGTATTGGCCAATGCGCCGATAATGAATATTGAACCGTAATTTAGGTTGAATAGAGGTAACGATTCAGCCTGGTTTTTAAATGTACAGTAACGGCTTAGATCGCTGTTGATTTGTTCTAGGATTAAGAAAAAAGTGCAGGATTTACCGGTGTAAATGAGCGCTTTTGATGCAGTGATTGGGCAAATCAATGGTAAATTGAGCCGTTTCGAATTGAGAATGAGACAATTATGGCAGACAAGCTATTAATCGTATTAATGAACACCGATCCGACCAACCCTTCGGAACTGGGCACACCATTTATGCAAGCCAGTGTGGCTGCGGCTATGGAATACGACGTGGAAATTTTACTGACAGGGCGTGCTGGTGAACTGGCCAACATAGGCGTTGCCGAAAATCTGCATTTCCCCGCAGGTAATAAAAAAACAGTTTACGATTTGATGCGCGATGCGGTGGCCGCCGGAGCGAAACTGAAAATATGTGCCTCTACCCTGGAGTTGTGGGGTGAAAACCTGATTCCGGAAGTTGATGAAACTGTTGGTGCCGCATACATCATCAGTGAAGCCATGGATGACGATACGGTTACGTTTACTTATTAATTGAGAATACCTCCCGGCGATTGATAAAAACACAGGCGACTGTATCCGGTTACCCGTTTCAAACTGGGTGCTGATACAATATCGCTGGGTCCGAAAATCCGTGAATACCCTGAAAAAATTCTGATTTTATAGAAGGCAGGCCAATGTCATTAAGTTAACAAATAGTGGCATGCCGTAGGTTGGTGGTGAGCTTGCGAACCCCAACGTTGCCAATGCTGTTGGGGTTCGCAAGCTCACCACCAACCTACAACAAACAGAAAGCTCGGCTTAACTTAATGACATTGGAAGGCAGGCTTTATGAGCAGATATTTGCTCGATGGTTAGAGGCGGGTATTTACGCAAATCATCTTCCAGGAGAATTACACAGTCCT
>Ga0316203_1001511_pt1 | contig 16233 bp, 13 predicted proteins | sample 6monrhotite_MG_FD_204940 | JGI IMG/M metagenome (GOLD analysis project Ga0316203, IMG submission 204940) | Microbial mat bacterial communities from mineral coupon in-situ incubated in ocean water Damariscotta River, Maine, United States -... | ecosystem: Environmental > Aquatic > Marine >... | reverse complement strand
GATCAGTTTTATCAGTTAGGGCCGCATGATGGACCGGGGTATGAGCATCCAGAAAAACCAGAACCTCAGGTATCGATAGCAGAAGCACCGTTAGTTGAATGGACGATACCTGAATCAGGTGAGTCGGGCTCGATAGTGTTGCATGCGACTGGTACACCGTCAGGTGGAACTTACGCATGGACAGGTGTAGATAAGACAGTTTGTTCTCTCTCTACGCCACCAACTGGCAAAAATATTGAAATTAAACCGATTGGGGAAGGTAGCTTCAGAGCCACTGTGAGTTATAGTCTTCAGGGGGAAGTGGCTAAGGATGTGGTGGAAGTTAAGGTTGTTCCAAACAAACTTTCTAATTCTCAAATATTGGAACTTGGCGAAAAGAAAGCACAGGATTACGCTAAACATATTAAAGAGAATTGGGATAATGTAAAGCCATCTCCAAACGCAAGAAAACCATCTACAATTGATGTCATTGTTACTCGTGATGGAGAAGTTTTTGAAGGCTATAATACCAGAAAAGGTCACCCCAACTTTGATAATCCTCTAGCAACGGTTGATGAAAAAATCAAAGAGGCATACGACTCCGTACCAAAAGAAAAAAGAATGGCAAGTACTCACGGGCGTTGTGCTGAGGTATCAGCGTTACAAAGAGCGATAGACGCTGGGGCTGACCTTGATGGGGCAATGAGTATTTCTGTAGATGTAAAAACCGGTGCTATAAAAAATGCCTGCAAATCATGTGTCCCTGCTTTAAAGCATTTAGGAATAAATGACGGTGTATGCAAGCTATAAGTAAATGAGCGAAAAAATGGTATTTCAAGATAAAAAGACAGAAAAATATCTAAAAAAATTTGGTTGGTCGCCTAGCAGAAAGGTAGCGCTTCCTGCTTATATTGATGTTCATGCTACGCCAGCTGTAGTTATATCTATATTAGAAAACCTGTATGGATTAGAGTTTGTAGATCCAGATGGTTACAAAAGAGTCTTTAGAGTTCATGATGAATATATAAAGGACTTTGAACCGGACATGCAAGAGTGGTTAGACGATACAGGACTTGATTTTCATTTTTATCCGTTGGGTGAAATGTCAGAATATGGTGGCCTTTTAATACTTGATCAATATGGGCGTTTTTATTTGGCTGGAGATGAACTTATATATTACGGCGATAACCTTGAACAGTTCGTAGATGTGGTTTTATTTATGAGAAGGAGTGGCATTTCTATTAGGGATAATGGAACGACTTTTTACTGTTATAACGACAAGAATACAGAATATTTATTTGATGTGGATAAAGGTTGGCTTGGAGAACAAGAATATTTAAGCTTAGAATATATAAAATCACAGAACTAGAAAAAAGGGTCACCCATTAGAAAGTTCCGGTCAAGTAGGCAAAGCAAAGTCCCTTGGTTTTTTTCCAAGTATCGAGCTGCTCTATTTGCAAATAACATGCGCCTAAAAATCTCGTGGTATGGCGTCAACTAATAAGCACCAGTCACCCATCTGAATTAAGGCGTTTGTAGGCAGCTGTAAACAAATGCCTACGGCCCTTGGCGTTAGCCTCAGAAATTATTTAGTACCGTGGGCTGTCCATGTCTCTGATAGGGCGATGTAGCTGCCGATACACTGTGACAGATCTTTGGCTTATGCTGTTGGCATATCCAGGCCCTCAGGGTTCAACACACGGGCATTTTACAAACAGATTTAAGAGGGTCATGCAGGCGACTTAATCAGGCCTTTTGGTTTTACCAACCCCAACTCCGAGCTCATCCGCACAACCAAAACTAAAAATTAACGATTCATAATCATTAGCCAAAAGCTTTGTTAACATCAAAAGCAACCTGGTCTCGTAATACATAAAAGCAGGCTCTTGCTAGTTTGTGGGCAACGGTTTTTCTCTGCGCTTTCGGCGTTAAATACCCGGTGATTTTTAAAAAGTAGGTGTCTTTAGCGTTTAATTTACATTAAAAAAATTATGGGGTGATGATGGGGGGTAACTGCCAGTTTTCGAAGTCCGTATTATGGGTTACTCGGGCAGGTGCTCCGTAGCAAGACTTAGCGGAGAGGTCCGGATATTGGCATTTCATTTATGTCTGCTATAACCGATGGTCTGTAGTTTGGAATGTTTGATGGTCGATGGAAGTATGGTTCGAGTTCATCAATAACATTGCGCTCCAAAAAAGATAGCGCAGGAATCTGAAGCGGTGAGTCAATCTTGTTCTTTCAGCAGAAAATGAAACATTTCTGTAGGATTGCGACATACTATGAATGATTGGGGAGGTATTATAAGGCTGTGCTGGGTTTGGTGGCTTCTGTCATTTAGCGGGCTTAATTGAAAGCACCCCCCTGGCAATATTGTTCTTTATTTATTCAAATCATTGCCGATGTACATTTTTGAATGATGGCTTCCTGCTGGGTGTGGAATGTTATGTGGATGGAGCCATTAATATAGGTGAGATGGAACGACCCATGACAGCGATAAATCACAAATCTGACGATGACAAGGACGATCTACTGTTTTCGGATGCTGATTCCAGCAGAGGCAAAGATGAAGCCCAGTCCTCATCTGATAGCCCACGCTGGAAGATCATGATTATCGATGATGAACCGGTCATGCACAATGTGTCTCAGATGGTCCTGAAAAACTTTTCCTATGGGGAACGCGAACTCGAGTTTATTCATGGATATTCAGGTGGTGAGGCTCGTGAACTGATTAAACGACATCCGGATACCGCCATCATACTGCTTGATGTGGTCATGGAAACCGATAGCGCTGGCCTGGATACGGTAAAATATATTCGCGAGGAACTCCATAACAGGGTTGTCAGAATCATTCTCCGCACTGGTCAGCCTGGTCAGGCGCCAGAACATCAGGTGGTGCGTTTATATGACATCAATGGCTACCTGGAAAAAAGTAAACTGACTTCGCAATATCTTGAGATCGCGCTGATCACTTCGCTCCGGTCTTACGACGACATCTGTACCATCGGTCAACTAACGGACGATAACGATACTCTTGAATCTCTGGTTGAAGCGCGGACAAAGGATCTGTCTGCCGCCAATGCTCAGTTACGGCAGCAGATGAAAGAGCAGGAACAGGCCCGCATCGCCCTGCAACAAAGCAAAGCGCGGCTGGCTGAGGCGCAACGTATCGCCCGCATCGGGCACTTTGAATGGTGTGATAACGACGATAGCATGGTCTGGTCCGAACAGATCCACCATATCCTGGAGATTCCGGTAACGCTCGACCATCATACATGGACGGAATTTTTGAATTTTGTCCACGATGGTGACCGCGTGCTTGTATCGGAAATTATGCGGCAGGCTGAGCAGGGGCAAAAATCCTACGATATTGAACACCGTCTGCGGCAAACCTCCGGAAACGTCCGTTATGTGCGTCAACAAGGTGAATTTATTTTCGACGGAGATGGCGGGGTGAGAGGGATTGTCGGTACCCTGCAGGACATTACTGATCGGAGGTTGGCAGAATTCGAGATGCGTAAGCTGTCAATGGCGGTTGAGCAAACGGCTGACGGTATTATGATCACCAATAACAACGGTGTGATTGAATACGTCAATCACGCCATGATGAAAATGACTGGCTATACAAGAGAGGAACTGATTGGCCAATCCCCACGCTTGTTGAAATCCGGTAAGCAGAGTGAGGCCTTTTATCATCGCCTTTGGAAGACTATCCAGCGAGGAGAAGTCTTCACCGAAATCATCATCAACCGGCGCAAAGATGAGCGTTGTTATTACGAAGAAAAGACCATCACGCCGCAGAAAAATGCCCAGGGTGAAATTGTCAGCTATATTTCCAGCGGCAAAGATATCACTGAGCGCATGAAATCCCAGGAGCGCCTGCATCACCTTGCTCACCACGATGCGCTGACCGGGTTACCGAACAGGGTACTATTGCAGGACCGCCTCAGTCAGGCGATCTCTCGTGCCCGCTGGCGGGAGCGCAAGGTCGCGGTATTGTTTCTCGATATGGATCGTTTCAAGGTCATCAACGATACGTTAGGCCACAATGTTGGCGATGTGTTGCTGAAAGAGATGGCGTTACGGCTGTCGGACTGCGCGCGGGAGGGTGACTCTGTCGCCCGTCTCGGTGGCGACGAGTTTGCCGTTATCCTTAATGATATCGCTTCCATTGATGATATTCCCCAGGTGGTCAGTAAGATCCTCACCCATCTTGCAGAGCCCTTCAAACACAATGATCGTGAGCTATTTATTACCAGCAGTATTGGTATCAGCCTGTTTCCGGATGATGGTGACAATGGCCAGACACTGTTGAAAAAGTCCGATGCCGCCATGTACCACGCCAAGCGCAAGGGTAAAAATACCTATCAGTTTTACACGGCGGAAGACGAGCATCAGGCGATCGAACGACTGACCCTGGAATCAAGTCTGCGACGCGCCCTGGAACGGGATGAGTTCCGGCTTTACTATCAACCGCAGTTAAGTCTCTCGTCATGTACCATCGGCAGTTATGAGGCGTTACTGCGTTGGCAGCACCCAGAGCGTGGTTTGATCGCGCCCATCCATTTTATTCCTCTGCTGGAAGAGACAGGCATGATTATCTCTGTCGGTGAATGGGTGCTGCATACCGCCTGCGTTCAGGAGCGGACCAATCAACAGGCCGGTCATACCGCCAAAAAAGTCGCCGTCAATATTGCTATACAGCAATTTCGGCAGAAGGACTTCGTTCAGATGGTCGAGCGTATTTTGCGAGACACTGGCTTGTCGCCACAGCATCTTGAGCTTGAAGTCACCGAAGGCGTGTTGATTGATGACATCACAGAAACCGCGGCAAAATTACGGGAGCTGCATGAGCTGGGCGTTTCCCTGTCCATTGATGACTTTGGCACTGGTTACTCCTCGATGAATTATCTGCGGCGGCTGCCGTTTGATTCCCTCAAGATAGACCGTTCGTTTGTTACAGATGTCACCACTAACAGTGACGACGGCGCTATCGCTGCCGCCATTGTCACCCTGGCTCATTCCATCGGCCTGGAGGTGATTGCCGAAGGGGTGGAAACCACGGAGCAGTTGAGTTTTCTTGATAGACTCGGCTGCGACATTATTCAAGGCTATCTTTGTAGTCCGCCACTGCCCGCTACGGCATTTGCGTCGATGGAAGAGGACCAGTACGAGAACTGGAAGGAATACCTGAGCCACTGTGATCGCTAATACACTGTAAAAAGGAGACAACAGTTTATGAGTCATGAAAAATTGCAAGACATCCCGGTAAAGACCTTAGACATCCCGCTGGAGCGCGACAGCTTCACACGTTCGTTGATTCGTGAGTTGTCGGGGTTGTTGGAGGAAATGATCGGCCTCGACGAGGCCGCCGGTTTCATCAGCGTGGTAGGCCAGCGCATCGGCTCCGAAATCGAGGGCTGTTATAAAGAGGCTTTGCAGGTTTCGAAACTTAACAAACAGCAAATCGGTGAGGTCTTGATGGATTTGAAGCACCGCATACAGGGTGACTTTTATATTATTGAAGCCGATGAAAACAAGATCGTGATGGGCAACAATGTCTGCCCGTTCGGTGACAAGGTCAAAGACCGACCGTCGCTGTGCATGATGACGTCCAACGTATTTGGTACCATCGCCGCCAACAACAACGGCTATGCCAAGGTGGTGTTGGATAAGACCATTGCTCAGGGTGATGCGGGCTGCCATGTGACTGTCTATTTTAATGCCATCGATGAGGCTGGTCAGGCCGATGGTGGTCGGGAATACTACCAAGCCGAAGGATGACAGGATGTTAGCGGAGACCTTTGCTGAGATTACTAATACCTTTTCGGAACCGCATTTCTTACTGGCTCAGGACGGCACTATTATTGCTGCCAACCGAGCCGCTAGAAAAAAAATGTCAGTGATGGTCAATGCCCAAGAGGTGCTGAACTTGAACATGCTGGCGACCGACGGTCCGACCAAACTCAAGCAATTGTTGCAGATGTGGTCGCGCAGCCGGTCTCCGCTGCCCGGCAGTGTCACCGTCAAGTCCGAAGATGGCACCCCGGTTCAATGCCTGTGCAAGGGCAGCACTGTCCGTCCCGCCCTGAAAGGCGAACCTTCACTGATCATGATGCAGTGCACCGACAAGCGGAAATCCACCGCCGCATTTATCACGCTTAATGAAAAGATCGAACAGCTCAAGCGAGAGATTATTGAGCGGCGCAATGCTGAGCAAGAGATCCGGCTGTTGAATCAGGAATTGGAGCAACGGGTCAAGGATCGTACCGTTGAGCTGCAAAAGAGTAATACAGAACTGAATTCTTCGCTTGAAGAATTAAAAAATGCACAGGAGCACCTCGTTCGCACAGAGCGCCTGGCATCGCTGGGTGGTATGGTCGCCGGGGTCGCCCATGAGGTGAATACCCCGGTCGGTGTATGCGTGACTGCGGCGTCGTATCTGGATGAACAGAGTGGTCATTACCATACGCGTTATCAGGAGGGTGTGTTGACACGCTCGGATTTTGAATCCTTCCTTAACGTTGCATCTGAATCGTCCTCTATCATTCTAGCGAACCTCAGACGTGCCGCTGACCTAGTGCGCAGCTTTAAGCAGCTGGCAGTAGATCAAACCAGTGATGAGCGCCGCCATATCAACATGAAAAACTATATCGAAGAGCTGTTAATCAGTTTGCAGCCTTACTTTCGGCACACGTCCCACAGTTTCACATTCAAGTGTGCGGATGATATCGACATCGAAAGCTATCCGGGTGCCATCGCTCAGGTCGTCAACAACCTGATCGAAAACTCAATAATTCACGGCTTTGAGACTGTTGCAGAGGGGGAGATTAATATCGAAATAACGCGCGACCTCGATAGCATTCTGCTGCACTACAGCGACAACGGTGTTGGGATTTCTCAAAAAAATCAGGTCCAAATATTTGATCCGTTTTTCACCACCAAGCGAAATCAAGGAGGCAGTGGTCTGGGAATGAATGTCGTCTACAATTTGGTAAACAGCAAACTGGGAGGGAAGATTCGCTTCACCAGTGAAGAACAGCAAGGTGTACATTTTTATATCAACTTGCCGCTCGTTATTACCGCCGAAGCATAGAAACCAAGCGTGCCGTCACAACCTAACCCGAGTCGCATAACTTTATGAAAAAGCAAGATTTGGCTCCTTGAGTTTTTCTCACCTTGTTCAGCTGAGGGTGCCAGTATAATGCGGTCTTTGCAATGCTATTGATGGCAGAAACGGCGTATTTTACGGGTAATTTCCATAGACTTACGAAGAAAGGTTGCTTAAGCGCAGTTACTTTGCTTCATTCAGATCCCAGTTGTATCCGTAGTCGATATCGCCATCATGTTCGGCCAACCGTTTTGCCAATGCGGGTTCGGCATGTTTAGCTAATTCCTGCAACAATTCTTTTTCGTTAGTGCCGAAATCGATTTGATACCAATCGAATATCTTGGATAACAGAAGGTCTTTGCCCTTTACGTCAATCCCTCTTGGATTATTCACATAGGCTTTGGCGGTTTCGGTCAATTGGTCATCGACATTTCCGGCGGTAAAGGCTATGGCGCTGAGGTTTGGACAACTATAGCTTGCGCAATTGACAGCATAGTGAATTCTGGAGTCTTTCCATATTGGGCGCAAAATGCCATGTTCAATGTCATTCAGGCTGATTTTTTGTCCAGCAATATTGAGATACTCTTTATTCCATGGGCCGGGAGAGAAAAAGGTACCACCAATCTTGAGTATGGACTTTACCGGATAGGCGTCTAGTACAACATCGACCGTTAGGGCGTTGTAAAGATTAATCCAATAAGCCATCTGCTCATTGCGGTTATGCTGGCGGGGGTCGATTGCCTCCAGTATTTTTATATAGTGCTTAAGTGCTTTACGGTCAGTGTCAGGCACTGCACTGTACTTGAATCGATTAAGGCCACTGGCGTCGCTAACAAGATACTTATTGAGTAAATTTTGCCAAGCGTCGTGGCTTATGGTTTTGGCGTTTGCCTCATCACTATCCATCCAAAATGCAATTGCTTTAGCAGCAGGCGCTGCGTAAGCGACTTGCGCCAGAAAGAAAAGACAGAAGATAGCTAATAGTTTTCCGAACCGGTTTGTAGTGCGTGTTAACATTATGCCTCCAGCAATATAGGTTAGTGGTAATTACTTAGTTTATCTTTGATTTGCCCGATGACGGCGTTAAAAGTGCTCATTTATATCTGCAAATATCGAGTCTTTTCTTTTTTGAATGAAATTGCCCAAAAAACCAAAGGCAATTTGAGTCGTTGTTGTACATTTAAGCAATCGGGCTGAGTAAATACGACAGTATTACGCGCATTATGTATTTGTCAGCCTGATTGTGGAAGTCTAGCTGCTAAAGATCACAGAATTTTCACAGTTTTTATAAAAAAATTTATTGCGATTTTGCTTGTTGAGTGCAAATTAAAAGAAAATCGCTGACCAGCATTGTGTGGTATCCGTTCACTTATTGTGCTGCATCCTGCCTGCCAGTGGACATGGCCCCCGATATTTTGCGGAACTGAGTCATAATGTCGCACCAAGGGTTTGCGCTTATCTTTCTAGGTGTTTATACGCGATTTTTTGAGTTTCTGTTCTGATTACACGTTATTTCACCTTGTCTTAGAGAGTCTATTTTTAGTGATGCTACGATTAGACGGTATGACGCACACTTAAATTAAACCCCAGGTGTTACGAGTATAAATATAGTATTAATACAATTTTGCACGAGCTTGTAACTTTTCGTGAGGATTCGAGTCAGTGCCTCCTGTACAATTTGCATAATCTGCATTAAATGGTGGTTTGTAATACCCCGCCTATATGCGCAGATTGGCATTTACTAAAATTCGAAAATTTAGACACTGTTATCAAATTTTGACCTCCATAAAGGAATATATAATGAAGCCAGCAAAACACGTTTTCGTCATTGGAATTATTCTTCAAAGCTTAATGGCAACCTCTGTACTCGCATCAGGATCGTATGGTGGGGGTGCGAGTACGCACTCTCTCGATGACTACAGTAAAGGAAAGGTTGTCGTTCGTAATAAAGTTGTTTGTTCATCTTGTCCTTTTCCTGGCAGTAACGTCGATAAAGACTTTGCTCGTAGTGTTGTTGAGAAAATCAAAGCAGAAGATTCCACTTTGAGCTCGTTATCTAAAGACGAGCAAAAATCAGTTGTTGTATATTTTCGTAAACGTTTCAAGTTGGAATGAACGGGATGTTAAACGTTTGTTTTAAGAAATGAAACGAATCAGCGCGACCTAAGGCGTGCATTAGCTCCACGTTCGTATCAATCAGTAATCAATTTTGCACAAGTTAATCTTGTCGCTTGATTGGATTGTGTTATCTATTTTATAAGGATTTATAATGAAACATACCTACTTCTTCTGTATCGGGTTCTCTCTTTTTTCATCAATCGCATCTGCAGCAGGTAATCCGTGGCTCATGTCCCCGGGCACAACAACAATACAACTGAGCTATGTGACGCAATCCGCGGACGAGCTGTATATGGGGAAGACCAAAAGCCCATTACCGGCTGACCTGGATCAAACCACAACCTGGATAAGTGTTGCTCACGGTCTTGCTGATAACATGTCCATCGACGCACGACTGGGCTATTCAAATTTTGAGTTTTCCCCCTTGCAAGATGAGAGTGGTACAACAGATACATTGTTGGGATTGACTTGGCGTCTCCGCGATGAATTTATACATGACACTGGCCCCAGCGTCGCGTTGCGAATGGGGTTTACGCTAGCGGGAAATTACACCGCTGGAAAAATCAATTCCATAGGTGACGGTGCATCCGGTGCAGAGATATCTTTGATTGTTGGGAAAACTATTACGCCAAAGTTGTCTATTGCTGCAGACGCTGGTTACCGTTATCGTGACTCAGGTGTTGATAATGAGCTATTTACTTCGGTGCGTGGTTTCTACAGTTTAACGAATCAATTACATGCCAGTGTCGGATACTCTGCGGTTCGAGCGAATGGAAGCCTGGATATCGGTGAACCGGAATTTGAGGGAAGTGGTCCACCTGAATTTAGAGGAAGATTTACTGAGCTTGCGGAGGATGCAAATATTGTCGAGCTCGGTGTGGCTTATCAGTTTGCGCATCGTTACCAAGTTGGCTTTGGCTATGGGGAGGTTGTCGACGGACGTAACACTGGGCTAAACAAAATCGCGAATATTTCACTTGGCGTGACGTTTTAGCGCCGTGACGCTATGTATTTAAGACAGACAATATCCGCGATCATCCCTGCTAGGGATGAGTCGCGAGCAATATCACAGGTGGTTGAATCGTTGGCAAGGCTGCATTTTGACTCTCACGAGCCTGTTTTCGATAACATCATTGTCTGTGATAACGGTTCCGTTGATGATACTGCGCAGGTTGCGGCGCAGGCTGGTGCTATTGTCGTCAAGGAATCGCGACCAGGGTACGGCAACGCTTGTCTTGCGGCGTTGTCGGTTCTTCCATCAAGCGACATTGTTGTTTTCACTGACGGTGACAATGCGTTTTACGCCGATCAATGCAGGGGGCTGATCGATGCGGTCGTGAATGGTGCGGATTTGGCTATCGGTTCCCGGCAGTTGGGTCGCAGGGAGAAAGGGGCGTTAACGACTGCCCAACGTTTTGGCAATTGGCTCGCCAGTGTGCTTATTCAGCGGATTTGGGGTGTGCCCATAACCGATTTGGGGCCCTATCGTGCGATACGTAGCAGCGCGTTGAAGCGTCTTGCCATGCAGGATCGAACGTTTGGTTGGACGGTTGAAATGCAGGTGAAAGCTATTCAAGCCAACATGGAACTTGTGGAATGTGCCGTTGATACAAGAAGGCGTATTGGGAAATCGAAAATCAGTGGAACATTGCGCGGCAGCTTGGGCGCAGCGCGCGGTATATTGGGCATGATATTTTCACTTTGGTGGCAAGAGCGTCGTGCTAAACGACAAACCGTAGCGACACACGAGCAATAACCAAGTGCTGCTGGGTAGTGGCAATCAGGCTAATGAACCGCAGCATGTAAAGAAGCGCATAAGTTGTGGCTTATTTCTGTATGGGGCTTGCCCGGAAACTGTGAAAGTCAGAAAGGTAAATCTGCACTGAAGGCAGGGAGGGGGCTTTAAAATGTGGGATGTTATTAACGCGGAGTACGCAGAGGGGCAAAGGACGCAGAGAAAGCCCTTTAAAAATGTTTCTCTTCTGCGTGCTTCGTCTTTTTTGCGCTAATACAGATTAAGTCGAGCGTGAAGTTAACATTTTCAATTCACTATAACGTGTGGTTGTTTCTCGGCGGAGTGGTGAGCGTGCTGCTTTACTGGTCTTTATCGCGAGAGATTGCAGGTTCGTCGATACAGGTTGAACGTTATATCGGTTATTTTGGTGTTGCGTTTGTCGTATATGTTTCGACAGTATTTTTGGCAACACGCGGCAATAGCATTCCTCCGCTCATTTATATTCTGGCATTTGCCGTGCTGTTTCGTGTCATCGGAATTACTGTCGCCCCCCAATTTGAGGATGATTATTTTCGCTATATATGGGATGGCTTCGTTCTTTCGGGACTGGATAATCCGTATCAACATCCTCCGAGCCATTATTTTGCTGACGAAAACATTCCAGCTGAATATCAAAATGCGTTGAATGGCGTCAATTACCCTGACCTTCCGACAATTTATGCGCCGACGCTTCAATATAGTTTTTTGATCGCACACTGGATATGGCCGGCCCAGGTGATGGGGTTGCAATTCGTTTATTCCGTTGCAGATGTGTTGCTGATTTTGCTTCTCGCACAAATGACGGATCGCAGAGGTTTGATGCTGTATGCATGGAATCCGTTGGTCATTAAGGAAATCGCCTTCACGGCTCATCCTGATGTTGCAGGTGTGGTGTTGCTGATTGCGGCGGTATTCTTTCTCAAGGGCCGTCCTCTGCTCAGTGTGGCATCACTGGCACTCAGTGTCTGCGCCAAACCTTTCGCCTGGGTCATCGCACCGCTTATCTTAATGCGATTGCGAAAAATATACGTGTTTCTATTTGTTGTCTTGGTACTGTTGATTTATTTGCCTTTTTTAGTCAGCGGAGCGACTGACTTTACGACATTGGGTACTTTTGGGAAGCATTGGGAATATAATGCTGCTGTTTACCATGTGCTCTCGATGGCCTTGCCCGCAGCCAATGCGCGATTATTGTGTGGCGCAATATTCGTCGTGATGTATCTCGTCTATGTGCGCAATTATCGCGCATCTGGCCAAACAAACATTCGTGGAGACATATTGCTGGGCGGCTTACTTATTTTGTCGCCGGTGATTAACCCTTGGTACCTGCTATGGATTCTCCCGTTCGCCTCGCTTAATCGCGATATTTGGCCATGGGTGGCCTCTGGTGCCGTTTTGCTGTCGTATTTTACGGGCCTTAATATGGATGACCCAAGCCTCGGCAGTTATGAGCAAGCAAAGTGGGTCAAGTGGGTCGAGTTTGGAATGATTGCGCTTGCCATCGTGTTCGATGTGTATAGGCGGCGGCGTGAGAGGTGTGCTTGATGCGACCTCTGCGTTTATAGCGCGTCACTTGTCAGAGCCATGACGACATAACCTCCCTTATAATGTACTGAGGCGCTAGAGATTTAACCTCTGGATTCCGGCTAAAAACATGCTGGAATGATGGTGTGCTCAGTAAAAAATGCTAACAGGGGTGATTTAGCCCTTAATTCACATTCAAAATTCAGTTTTATATTAGAGAAGGCGCGGGCGCGGGCTTGACAGCTCGGGGCCATGCGCCTAAAATTCGCGCTCCTTGGAAACAGGCGGGGTCTTCCCCGCCTGTTGTTTTATCCGGGCTCTTGCTTTGGAAAATGGGCTTCGGGGAACAAGACAATTATTTTTATTGAATCCCTATGAGTGGGGTTGGAGTTGCTTAAATGCCAACGGTAAATCAATTAGTTCGCAAAGGGCGCAAGCGCCAGATTGCAAAAAGTAATGTGCCGGCGCTAGACGCCTGCCCACAAAAACGCGGTGTGTGTACCCGTGTTTATACCACTACACCAAAAAAGCCAAACTCGGCACTGCGTAAGGTGGCTCGTGTGCGACTGACCAATGGTCATGAAGTGACGACCTACATCGGTGGTGAAGGCCACAATCTGCAAGAACACTCAGTGATTCTGCTCCGTGGTGGTCGTGTCAAGGATTTGCCCGGTGTGCGTTATCACACGGTGCGTGGCAGTCTGGATACTTCGGGAGTGTCGGATCGCCGTCAAGGGCGTTCCAAATACGGTGCGAAGCGTCCCAAGTCTTAACGGACAATAAGACGGGCGAAACAACTATTCACATTGATGAGCAAGATCGGGTAAACAAATGGCTAGAAGAAGAGCAATACCAAAACGTACTATTTTGCCAGATCCAAAGTATAAGGATTTGATGCTGGCCAAGTTCATCAATATTTTGATGTTGGATGGTAAAAAGGCTGTGGCCGAACGTGTTGTATACGGTGCATTAGATCAGGTGGTTGAAAAGTCAAAAGGCGAAGCAGTCGAGGTATTGAATAAGGCTTTAGAGAATGTACGTCCCATGGTTGAGGTGAAATCCCGGCGTGTGGGTGGTGCAACCTATCAGGTGCCTGTTGAAGTGCGTGCGGATCGCCGCATGGCGTTGGCGATGCGCTGGTTGGTGGAAGCCGCGCGCAAACGCAGTGAAAAGTCCATGGATCGTCGTCTTGCCGGTGAGATTATGGATGCCATGGAAAGCCGCGGTTCAGCAGTGAAAAAACGCGAAGACGTGCATCGCATGGCCGAAGCCAACAAGGCATTTTCGCACTACCGCTGGTAGCGCGTATTTAGTGTTATCCCTGCGCGGACATTTCCGTGAGGGTTGTTCTTTAACATTGATGACTATCCATCGACGATATGTTGATGGATTAACGATACGATAACGAGGTACCTGTCTTCGGTTTAGATTGAAGCGGGCAGTCTTGAATAGGAATAAAAGGTTGTGGCACGTCAGACGCCAATCGAACGCTATCGCAATATCGGCATAATGGCCCATATTGATGCAGGTAAAACAACGACCACTGAACGTGTGTTGTTTTACACTGGTGTGTCGCACAAGATCGGCGAAGTTCATGATGGCGCAGCTACCATGGACTGGATGGAACAGGAGCAAGAGCGCGGGATTACGATTACCTCCGCAGCCACTACCTGCTTTTGGTCCGGTATGGCTCAGCAGTTTCCGCAGCATCGTATCAATATTATCGATACGCCGGGACACGTTGACTTTACCATTGAGGTTGAACGCTCATTGCGCGTGCTGGATGGTGCCTGTGCTGTGTTTTGTGCGGTGGGTGGTGTAGAGCCACAGTCGGAGACGGTGTGGAGGCAGGCGAATAAATATCATGTGCCGCGTATAGCCTTTGTGAACAAGATGGACCGCCAGGGCGCAGATTTTTTGCGAGTGGTAGGTCAGTTGAAAAATCGTTTGGGTGCCAACCCTGTACCAATGCAGTTGAATATTGGTAGCGAAGAAGAATTTGAAGGTCTAGTAGATTTGCTGAGCATGAAGGCCATCTACTGGAATGAGGAAGATCGCGGCGTGACTTACGAGTCCCGCGATATCCCAACAGGGCTGCAGTCACAGGCAGAAAAGCTTCGTGAAGAAATGATGGAAGCTGCTGCCGAGGCCAATGAAGAGTTGATGGAAAAGTATCTCGAAGAAGGAGAGCTTTCCATAGAAGAGATTAAACTGGGTATTCGTCTACGTACATTGGCTAATGAGCTTGTACCTTGTTTTTGTGGTTCTGCTTTCAAAAACAAGGGTGTCCAGGCCATGTTGGATGCGATAATTGATTATATGCCCGCGCCCACGGATGTGCCGGCAATTCGCGGCATTCTCGACGATAAGGCTGAGAGTGAAGGTGGTCGAGCTGCCAATGATGCTGAGCCTTTTGCAGCGTTGGCGTTCAAAATAGCTACCGACCCTTTTGTGGGTACATTGACGTTTTTTCGAGTGTACTCAGGGGTGGTTAAAACCGGTGACTCCGTGTTTAACCCGGTAAAAGGCAAGAAAGAGCGGTTTGGGCGAGTTGTGCAAATGCACGCTAATCATCGCGACGAGATTAAAGAGGTTCGTGCCGGTGATATTGCCGCTGCTGTCGGACTGAAGGATGTCACCACGGGTGACACGCTGTGTGACCCGGCCAAAGTCATCACGCTGGAGCGTATGGAATTTCCAGAGCCGGTGATTTCGGTCGCCATTGAGCCGCGCACCACCGCCGACCAGGAAAAAATGGGCATTGCGCTGAGTAAGCTCGCGCAGGAGGACCCCTCGTTCCGAGTGCATACGGACGAAGAGTCTGGGCAGACGATTATTTCCGGTATGGGTGAGCTGCACTTGGAGATTATTGTTGAACGCATGAAGCGGGAATTTGCGGTTGAAGCCAATGTTGGTGCGCCACAAGTGGCTTACCGTGAGACTCTGCGTAAGAGTGTCGAAGCTGAAGGCAAGTTTGTACGCCAGTCCGGTGGCCGTGGCCAATATGGCCATGTATGCCTCAAGCTGGAGCCACAAGCACAAGGAAGCGGTTACGAGTTTGTTAATGGCATCGTTGGTGGTGTTGTCCCGCGTGAATATATTAGCGCTGTGGACAAAGGCGTTGAAGAGCAAATGGAAAACGGGGTGATTGCCGGTTTTCCCATGGTAGATGTCAAAGTTACATTGTATGACGGCTCCTACCATGATGTTGACTCCAGTGAGATGGCTTTCAAGATTGCCGGGTCCATGGGTTTCAGGAATGGGGCATTAGAAGCTGACCCGGTATTGCTGGAACCGATCATGAAGATTGAAGTGGTCACGCCAGAAGATTACATGGGTGACGTGATGGGCGATTTGAATCGGCGTCGTGGCATCGTGCAAGGAATGGATGACGGGCCTGCGGGCAAGATAATCAGTGCCGAAGTTCCGTTAGCAAAGATGTTTGGTTATGCCACGGATTTACGATCAGCGACCCAGGGTCGTGCCACGTATTCCATGGAGTTTGAGAAGTATGCTGAGGCACCCAACAGTGTTGCCGAGGCGATTACCAAGCAAGATTTTTAAAAATTTGATTTGAACAGTTGAATAAGGGGTAGTTACCGTGTCCAAGGAAAAATTTGAACGCAATAAACCGCACGTTAACGTCGGCACGATAGGCCACGTTGATCACGGCAAAACCACGCTGACAGCAGCTTTGACCAAAGTCATGGCCGAAAAACACGGCGGTGA
>Ga0316203_1001507_pt1 | contig 16255 bp, 16 predicted proteins | sample 6monrhotite_MG_FD_204940 | JGI IMG/M metagenome (GOLD analysis project Ga0316203, IMG submission 204940) | Microbial mat bacterial communities from mineral coupon in-situ incubated in ocean water Damariscotta River, Maine, United States -... | ecosystem: Environmental > Aquatic > Marine >... | reverse complement strand
TCCTGGCCCGCTCCCGCCTACACGTTCTGCCCGACACCGGAAACGAGGTGGTCGCCGACACCGTCACAGCCCTCAGCGCCTAAACCGAAGGATCAACCGTTACACCACCTCCAGGGACTTGACCGCGTGATCATGACGAAGAGCCAGAACGAACCGCGTCTCACAGCCTCCACACTTGCTCGCCTGTCCGGTTCCCTCGACTCACGCATCGTGGGCGCACCGATTCGCTGATGCTGCAACCGTTGCGTTGTCGTCGCTCGCCAAGATCTGGGCGAGAGGGTTGATCGGTCGGCGCGTTCGCTCCGTCACGTGCTGTTGATCCTGGATTGGGACTTCGTGTTGGGGGGTCGGGGCGCCTTGACGGGTCGACTAGATCGACCACGTCCAAACGCAAGACTCGAATTCCAGGGGTGCATGTATGTCGCCTTCTCTGCGGGGTAGGGCGCAGCGGTTGGTCAGCCTCGTCCCGCCCGCGGCCGGCGAGCGGAACGAGGTCGTCTTGTCAGTCCCGACCGTTCCAGTCAGCGACGTCGCTGTCTGACCAGTCGGCGGAGTCGCCGGTCTGGTCGTATGTGCTGGTGCCACCCATCTCGATCACCTCCTCTCCTGGTTTCATCTGGGGGTAATGCTCTGTTTCGAGTTCTGAGTTCTGGCCGTGGTCCTCCGGGAACCCGGAGGACCACGGTGTGGCCGCTAGCGCGGCGATGGTCGGCCGGGGCCCTTGGGGATCGTTGACGATCCTCGCCCGGGGCGCTTGTCACCCATGTCCGGTACCTCCTTCCTTCATCGTGTTGGCGGTGTTCGCTTGTGAAGCAAGCCTGACGGGGCGCACTTTCATCGTCTTGGCGTCAGGCTTGCTCTTCGCTTGCCGTTCGAGTGGATGCGTTTGCTTGTCAGGGAGTGCGGCGAGTCAGCGAGCGCTGTCGAACTTGATGCCGCAGCGTCCGCATTTCCAGAAGGCGCCCTTGTTGGGGATCACCAGGCCGCAGCCACGACATACGTAGGCAGCCATACGGTGCCCACTCATCGAGTAAGTGTGCATGTTTCACCTCCTCTGGCTTGTGCGAGCCAGCTCGGAACGGGAATGCCTTGCGAACTGACATGAGAGTGAACTGACTAGCCGGCGTGGCCGAGCAGCCGGTGAAATGCGCGACGGGCGAAGCAGACGTGGTCATCTCGACTGGCCCAGTCCTTGAGTGGCAAGGAATGCCCCCACTCGGCGATACTTCGGTTTTCCCGAGCGGATGGCCTCGACGTCGGCGACTTCGAAGTAGGTGACATGGTTAGTGAGGTTGGGATTCGTGAGACTGTCCGGATCAAACAGCACGAATGGGTTGGCATTCTCCCGGCGATCGTCGATGCCGAAGGTGCGGATCGGCCAGTGATGAAGTGCGAGGTACTCATAGGTGCGAATGCGGTCCGCGTGATCTTCGCGAGGGCCGTTGCCGACTAGCGCAGTGCAGAGGAGAACAGCGGCAAGTGGGTGTGGGCGGATCGAGAGCCCTGTCAGCAGGGGTGTCGAGATTCCGCTCATTTGCTGACGTATCGGATGAGCGCTCTGCAGAACCGCCCGCTCACGCAATTCATCGTTGCGTAGCACGAGCGCGCCAAGTTCTCCGACGTCGGTCGATTTGCCCGGGCCGTAGCTGAACAGCGATGCGTCGCCGAGCGTGCCTACCGGGTTTCCGTCGAGGGTTGACCCGACAGGTGCTTGAGCGCAGTCCTCAATGATCGGCACCCATGGCAATGCCTTCTGGAGTGCGGGAATGTCGGCGGGAATGCCGAAGAGGTGCGTTGCGATCGCTGCGCGGGTTCGAGCCGTCCTTCTCGCCGCGGCCACCTCGGGATCGATGGTAAGCGTGTTCGGATCGACCGGTACGACGACGGGTTTCGCTCCAAGCGCGAGCACGACTGCGAGACTCGATGTCCAGTCGTACTGGGGTATGAGAACCTCATCTCCCGGTCGGACCCCGAACACGCGAAGCGCAACCCATAGGGCGTAGGTTGCGCTCGGCATGAGGAGGGCCGGGCGTCCGCTGTACTTGGCCGACAGGAGCTGTTCTGCGCGCTCAATTGCGCCGCCGCCGGTGAGCTGGCTGGTTGGCGACGTGGATGGTTGCTCTAGCCACCCGTGGATGCTCGCGCTCACCGTTCGAAGCCATTCGCGGTCGGGGTGTTCACCGTGCACGGTGGTACTCCAACTCGTTGATGCGCTCCGTGACCCGGTCCCGGTCGAGTGAGCCGTCTGCCTGGACGAAGTCACGCAGGTAGGTCGGCGGCTGCGTCGCTGCCTCCCCGAAGTGGCGGGCTGCCATCCATGGCAGGTGGCTGGTGAAGGTGGTGGCCTCGAGGGCCTCGAGCGTTTGACGTTCGACGGCGACGTCGATGCCCGGGTTGTAGTCGACGAGGGCTTCAACGAGGTCGATGTTCGCGATCTCCCGCCGGCGCGCACGCAGTGCTCGCGTACGGGCCGCAGCGAGAACGGTGACCGCGTCACGGCTGGTCAGGCGCCGAGGGCGTTCGATGAGGGCTTGCAGTGCGACTCCAGGCTCGAGGTCCCACGAGCGGTTTCGCGCCGTCGCCTCCATTTGTGACGCGAGTTCGTCGACGTCTGGCGGGAGGAATGGGACGCACTTCACTCGGCTCTTCATGGCCGGGTCGAGCTGCCGAGCGAAGTTTGATGCGATGATGACGTGCAGCCCGGGAGGGTTGGCCGGGTCGGCGAACATGTCGAGGAAGAGGCCGGTGAGCGAGGAGGAGATCCCGCTCACGTCGCCGTGTCCGCCGCGTTGACGGTCCGCGGTGAGCGTGTTGTTCTGGTCGTCGAAGAACGTGAGGCTTGGCGCGAGAGATGTGGCGGTGTCGCGGTAGCGGACCCCGTTGCGCTGGCTCGACCCGACCCACATTTCCTCGAGCGTCTCGGGGATCAAGAGTACGATTCCGAGCCAGGTGGCAACGGCGCGGGCCGAGAATGACTTCCCGGTGCCCGGCGGGCCGACGAACGCAAGGCGCAGCGGCACGTCGGGGTCGAGCGCGTAGTTCTCCAGCATGAGGCGAAGTTGTGCGAGTCCGACAAGGTCCTGTCCGATGACAACCGGCGTCGTGTCGACGCGGGCGATGCCTTGCAGCGCCCGCTCGAATTCGTGCTGTGCGCGCTCGCGGATCGTCGCCGGCGTGAGCGGGGACTGTTCGGAAGTGTGTTCGCGCATGACGCTCATGTCATAGAGACGCAATGCTCCCGTCGCCCGAGCGACGGCGTCGGGTGTGAATCCGGGTGCAAGGACGATGGGTTGCCGCTCGCTGTCTTGCATCAGCTCGATCGCGGCGAGGCGCTCCGCGGGTTGGGGGAGCCCGAGCGTCGTGACGGAAAAGCCTGGGAGCTGTGTAACCTGTTGCCCCAGGGTGCTTCCGCGGCTGAAGAGCGCGACGACGTGGCCGCCCATTCGGATGTCCGGGTTCGTTGCGATGTCGGCGAGTTGCTCGACGATGCGGGCAACGTCTCCGTGAGCGGACGCGAGTTGCTCCGCAGGTAGGAGGTGATCGGTCCAGTCGATCTGGAGGTGGTGGGGCGTCTGGCTCCGGAGGATGTGGTCGCGAAGCCTGTCGATCACCACGGTCGGCGCGGTGCCGTCGCCGACGCCGCTCGGCAAGGTCGCCTTGGGGCCGCCGGGGGCCGTCAGTGAGCGCACTCCGCTTTCGAGGCTGTAGAGGATCGTCGGTCGGCCGGTCGGTGCTGCATGGGACGCAAGCACGCGACGTGGGTCTCTGAGTGTGCCGTTGTCGACGAGTACGTCACCGGTCTGGTCGTTTACGATCATGACCGTCCCGTCGATTGCGGATCGATCGAACGACTCCGTGAGGTCGATCGCGCGGAACTGCGTCTGGACTGCTGTCGAGTTCATCGTCGACCGCCTTCGATGACGCGGCCCGTCGTGGCGATCGGGGCGGGGTAGAGAGTCTTGGTGAAGCTCCCCCTGGAATCGCCCTCAAGGGCGGCGCCTCGAGCGAGGTTCTCCGAGTCGCGGCGCCGGGCGATCGTGATGGGCGAGCCGCCACGTGGGTCGTGGTGTTGCACGTTTACGTCTTCCTCGAAGAGCGCGCCTTGCGCTTCCATCGCGTTGATGAAGCCGCGTTGGATGTCGTTGCAGGTGCCATCCGCGAGTCCTAGATGGTCGGTCTCGAACCTTCCATCGTCGTCGAGGACCACGAGCAGCACCTCGTGTGCACGGTCTGGCTGATTCGCCGGGCGAGCCTCGAACGCAGTGGCTCGGCTGCCGTCGACACGTTCGAGGGCGTAACCGAGACCGGTGAGGGAAGTACTCACGCGGGACGCGAGGTGGAGCCGCGTCTCGACTTCCGGGATGGCGATCGCAGTGTTCAGGTAGTCGGCGGTCGCAGAACTGAGTGGGCATGTGGCTGCCAGGAGGGCATCCTGCTGCCCTTCGAGGGTGCCGATGGTGTCGGCCAGCATCGGCGACAGCTGAGTAGTGGAGGAGCGATAGGTGGACATGGTGTGCCTTTCAATAGGGGGTTTCAGTTGAGATTGAAGGATGTGTCGGAGCGGTCGGGGTCTTCGCGCTCGAGGACGTCGTCCGGCGCGGACTCGGTTGCTGTCCTGCGAGGCGCAACGGGAGCCGCGCTGTCGCTGCGGGCGCTGCGGGCGCTGCGCTCACGCTCAGGTTCTGGCCTGCCCGCAGCGGGAGTGGTCCCGTGGATGCCGCCTACCGGGGCGTCCACGGCGGTGATCGTCCCGTCGACCGGCTCTTGCCTGTGATCGTTGGGCTCGTCGGAAGTTCCTGTCGGTCCCTGCGCTCGAAGCTCTTCGGCCACCGTGTTGCGTGCGGCCTGGATCTCGGTCGCCTCGAGCCGATTCTCTGCCGCGACAGCTGCCAGGTGCTCCTGGAGCTCCAGTTGCGGTAGGCCGAGGCGTTGGAACCGGCGCGAAAGTCGCGCGTACTGGCGTGCGCGCTGGTCGTTGACCCGGTTCAGGGCGGTGGCCTGCGCCCGTTCTGCTTTCCGGCGTGATGACTCGATGTCGGCCAGCAAGAGGATGGGGATGGCCATGGGCAGAAAGAACCCGGTCGCAAACTCGGCCGTTGCGGCGAGAGGCACCAGAACGGTGTTCCACTCGGCGGAGCGTTCCTGTTGCGCATTGAGTTCGGTGAGCTCCAGCTCTGCGAAGTTGATCGCGTTCTGATCACCGTCTTCCCTGTAGCCCACTAGTTGTTGCTCGACGGTGCGGATCTTGTCCGCGTATTCCACCTCCGCCCGCATCGGGGCGAGGGTCGCCAAGTACCAGACGATGCCGACGACGAGGGCGACAATGCCGATGAGTGCGGCACTGAACAGGACGGTGTGCATCTCACCTCGACGCCACAGCACAAAGAAGTGGCCGAGGAGTACCGAAAAGATCACAGGCAGCGCTACGAGCAGCACTGTTCCTACGACGCCGAAGAAGAAGTTTCCCCCCGAGACTGCGGTGACGATAGGCACGTCGATGATGAACACTGCTGTGACCGAGATCAGCCAAGCGATGAAGAGGATGAGAGCAAAGACCGTAAAGCCGAACGATGGCTCCTTCCCATCCCAGAAGCCCGTCAAGACACGAGCCTTGCGCTCGCGCGCCTGGTCGATTGTTGCCCTGGCTGCCTCGACGCGTCGTTCGGCCTTCATGCGGGCCGGGGCGATTCGAGCTACCCACGCGCGAACGTAGTCAAGGGGGTCTCGAAGCACTCGCTCGCGTGCTGCCTGTCGAGTTGACGCGATGGTCGTGACGGGGTTCTGTACGCGAGGCACCACGTACCTGACGGCGAGGAAGCCAAGCCAGGCGACGAGTGCGGCAATCCCGACTGTTGTAATGATGGAGGTAGACATGGTGGTCACTCCCCGGTGATGAACGTGGAGATGGCAGCGGATGCGAGCTCTGGTCGCACACGAGTGATCTCGCCCGCGCCATTGGCAACTGCCCAGGATGAGAACGAGCCGAAAAGTGCATCCCACCTTCCGACGTCACCGAGCGGGTCCGGCTGCACAACAAGGACTCGGTTTCCGTTGAGGGGTGCCGGCTGTTGGCCTCGGTTCTCGTCGAGATCGGAGAGCACCGCGAAGGCCACGTCCCCTTGGGTGGGCGCGAGCAGCGCGAGGGCTGCGACACCAGCGAGTATCCCTGACTGCTCGTCGGTGTTCACACTGAGGGACTGGAGCGCCTCGATAGCTGTGGCACTCGCGCTGAGTGCAGTGTCGTACGAAGACGACCATTCCGCCTCGGAATCCTTCCATGTGTCATAGGGGCCGAGAGGGTCGAGAGCGCCAGGGGCCGCCATGTCCGGGCGTGCAGGAAGTCCCGGCACGCTCGGAATCGAGATTGCGACGTTCTCCTGCCCGAAGGCCAGGCTGTTCGTACTGACGAGTCGAACGGTCAGCTGCAAGCCAACGATCGCGGGGACGCCCCCCGCTGGCTCAGTTGGCTTGGGTGGGACGTAGCCCTGGAGGGCGGCGAGGATGTCGTTCTTCATCGACTCGCGGAACGACACATCCGTCGACGTCGTTGGGTCGATCAGCACGAAGCGATAGCGCTGCTCGGGGGCGGCACCGATCGTCACCGGCCCCGTCTCGGTGACAGAGACGTCCGGGGCGGTCTGGGTGCCGAGGATCGGGTCGATGATCGGCCCGACTCTGTCCCAGTTGATCCATGCGAGCATCCCAGCGATGACGAGGACGGCGATGGTGCCGAGGAACCTTCTCATGTTGGCGTTTCCTCTCAGCTCAGGCAGCGATCGACTCGACGTGAATGCGACGGTGGGTGCGCGTCGAGCCCTTTTCGACCGTGATGGGAGGCTTGGCACGCGACTCGAGGCGGACAAGGGTCCGGATGTCGGCGACTTCGGAGAGCTCGCGAGATAGCATCGCGCGCCCGTCCGGGTGCTGCGCGGAGACAACATGCACGGTGATGCCGAACGATTTCGCACGCCTCCCAAGCTCCGCGAAGGCGTGATCGCCGGAAACGACGACGAGTTCGTCGAAATCCCGCGCGGTACGGTAAAGGTCGATCGCCTGCAACGCTGCACGGTCGGCCCCGTCGGGAGCGTCAGCGCCCGTGACCCACTTGACGTTGTGACCGACGATTGCGTGGCGGTACTTGCGACGCACGTAGCGCGCCGCAGCCACGACTACATGGTCGTGCGGCGCGATGCCAGGAGCCTGCTTCTTCAGCAGATCGAAGAACTCAGCGACCTGCTGGCAGCTCCACTTCGCACCGCAACTCGGGTTCTCGATGTCGATGATCCAGTAGCGCCGCTTGCGCGTCTCGAGTGACTGAACGAACGCGGGCGTCGGCTCGCTGGACTCGGATACGGTAATCGATGCGCGGAGGTACGTCTTCTCGATGTGAAAGCCTTGGCACGCTGGGCACGCGAAGGTGCTGATCTCGTAGCGCCGCTCGCCAGAACTGAGCGTCTTCGCGCCGTCACGAGCCTGATGCCGGTCGCGGTAGCGCGGGAGCCCGGTCAGTTCACAGACGGGCAGCCTATGCCGGCGGACTCTCCCCCCGTTGCCGCGGGAGGCGAGTTCAGAGTCGATTCTTGCCTTGCACTTCATAGTTGCCTCCTAGGAGTCGAGCCGACTGATCGATGACATCCATTCCAGGGCGCAACAGAGCAACGGACTGGGGACTATCGGGCAGGTGTCCGGTAGGCTTCCGGCAGCCTGGTAAGAATCCGGTATCGGCAGTGACGGGAGGTCAACGTGCTTGAGGTTGACGACCTCGTAGCAGACCTAAAGAAGGTGCGCGAGGTCGGTCTGGCCAGAGCAGACTTGGCGCACCTGCCGAGTCTGGGTCGCGCACTCGAGGCATACTTCCCAGACGCTGACCCGCAGTACCTGAAATCTCGCCTACGCGAGCTACTAGTGCGTGGAGCTGACGCCCTTTCCGACTCACCACACAAACGTGGAATCGAGATCGCCTTCGGATTGACGCGCGACTATGACGCATTGGGGTCGCCACAGAGGCGAAGGGGGTTTGCAGAGCACTACCAGCTGAGCGAAGAAACAGTTCGCCGGGCCAATGGACGTGAGTCCCAAGTCTTTGCAATCCTGGCGCGAGAAATCGTAGCCGGACTTCCCGGGGACTGCGGAGGTGAGTCGCAGAATCGAGTGCATGCTGCTGGGCGAATCGGGCTCCGCGATGACCTTGTCGGGGGAGCTTTTTCCACTGAGCAGTTCCGTGTCAGTCGGTCCCCGGCGGCCTACCGAGACTTGATCGGCGAGCTGGAAGCGTCCGCTCGACGGATCGACAGTTTTCCGAAGCGACTCTCGGTCGTGTTCAAGTCCAATCAGGCCATTACCCAGATCGCCACCCAGCGGTTTGGGCGGGGTAGCTCGATGATCGAGCCATATATCGAAGAGCACATGCTGAGGCGCAAGTCTTTCCATGAGAATCTCGAGCGCGGCGCAATCGTCAGGGAGATCTACGTAGCAGATGACCTCCGTGCTTACCTACTCCGTGGACATCACGGGAAGGGTGTCGAGCTCGACAAGCAGGATCTCTCTGAAAGCGTCAACCTCTGGCGGGAGTGCATAGAGGCTTACCCACACAACTATCTCGTGGCATTCACAACCGAGCGCATCCCCTTCAAATACGAAGTAGTGGACTCTCGCGCAGTCGTGATGCACGAAGCGATTTCCGGGAACGACCGTGATCGTCTCAATGCTTTCGCGATAGTCAACGACGAAGTCGCAAGGGCGTTCGCGAGAGACTTCGAACTGGTCTGGGAGCGGACGCCTGCCCCAAACCGTAGTCTGGATCATATCCTTGCCTTCATCACCGAACTTCAGAACTCTCAGAGGAGCTGCTGACATGTCGCACTTGGATAAGTTCAACCCCACGGAGCTCATGGTTGCCGAGCACCGATACTGGATCGTGACGACACGAAGTAAGCAAGTCACCCCTGGAGACCTGGTGGTTCTTCCACGGTCTGCGTACGAGCACTTCGGTGCAGTCGAGGCCGAGGCTGCCGTCGAACTGCTCGCTATTCTCGGGCAGCTGGAGAAGGTTGCACTGGGTGAGCTAGGCGCCAACCGGATCAATGTCGTCGCTGCCATGATGAAGGATCCGTTCGTCCACTTCCACTTCTTTCCGCGCTTCGAGGGTGCAGTCGACCGGTTCGGGACGACCTGGATCGACGAGGACTGGCCGCGAGCGATCAGGATCCGCGATGTTGAGACGCCCGGAGAGGTGCTCGCCGGGGTCACGCGCTTCTATGCCGAGCACCTTGACTCTCACCGCTGACTCGAGCGACAAACTTCGCGGCCTCGAGCTTCTCAGGACAGCTGGCCTCCCCACCCCAACGACGGTGTTCCTTCGGACACCGCCGCGCGAGTTTCCTGAGTTGGGCTGTGACTCGGTGATCTTCAGGCCTAGCCTCGCGCAATCTTTCACAGCAGAAGCTGTCCAGGCGGCTTCCGGCCTGGTGGACTCGCTGATCGTTCGCAGGTCCGAATGGTGGGTTCATATTCAAACGGTTCAAGAAATGGTGCGCACCTGGCCAACTATCGTTCAACCATTGGTTCACCAGGTTTCGGGAGCAATTGCACATTACTGGCCCCGGGAGGCAGTCTTGCGGCTTGCCGTGGCTGAGACCACCACCCGCGTTGCACAAGGGGAAGACGCAGCCCTCACCGGGCGTCTCTTCATCGCTGAGGGCCAATTCACCACCGAATCGCAGGAGATTGCTGATGAGCAGTTTCAACTCATCGATGCGGTCAGTAGCTTCGCTGGTAACCTGGCGGGTTTGCCTCCGATGCGAAGCTGGGAAATTGAGATGTGCTTGAGCCCTCACGACGGACTCTTCTTCCTTCAGGCACAGCCGTCGACTGCCATGTACAAGGAAAGCTGGACGTGATGAAACCGCAGCGGCGTGGTCATGCGAGCAACCGAGTTGGACTGCTCATAATCGGTTTCGCCGGAAGCAACGGATCTGCAATTTCAGCTGCTCTTGAGGCATTGCGAACTGCGTCCGGCGCAGTCGACTTTGGGGTTAGCTCGCTCCCGATCTTCAATGCGGAGAACTTCCCTTCAGCGCAGGACATCGTGCTCGCCGGCTGGGACGTTCGAAACACAACGTCTGAGGTTCTCTCTCCTGGACAGGTGACTGTCGGACTCTGGGGGGCAACGGACACGGCACTTGGCGACGAGTCCGAGTCTCAGGCGTGGTCGAAAGTAGCGACGGCCGCCGACCACATCGCCAGCCAGATTGGTGATTTCATACGCGACAATGACTTGCGTTCGACGATAGTCCTGAATATGTCATCCCCCGCTCGGCGACTTGAGCGCCCACTGGTCGACTGGACAGAGGAAGATGTTCTAGCTGCCCCGCCGACTGAGATTCCCTCTGCGATCGCTTACGCATTGGGGGCCCTTCAAGCAGGCGCGTCTTTTGTGGACTTCACCCCAAGTGAGACCCTCGAGTGGCCACCGCTCTGGCAGATTGCAGAGGCGACTGGGTTGCAGCTCGCAGGTCGAGACGGCTCAACTGGGCAAACCTTCTTGAAGGCGCTCATTGCGGCGGCACTCGAAATGCGGGGGCTTCACGTAACTAGTTGGTACAGCACCAACATCTTGGGGAACAGAGACGGTGCCGTTCTAATGCTGCCAGGGGTGGACGTAACAAAGCAGTCCGACAAAGCGCATGCGATCGAGAACATGACTGGTGTCCTCAAGGGCGACCACATCGTTGATATCAGATATGTCGCCGAATTAGGCGACTACAAGGAAGCTTGGGACAGCGTTATCGCACGCGATTTCCTCGGGCACCAAGTCGAGTTGCGGATCAACTGGAGGGCTGAGGACTCGCCACTTGCGGCCCAGCTGGCGTTGGACTTGGTCCGAATGGTCGCTTCGGGCGATGGGCATCACGCAGGAATCCGTCGCGACCTGGCAATGTTCTTCAAGCATCCCGTCGGAGGCGTCACGCCCAGATCTCCGATGGAACACTTCAATGAGCTCTTGGAGGCAAACGACCATCTACTCCGGAAAGGCGCGACGCGAGCGGATCTTCCCTGGTAAGAACCGCTGCGCGCTCCAGCGCTAGAGGGTTGTCCACATCGAAAAGATCCTGGACAGCCATTGCCCTCACCGTGCCCGGGAACTCGTGAACGAGCGAAGTCATCATCTCGGTGTCAGTGATCAGGTCCTGCGAAGAATTCATCAGGATTGAAGCGAAGGCCGAGTTCATGAGCCGAGCCCCCGCGAAGGACAGCGAGCTTTGCGGGGCCCGTTTCCCATAATCGATCACCGCGCTACCAGAAGTGTGGACAAAAATTGGCGCTGGATCGGTCTCATCGAGTGGGCTTACTGCCACGACGCATCGGGGCTCATCAATGGAGACTTGACCGACAGCGTTCTTGAAGAAAGTCGTGAGGGAGCCTGTTCCAGCCGCCAAGTCACAAGTCGATAGTGCGACGTACTCGGTTCTGGCCGCAGCCAGGAGCCGACGCACACCCGGTCCGGTACCATCGCTGGGTGAAGCCACAACAGTCACTTGGGAGGCTGTAAGGGCCCGCACGCGAACGGGAGTGGCTTGGTCCTCTGCGACAGCTAGCACGATTGTTGCCACAGGGCTGAGGACTTCGATCTCGCGAACCACATAGTCGATGAGATGCCCCCCAGCGACCGGGGCCATAGCCTTGTTCCCGCCGGCGGGCCCGAACATCCGGGTCCCTCGACCGGCAGCCAATACAGCGTGGGTTAGCATTCTGTTCATGGTACTAGTTCGGGGAGACGCAGTTCTCGACGGCGAGCTAACTGCTCCTTGTACCTTCGCGTTTCCCGCGCCAGGCTCCGTGTACGTCTGCCCCGAGCTCACCGTGACCGCTGCGAGACTCGCGATAAATGCGGGTGCAGTTGGGATCATCACTGCGACGGGCGACTTCGCCTGCCATGCGGCAAATCTCTTGCGAAATGCACGCGAGCGAGGGAACCGCATTGCCTGGATACGGGGGCTCGTGGTCAAGTCGGCTCAGAGAGTTTCCATTGGCTACGACGGTGCCTGCGACTTCAACGCCTCTGCGATCGTGCATTCCGTTGCCTCAATCCGCGTCACACCAAGTACGTTCAGACGATCGGCAGGCAACAGGTCCTGGGACGCAGTCTGCCTTTGGCCAGAACGTGTTTACGCGGATGGTGAGTTCGCCCTGGCCAGACTAGGGCTAGAGCGTGGCGCTAGTGAGCTTGCGGGTGCCCCCGTGAAAGTCACCCGTTGGCGGAACCGCATTTGGTTCGATTCGCCGGCACTGACGAATGCGGAACTTCTCGAATTCGCTCTCGACCAGTCACGGTCCGTCCCGTACTTGGAGAGAATGGTGATCGAGTATTCGACGCTAATAGCTCGATTCGTGAACAATGACTTCTCCGAGGATATTCCGCTTGCATATTTCTCTACCCTTCTTCCGTTTCACAAGTCATACGGATTCGTCATACGCCACATTCTTGATGCGAACCTTAATGTGTACCGCCGCGCCGAAGACGCTGCATTGACTAACGGGGTGGTTCAGTGGCTGGCTGAAAGGCCCGAGTTCACCGCTTCGACCAAGGTGCCGGGAGATCCGGAGTGGGACGGGCTATTTCCTCCCACCTCGATCCGGACCTACGTCGATGATGCGGCACTGAAAGTTTCGGCGGTTGCTCCTGCCGTTCCCGCCGATGTCGCCTACTGGCTTGCGCTCGTTGCGGTAGTCAAGGAGTTCAAAATGATAATCTCAAAGAACATCTATGCGCGGTTTCTTGCACCCCACCCGTAGCGTTCGTCGATCGCTCGCATTTACGGCGGGGATGGGACACTAGCGCGGTGAATCGCTTGGGACTGCGATAGAAGTGAGTTCACAGTCGCTCAACTGGTGGGTTGCGCTGGCTTGAGTGGCGACCGCGCCCCGCGATCTGCTTGACCTGAGTAATGCACTTCGTTTCCGAACCGCCTGCGCCTCCACGACGCAGTCGCTTCATGCCTATTCGTGACAGGCATGAGTTCCTGCCTCGTTCTGTGAACGATCGTTTTCGGACACATGGATCGACTACGAGCACGCCCGCGGAGGTAAGCGGACGCCGGAGTCGCAAGACTCGTGTCCGAAATCAGTGTTCCGCTTCCACCCTTTGCGGACTCGATGCCCCATGGACTTCGCCGGCATTTGCACCAGCAATACCGAGCAGAGGTCCGAGGCCTCAACCGAGAAGCCCACCGGCGCAAAGCGGGGACGTCAATTAGGGGTTGGCAGTTTGTGAACTCGCGGGGACGCCCCACGCCATAGGCAAGGCGCACGTGCAAGCACCTTGTGCACGCATGCGAAGGTGCTTCGGGGTATCGACCTCGCCGTGTCCCAGTCCTATCGAGATGCGACACGACTACGGTTAGAGCGAAAGTCAGCTCTCGTCCGCTCGGCGCCGAGGGCGTGAATCGCCGGACAGATCATCGAGATGAGGGCTGGACATGGCCTACGCGCAGTTGCCCATTGTGGAGGTCGAGCTGAGCCGACTCCTGCTCGATCTGGAAAATTACCGTATCCCGACTCGTCGGGACGATGAAGCTGGTGCCTTGAAGTACCTGTTCGCGTCCGAGGACGTCCTCGGCGCGGCGCGGCTGATCCTTCGCGACGGCTACTTCGACAACGAGGTGCCGATCGTGATCGCGGCGTCGGCACAGGACAAGTTGCCTTCGTACATCGTCCTAGAAGGGAACAGGCGGGTCAGCGCGCTGAAAGCCCTGCACGATCCAACGATCGTGCCTGGTCACGAAGCCGAGGTCAACTCGCTACTCAAGCGATATGCAGTCGAGGCGGAAGACCTCCCCGAGCGAATCCGCGTGATTGTGGCGCCTGACCGTGCGACCGCCGCCCCGCACGTTGCCCGACTGCACACTGGCATCTCCAAGAAGCGGTGGAGCCGAGACCAGCAAGCGACCTTCTACTACTCACTCGTGGACGACCACACGACAGTTGAGGACGTGAAGGCGCGGTACCCGGACGTTGAGGTCGCCAGGTTCATGAAGATGGCTGTGATGCGACGCTTTCTTGCCGCTGTGCCATTCTCGGATCACAGCCTTCGACAGTACGCCGCCAGCGACGATCTGGCGATGTCCGCATTTGAGTACGCGTACCGAAGCAAGGACATCGCCGCCGCGATCGGGGTGGAGTTCGATAGAGATGGCATGCTGCTACCTCGGTCCTCGACTCCGGAGAAGATCGCGTCGAAACTGCCAAACAAGAAGCTTGGTGCGTTGGAGTACCTAGTCGGGGAGTTTCGCGCGGGGAGGCTCAATACGCGCTCCCCGAAGCTCAAGAAGCGTGATGACGCCCACCAGCCGTTTGTGGATCGCCTCAATGGAGTATCCGCTACGACCACGCCGGCAGCATCACCGCCGCCCGCAGCATCTACTCCGGCTGGACCCTCGCAAGGTGGCGGTCATCGGACGACTACGACCGGCACCGGCACCGGCACCGGCGAAGCAATGCCGCCCCAGCCCAACCCCCCGAGCCCAACAGGAAGCCGCGGACCGAACCATCCAGACACGAAAGACACACTCGATCTGTCTGGCCTCGACTACGAGGATGCACCACTCAACCTGAAACTGCGCTACTTCGAGCTACGAGGAATTGGTCTGCGTCACTTGCCTATCGCGGCGGTGATTCTGATGCGCTCTATTCTCGAAGCCACTATCAAGGTGCACTTCGAGGGTTCCACAACGCCTGCGACAGGCGAATTGAGGGCGGTCTTCGGAGTCGTGGCGCAAAGCTATGGTTCAGAGAAGAATCTCAAATCCACCATCAGCGCCATACAGTCGGGCGATGCCCACAAACACGGTTCTATTCAATGGTTCAATCTCATCGCGCACAGCGCCGACGCGTCGGTGAACGCTGAGGACGTTCGGCAGGCGTGGAAGGTAGTCAACCCATTGCTCAGGCGCTTGTTGCGGCCGCCATCTCAGTCTGACCTTGCAACGCCCTGACTACGCAGGCGACCGAGGGTGAGGCAACGAGCAGTTCCTCTGCCTGCCCTGGATACCGTGCGGAGTACGTCAGCTGCAGTCGGCATTGGAAGTGCTCGCGATACAGCTTCTCAATCAGTGGCGCCGTGTCATAGGTCATGAGCCAGTGTGCCCTCTCAACCGTGTTGACGATCGCCGCGAGAGCTGTATGGTCGCGACCGTCGAATGCGTTCAAGTAGAGTTGAGAGCCTGCCTGAACATAGGGCGGATCGATGTACATGAATGCTTGATCGTCCTGAGCGAAGCGTTGAATAACCGTCCTACCGTCAAGGTCCGAAACGGTGATCCGATCGGCCAAGACTCCGATAGAAGTCAATCGGTCGATGAGTGTTGCGCGATTGAAGCGGGCGTCAATCCTGTACCTACCTTCTTGCCGCTGCCCGCCGATAACACCGGCGTTCAGGATTCCCGAACGATTGGTCCTATTCAGGAAGAAGAAGGCGAAGCCAAGGCGAAGAGAATCTCGTTCGTCACGCGATCTGTATACCTCTCGCTGTTTCTGCCATTCAGCGATAGTGAGTGGAACTGACGCAACCATTTCAACGAAGTTCGCATTGTCATTGACCGCGGATTTCCAGAAGGCATGCACAGCAGGATCAATGTCGTTCACGACCAGTTCCTCGACGATGCCTTCGCGGAGCAACGCAATCCCGGCACCCACACCACCGGCATAAGGCTCGATATAACGCGGCCGTTCTATCCCAAGTGTGTTGATTATGTCACCGAAGAGACCGGCGAGCGCCGACTTGCCTCCCGGATATCGGAGCGGCGATAGCGTTCCGTACCGACGTGAAGCGACAACGCGCAGCATGTCACTCATTGAGACTCATTCGCCGCTCGATGCGCGGCAACTCGGCAGCGAGCCGAGCAAAAACGCGCATCACGTCGTCCAAGGAAGACCTGGGCGCAACGCTCGCAGTCACGCCACGCCTTGCGGCGGCGCAGTCGCTCATGACGCAACGCTCGATCAACATCGGTGAGGCCAGCCTCGCTCAGGCTCGTGAAGTCCTGCATGTTACAAATACTATTCGTAACAATCTCCACAGTCCCGTCGACACGCCAGGCCGACACGATCAATCGCGACGGAAGGTGGGAGCCGAGTGGAGTCCCGCATAGTGGTGTAACGCACGGTGGCCCACCGCGTCGGTAACGACGTGAACGCGGCCACCGTGTGATCCCTCGAGAAGTCTCTTACCCCAACTCGAAAGGCATCAACACGATGA
>Ga0316203_1001504_pt1 | contig 16289 bp, 16 predicted proteins | sample 6monrhotite_MG_FD_204940 | JGI IMG/M metagenome (GOLD analysis project Ga0316203, IMG submission 204940) | Microbial mat bacterial communities from mineral coupon in-situ incubated in ocean water Damariscotta River, Maine, United States -... | ecosystem: Environmental > Aquatic > Marine >... | reverse complement strand
GAATAGTCATTTGATCAAAGTTAAGGTCAGTGCGGAAACGAGTGTAACCGAGGAGCCCCGTGAGGGAAAACTTCATGCGGGGATCTGCGCGGGGGGCGCCGAGTGATCGGTGTTCCTACCGTGACTGTTTTTAAGCCCCAATCTTTCTGAATGATTATGAGGTGTCATGATGGAAACTAATGTATTGCCCAAATACGATATGAGCGACAATACAACAAATTGTTGTCCTAGGTTCAAACCAGCGGGTTGGGATGAACAGGAATTACATTTTAAGGATAAATTGTTTGTCAAAGCAAAAACAAGAAGTATATTGCACATCCCAATTAATTTCGGTTCTGTTTTTCCAAAAACATTTTCAGATATAGAGAAAGCAAACGCACATAGTGATGAAAATTTTATTGTATTGTCCTATGACCCATCAGCATGGACTGGAGAGCATTATTTCTCTGTAACCAAAGACGTTCCTGGACATGAAATGGTTAAAATGACGGGAGACTATCTGACAAAAGTATTCGAGGGACCATATAAAAATGCACCCAAATGGGAAAAGGAAATGGAGTTGTTTGTAAAAGAAAAAGGGAAGCACATAAAGAAAACATATTTCTTCTACACCACATGCCCAAAGTGTGCCAAGGTTTATGGTAAAAATTATATGGTTGCTGTATCCGAAGTCAAATGAAATTTTAAATATACCCGTGGCGTTTGAGATTTAGGCTTTTAGTGTGCGTCATATTCATTTCATGGCTAGGCGAAATGACGAGCAATAGCCGGACTATTGCGAGGAATTTCAACGCAGCCATGGAATGAAGAGGGCGTGCAATAAAACCTAAATCTCAAACGCCACGGGTATATAACAATGGGTTACGCTGGAAATCCAAAAGTTCCGCAGCTTTCCACTATGCTCCAGAAAATAAGGGGACACAATATTTAATTATGTTATCCTCCGTCCATGGCCAGATTAGCAAGAGTGGTATTACCCGGGTATCCGCACCACATCACCCAGCGCGGCAACCGCCGTCAGGATGTATTTTTCACTGATCGTGATTATGAACATTATCTTGAGTTATTGGTTGAAGGGTGTGCGCATGAAGGTATCGAAATTTGGGCCTATTGTTTGATGACGAATCATGTCCACCTCATCGTCAAACCCAAAAAGAAATCGAATCTGGGAAAAGCCATTGGTGAAGTCCATCGTCGATACACCCGGATGATCAATTTACGGGAGAACTGGAAAGGCTACCTCTGGCAGGGGAGGTTTGCCTCATACCCGATGGGTAAGGACTGGTTGCTAAAAGCGGCAGCGTATGTTGAGTTAAACCCGGTGAAAGCGGGGCTGGTGAAAAAAGCCTGGGACTATCGCTGGAGTAGCGTGCATACTCATTTGGCTGGGGAATACAGCCGGGGAATTATCCTGCCGGAAAAACTGCTTTCTCTGGCCAGTGACTGGAGAACTTACCTGCAAGAATCTCAAGGCAGTTCAGGAATTGAATTTGAACAGCATGGGCGAACGGGCAGGCCTTTGAGCAGTGAACGTTTTATCGAAAAGCCGGGCGTCTTTTGCAAAGAGACTTGAAAAAGAAAAAATCGGGTCCGAAGGGTGATGGGGATAACAAATAAATATTGTGTCCCCTTATTCTCTCTGAAGCACCTACATTCATAGGTAAAACTAAGTTAAACTCGGGGCGAGAATAAAGTCAACAAACACTATCCAGGAATGGAGTTAATGGAGAGTTGCTGGCGTATGTGTTTGTAGAGATAGGTGGTCATATTCTGTGAATAAGAAAGAGCTAGAAGAATATCTTGGAACCCTAAAAGGGGCCGCAGGCAGTTTTCCTTTCGGGCCTGAGGCGCTAGTGTTTAAAGTAATGGGCAAGATGTTTGCTCTTGTATCACAGAAAGAAGAAATCCCTAGGATCACCTTGAAATGCCTACCGGCGGATGGGGAGGTATTAGTCAGTCAGTATGATTCAGTAGTGCCGGGGTACTATATGAATAAGAAACACTGGATTACCATTTCACTAGACGGAGAATTTCCAAAGGAAATGATTATTGATCTAGCGAACGGATCATATGGGTTGGTGGTAGGTAAACTAACTAAGGCTGATAAGAAGAAGCTTGAAGAAAGTGACTGAAATAGAGAATTCCCAAGTATCAGCCATATTTGATCGATATCCTCAAGATATTCAAGAGAAATTGTTACATCTTAGATCACTTATCTTCGAAGCTGCCGATGAAATAGAAAATTTAGGGTCAATCGAAGAAACCACGAAATGGGGCGAGCCAAGTTATATATCAAAACATGGAAGTACAATTAGAGTTGACTGGAAGGACAAAGAACCTGATCAATACTCAATGTATTTTCATTGTAAAACAAAGTTAGTTGATACATTCAAGGAAATATATGGAGATGTATTCAGGTTCGAAGGGAATAGGGCTATCGTGTTTTTGGTAAACGATGTTGTGCCAGCAGAAGAGCTAAAACATTGCATTGCTTTGTCTCTAAATTATCATCGAATAAAACATCTTCCATTATTAGGTGTATGAGTGAAAACACACATAACAATAGATTCAAGAGACTTGCCTCTACGGTGCTTGTTTTGTGTTTGAATAGCACAAAACACCCCCACTCCAGCAAACCTTTCACCGCGGACGTTAGCTTGTTCGCTTGTCCATCATAGTAGGAAGAAATAGCTTGAATATAGAAACTGAAAAAATGGTTATTGGAAGTGAAGAATGGTGTTGTTTTCCTGAGCTTGGAATCCCGGCCATTAAAGCGCGTGTGGATTCTGGAGCAAAAACTTCTTCTATCCATGCTTTTAACATACAACCCTTTCGTCGTGATGGCGAGTCATGGGTGTCTTTTGAGGTCCATCCACTACAAGATAATCGCAGGATAGTCGTTAGATGTGAACGCCCCGTTATCGATAAAAGAATCGTTAAAAGCTCAAGCGGAGCCACGGAAACTCGTTTTGTCGTCAATGCCCCAATGAAGTTGGGCGATAACATATGGAACATTGAACTCACCTTGGCTAATCGTGATTCAATGGGCTTTAGAATGTTACTAGGAAGAGAGGCGATGAATGGGCGGCTTATTGTCGATCCATCCTTGGTTTGCTTTTTAGGAGATCGGTCTGAGCAAGAACTGAGAGAGCGCTACGGTAAGCCTGAACCAGAAAAAAGCGGACTTAAAATTGCGTTACTTGCTAGTAATGAAGAATTATATAGCAATCAACGCTTATTGGAAGCGGGCGAGGAGCGTGGGCATGAAATGATATTCCTAAACGTCAAGCAGTGCTATATGAAACTGGACGCTACGGAGCCAGAAGCTCATTACCGTGGTGGGCGGCTACTCAGTGATGTAGATGCTGTTATTACCCGTATTCGTCCAAGTGTCACTTTTTATGGTACTGCATTGGCTCGTCAGTTTGAGAGTATGGGGGTTTTTACTACAAATTCCTCTTCGGCTATATCCCAGTCAAGAGATAAACTATTTTCGTTACAGCTCATGTTAAAGAGCGGTATTAGTATACCCACTACCGGTTTTGCCAATTCACCTATGGATACCAATGATCTGATTGAGATGGTTGGTGGTGCTCCTCTTATTGTAAAGCTGTTAGAAGGAACTCAAGGCAAGGGTGTTGTACTAGCAGAAACAAAGAAGGCGGCTGAGAGTGTTATTAATGCATTCAAATCTCTTCGAGCAAATCTGCTTGTGCAGAAGTTCATAAAAGAAGCTGATGGAAAAGATTTAAGATGTTTCGTCATTGACGGTAAGGTTGTCGCGTCGATCGAGAGAAAGGCAGCACCTGGCGAATTCAGAGCCAATATACATCTTGGTGGGGTAGCATCGATAGTAAAAATAACCCCGGAAGAGAGAGCTTTGGCAGTAAAAGCGGCAAAGGTACTTGGCTTACAAGTAGCAGGGGTCGATATTATTCGCTCCCAGTCTGGCCCGTTGTTGCTTGAAGTTAATTCTTCTCCCGGTCTTGAGGGTATTGAGACCGCAACGGGAAAGGATATCGCAGGCATGGTTATTTCTGCTATCGAAAAGAAGTTGCGATGGAAACGCGATCTGCCTAGTAACATAATAAATCAATAGACTAGCCGCGAAAGAATGGAAGTTATTGATAGATACCTGTGGCGATTGAGATTTAGGTTTTTATTGCACGCCCTTTTCATTCCATGGCCACGTTGAATTTCCTCGCAATAGCTTGGCTATTACTTGTCATTTCGTTTCGCCATGAATGGACAACTCCTTACCAACAACCCCGGCTTGGGAGTCAAGCGGTACCACATCGCCGAAGGATTGCTTAGCTTTCCCTATGAAATCCATGTTTTGTACTACATGAAGCAAGCCCACGGCGTCACCATCTTACGGGTGCTGCACAGCCATGTGGGCCGGTAAAATATCGCTAAGCTATCTAGTACTCGGTCAAAATGACCTTGACGGAGTACTGGTTGCCTAGTCGTTTCACCAGCCATGAAAGAGCTGCTTATTGTTGTTTTCTACCTTATTTGCCTTGCCCCAAACAAAAGCATTCGCATTTCTGAGCGCCCATTTGTTGCCCAACTTTATGCGGGTAGATCTGTATTGTGTTGCAGCTAATATCTTTAAGTAATTGTTTTATCTGTGGATTAATCATCAAGCACAACTCTGGCACGTAATCTGCTATATCTCAACACAGTGCAGTCGAAGATAATTTTTTTAGGTAACACATGACAACACGGGTTCTTTTAGTTAATAGCCACAGCACGGCCTCTGTTCAGCTTGAGCAGGCGCTGACAGAAGGGGGTTATGACGTGGTCGATAAGCTGCCACATGATGGCGAACCCTGCATGCGGATCGAAGCGTGCAATCCAGACTTAGTGGTGGTAAACACGAAATCCCCCTGTACGGAGACGTTGGATAAGGTACGCGCGATCACCGAGAGCACACCAAGACCCATCGTGATGTTCAGCGAGCATGGCGATAGCGAGACAATTACGAAAGCGACGAAGGCTGGAGTTAGTGCTTACGTGATGAATGACATCAGTAGTCATCGCATTAAGTGGATTATAGACGCGGCAGTTGCCCGTTTTCGTGAGCTTCAGGCGTTAAAAAACGAGTTGTCTGAGACTCGCTTGAAGCTGGATGAAAGAAAAGATATTGATCGTGCCAAAGGTTTGCTTATGAGTAAACGGAAGCTCAGCGAAAACGAGGCTTATCGCTTGTTACAAAAGATGGCGATGGGCCAGAATAAAAAAATAGGAGAGATAGCGAAAAGCATACTCGCGATGGCGGATCTTATCGGTTGATTTTTCTACCGACTGCCTATGAGAGGCAGTCGGTAGTAGTAATATAAATAATTGAGTTGGGCTAATGGCGGCCTGACACGAACAAAGGCGTTCATTCTACAGCAGTGTTGCTGTGCGAATGAGCGCCTTTTTTGTTTTGATTTTTATGGAGATGAAGCTAATGCAACAAGAAGTGATATTTAACATTCTAAAAAAACAGATGGGTTCTTTTATCAAAAAAACGGGAGCAATGATTGCAACCACGATGCTGGCGATGAGTGCCACAGCGTATGCCGAAGTCGGTGAACCAGAGAAAGAGGATCTTAAGTTCGGCTTCATCAAATTAACTGATATGGCACCACTGGCGATCGCCTATGAAAAAGGCTATTTCGAAGATGAAGGGCTTTATGTCACCTTGGAAGCGCAAGCTAACTGGAAGGTACTGCTCGACCGTGTCATTGACAGTGAGCTGGACGGTGCGCATATGTTAGCGGGCCAACCACTGGGCGCTACCATCGGGTTTGGTACCCAGGACCACATCATTACTGCATTCAGCATGGATTTAAACGGCAATGCGATCACGGTTTCGAATGACGTTTGGGCGAAGATGAAAAAGCATGTGCCGCATAAAGATGGCAAACCCGTTCACCCCATTAAAGCCGATGCACTCAAGCCGGTTATTGAAGATTACAAAGACGCAGGCAAGCCATTCAAAATGGGCATGGTCTTTCCTGTCTCAACCCATAACTACGAGTTGCGCTATTGGCTAGCTGCCGGAGGCATTCACCCCGGTTTCTACGCGCCACACAAGGGTGATACCTCCGGTCAGATTGATGCTGATGCACTGCTATCGGTAACACCGCCACCACAGATGCCAGCTACCATGGAGGCCGGAACAATCTACGGCTACTGTGTGGGTGAACCCTGGAACCAACAGGCCGTATTCAAAGGCATTGGTGTACCCGTTATTACTGATTATGAAATCTGGAAAAACAATCCAGAGAAGGTATTTGGTGTTAGCAAAAAATGGGCAGATAAATATCCTAATACTCACATCCGTGTTGTAAAGGCGATGATCCGCGCAGCAAAGTGGCTGGATGAAAACAACAATGCCAACCGTCCGGAAGCAGTGAAGATCCTGGCCAAAAGCCAGTACGTGGGCGCGGACTACGATGTTATCGCCAACTCCATGACCGGCACGTTTGAGTATGAAAAAGGCGACAAGCGCTCTGTGCCTGACTTCAACGTGTTCTTTCGTTACAACGCAACTTACCCCTACTATTCCGATGCGATCTGGTATCTAACTCAAATGCGCCGCTGGGGACAAATCAGCGAGCACAAGCCCGATAGCTGGTACATGGATATCGCCAAAAAAGTCTACCGCCCGGATATCTACACCGTGGCTGCCAAAGCGCTGATTAAAGAAGGACATGTCAAAGCGACTGAATTTCCAGATTTTGCCAACGAAGAAGGATTTCGTGCGCCACAAACGGACTTTATCGATGATGTCACTTACGACGGCCGCAAACCCAATGATTATCTGACTCAATTTGCCATCGGCTTAAAAGGCAAAGATGTTGTTAAATAAATAATTGATGCTCCTTTCCATATGGAAGGGAGCCAACAAAGAAAAAAATTGGTCATGTTATGAAAAACAAAATCGTAAATTTTTTTGAAACCATTGGCTGTAGTTGGGCGGTGCCTATGGTCAAACTTGCAACGGGTGAAAATCCAAAAGAACAAGGCAATGCACTGTTTCAGTTGCTCGGATTACCACTCATTGCCATCATGCTTTTTTTAGGCTTGTGGAGCGCAATGGCGGCCCAGGTCAATACCAGTCTGGGGGCGTTACCCGGACCGAGCCAAGTTTGGGCACAGACTGTTAATCTCTATGCAGAACACCAAGAAGAGCGTGCCAAAGAGGTCGCGTTCTACGAGCGCCAAGAAATACGTAACGCCAAAAAGCTAGAGAAGAATCCGGACACGAAAATCAAGGTTCGTCCCTATACTGGCAAGCCAACATTTTTCGATCAGATTCTCACTAGTCTCTATACAGTGTTCACAGGTTTTCTGTTGGCAAGCATCATCGCTATTCCCTTTGGGATTGCCTGTGGTTTAAGCGACAAACTCTATACGGCGGTGAGCCCTTTGATTCAAATATTCAAACCGATTTCCCCTCTGGCCTGGCTGCCGATTGTCACCATGGTGGTCAGCGCGGTTTACGTCACCAGTGATCCTATGTTTGAAAAGGCGTTTATCACCTCTGCGTTAACGGTCACGCTCTGTTCGTTATGGCCAACCTTGATTAATACCGCAATGGGTGTGACTTCTATCGACAAAGACCTGCTCAATGTTGGCCGTGTTATTCGTCTGCACTGGGTGGCACAGGTCTTCAAAATCGCATTGCCCGCATCACTGCCCATGATCTTCACTGGTCTGCGGATATCGCTGGGCATTGGCTGGATGGTTCTTATTGCTGCCGAGATGCTGGCACAAAATCCGGGCTTAGGAAAGTTCGTTTGGGATGAATTTCAAAATGGCAGTTCTAACTCTTTAGGACGCATCATGGTCGCCGTACTCACCATTGGACTGATCGGTTTTGTGCTGGATTGGCTGATGGTGACACTACAAAAACTTGTTTCGCACGACAAAAGTGTTGTCCGCTAAACAAACATTTTAATCAAGGAAAATATATGAATACTGCCAACAATATAAAAACGTTATTTCCTGAAGGGAGTGACGTAGAAAATTCAAACACGGGTAATATCGAAAATAAAGAGACGACACCATTAGTAAAAGAGAGTTATCTCGACATCTCACATGTCTCTATTGAATTCCCAACCAAAAATGGTCCTTTTAAAGCACTCGACCGCGTTAATTTAAAAATTGCTAAAGGCGAGTTTGTCTCCCTTATCGGCCACTCCGGTTGTGGCAAATCCACTGTGCTCAATGTTATCGCCGGGCTATTACAGGCGACGGAAGGTGGCGTGGTACTCGAAGGCAAAGAGGTGAATGAACCCGGCCCAGATCGCGCCGTGGTGTTTCAAAACCATTCACTGCTGCCTTGGCTTACTGTCTATCAAAATGTCGAACTGGCGGTAAAGCAGATCTTCAATAAAACAAAGAGTAAATCAGAGATGGATGAGTGGATACGCCACAATCTCGAACTCGTACAGATGTCACATGCGTTGGATAAAAGACCTCCCGAAATTTCTGGTGGTATGAAACAGCGTGTCGGTATCGCCCGCGCACTCGCCATGCAGCCCAAGGTATTACTCATGGATGAACCGTTTGGGGCGCTGGACGCACTGACGCGCGCCCATCTTCAAGACTCGTTAATGGAGATTCAGCGCGACCTAAATAATACCGTGGTCATGATTACTCATGATGTGGATGAAGCCGTACTGCTATCTGATCGCATTGTCATGATGACCAATGGGCCGGAAGCCACCGTGGGTGAAGTTCTGAAGATCGGATTAGAACGACCGCGTAACCGCGTAGCGCTCTCTGATAACAGCGAATACAACCACTATCGCCATGAGGTGCTGGCGTTTCTCTACGAGCGTCAGCGAAAGCCGGACGAAAAAACAGCCTAAACCATTTATGTACCTTTAATTTAAACTTATGAGGAGGAATTTTGTGAGACCTTTAACTTCAATACCCATCCGCCTGAGTGCATCTGTTGTGTTATCGCTAACCGGATTGGGTCTGTTGTCCTTGAATAGTCATGCTGCGGTGACGCTGACAGAAGCGCTGACGGGCGGCAAAACCAACATGGATATCCGCTTACGTTACGAAAGTGTGGAACAAGACAATGCTGCCCTTGAGGATGCCAGTGCCACAACGATTCGTACCCGATTGGGATATACCACAGGAAAATATAAGGGTTTCAGCGTATTTGCAGAGATGGAGGATGTCTCAGCCTTGGGGGATACAGACTACAACAGTACAACCAATGGTAAAGGTACATACTCTGTGGTGGCAGATCCCACCGGTGCGGAGATGAATCAAGTGAATCTCAGCTATAGCGGCATCAGCGACACAGTGCTCAAATGGGGACGACAGCGGTTGATACTCGATAATGCCCGCTTCGTCGGCAACGTTGGCTGGCGACAAAACGAACAGACCTTCGATGCTTTTACCGTTTTGAACCATTCGCTACCGGACACCAAAGCAACTTACGCTTATGTCTACAACGTCAACGGTATTACAGGCGGCAACACCAATGCGGAAACCCATGTACTCAATGTGGCATACAGCGGCCTTGGTATTGGTAAACTGAGTGGATACGGCTACTTTCTCGATTTCGTCGATGTACCGAGCCTATCCCAGCAAACGCTTGGCCTACGTTTCACTGGTGCAAAAGCTTTGAGCGACAGCGTAAAGCTGTTTTATAGCACTGAGTACGCTAGCCAAAGTGACTACAAGGACGGCGCTTCCTCTATTGATGCCGACTATTTGCTCGGTGAACTGGGTGTATCTATGAACGGAATTACCACTAAGGTAGGTTACGAAGTATTGGGCGGCGATGGCAGTTACGGTTTCTCCACACCGTTTGCCACCAAACACGCCTTCAACGGTTGGAGTGATCAATTCCTGGCAACACCCGCAGAGGGTTTAACCGATCTTTACATCACGATAAGCGGCAAGGTCGCCGGTACTAAATTAATGATTGTTTTCCACGATTTTTCTTCAGACCAGGGAAGCACTGATTACGGTACAGAGACCAATTTTCTGGTAGCGAAGAAGTTTGGTAAAAACTACTCAGCTGTACTAAAGTATGCCAATTACTCTGCGGACACTTGGAAAGTGGATACTGATAAATTATGGCTGCAAGGACAGGTTAAATTCTAGTCTGAAATCGTCTGTGATGGCGTACTAAGAAATCTACCGTCGGTAGATTTTAAATTGGGAAAAAGAACCAGCAGATGACTTATGTCATGCAGGTCCATTAATGGTGATTGGTCGCTAGCTTGAGATAACAATGAGCTTACTCGTTAAACTAATTTTACCTTTCGCTGCTTGAGTAAAAGTAGCATCCTTTGCTGATGAGCAATCAGCGCCAACAGCACTTCGCAGGATCGTGAAACAAGTGCAGCGGCCAAGGTAATAGCTGAACCGTCGATCCATCATTACCAACCCATCGGGGAAGCAATTTCCCCATTAATGGGGCCTCATTTTGTAGTCGTTTCCTGCAAATTCATTCTCTAAAGAGTTACGATCTCTCTCTATTCCCCTTATAGGCTCTTTATTACTATTGTTTTGTTGGCTGTGAGGGTAGTATTTATGATTTTGAAGGATTAGTTGGATGGTTTGCTAATTTTTTAAAGAATTTTATATGAGCGATATGTATCACTATAAGGGTGACTTAATGTTAAGTTTAAGCATAGTTGGGAGACTGATATGAATTTTCAATCAATCCCGGTAATACGAATATTTGATGAAGAAAAAGCCAAATAATTTTATTTGGAATTCCTAAAAATGAACCTCGACTGGGAGCATCGATTTGACGATGATTATCCAATTTATATGCAAGTATCCCGCGATAACTTAATTTTCCACCTTAGTGAACATTCTGGTGATTGTACTCCAGGATAAAAGGTATTTGTAAATACAAATGAACTTGAGGAACTACATCAAGAAATCACCTCAAGAGGGTACAAATATAGCCATCCAGAAATAACGACAGCACCCTGGGGAGACAAATTCTTTGAGATAGTAGATCCATTTTCAAATAAAATTTTGTTCAATGAACAATCAAACACATGAGAATGAAAACCTACGCCAACCAGAAATCAGGGTATGGAACATAAAATGATTTGATGATTCAGAGGTAGAATCCTTATTGATAATGCTGATACACATAAAATCCTGTTCTGGATTTCCAGTGATTGTGGCCTTTATGTTTAAATCTGAGATTGTCCTATTTTCAAAGGAAAACACCTGATGAAGAAATGGGTTTTCAGTGTCATTACTTTCTTCGTTTCTTTAGCACTGTGTGCAGTTATTGGTTTTTTTGCTGTGCTTTTTCTTGTTGGGCCACACTCCGGCATTGTTCCTGTGTGGTCTGAGGAAATGGTATTATTATTGGGTTGGGCTTTTACTTTTAGCGTCCCAGTTATATTGGCGAGAAAGGTGTATGTTAGAATTAAATTTCAGGAAAAGCACGATAATTACAAGTAAAAAAGCCGATAAATCGGCACTTTTTCTGTCGGTGTTGTGTTCTTCAATTAGATAAGTAATAAATTTAGATAATAGGCTTTCAGTCGAATTAATAATCAGTTTTCTTATTAAAGGCATGGGTATTTAAGTCTTATCTCGCTACATTAATTGGTAGATTTAAGATGCCAGGAGCCACACGAGATATCAATAAAATGATAGAAAAATTAGAAAGTATTGGGTATCAACACTGGTTTCAAGATCGGGTTGATGCTGAAAAAATAGCTATTCATGACGTTGCGCGAGTAGTTTCAGTATACAAAGACAGCTACATTGTAACCAAAGGCCTGGAGGCGGTTTTTGCTGAGCTGTCGGGTAATTTTTTTTATACGGCAAATTCACCCTCTGATCTTCCAACCTCGGGTGATTGGGTGTATGTGGACTTTTATGATGATGATAGCCACGCAATAATTCACGATGTGCTTCCTAGAAAAACACTATTAAAAAGAAAAACGCCAGGAAAACAGATTGATTTTCAGTTAATAGCCGCAAATATTGATATTGCCTTTATTGTGCAATCTGCCGATTACAATTTTAACCTAAGAAGGTTAGAGCGATATCTCGTTATGGTGAATGAAAGTGGAATCACTCCGGTCATTCTTCTGAGTAAATGCGATCTTATATCTCAAGATGAAGTTGCTGAAATAAAGAAAAAAGTTTTGAGTATTTCTCCTCAAGCGCCTGTGTTTGCCTTCAGTAATTTGAATGGGGAAAATATCGATGCCATCAACAATTTTTTATTGCCCGGGTACACCTACTGCTTACTTGGGTCATCTGGCGTTGGAAAAACTAGCCTGCTTAACCATATGTTAGGTTCCGAGCGTTTTGAAACTCAGTCGGTTAGCAAAAAAGAAAGCAAAGGAAAGCATACTACGACGAGCCGTGAATTAGTACAGCTGGAGTGTGGAGCAATGCTGCTAGACACGCCTGGAATGAGGGAGCTTGGGAATATGTCTGTGGACTCCGGTATCGATGAAACATTTTCAGAGATATTGGTGCTTTCGCAGAGCTGTAGGTTTGGTAATTGCTCGCATTCCAATGAAAAAGGTTGCGCAATATTGACTGCGATAAACGAGGGATCACTGTCTGAACAACGCTATAAAAATTATATGAAAATGAAAAAAGAATCAGCTTTTAATGAAATGTCCTACTCTGAAAAAAGAAAAAAGGATAAAAATTTTGGTAAGCTTATAAAGTCAACTATAAAGAATAAAAGTAGAAGATAATACTTAACAAAAGATCAGTTGAGCTGAATTTGTGGTGTTTTTTTGCTTAAATAGCGAAGAAAATATCATGAAGGTATATCGGTTTTCGACCACGTTAAACATTTCGTTAGAAGGTCTCGATAATATGACTGGAAGTACAGAAGAATACATCGAACACGTATTAGAGCTACTGGAACCAATAAATGCTATTTCAGCAGGAAAGTTTTTTGGAGGTCAGGGAATATCGTGTAATTCTGTCCAATTTGCGATGATTATGGGGAATTCTCTCTTTTTTGTCGTCGATGATAGTACTAGGAATAAATATATTGAAATGGGGGCGGAATGTTTTTGGTACACTAAGAAAACGGGAAAAGTAAATGTTAAGAAGTACCATGAGGTGCCTGGTGAGTTATTTGATGAGCCAGATACCTTGCTGAAATGGGCGAGAGAATCGATTAAAATAGCAAAAAAATTAAGCAAAAATAAGTAATTCAGTTATGCTTGCTGATTATTGGTTGTCGCGTTATCTGCATATGGTGGTTACTTTTTTCATATGTTTGTGGAGTTGATGTTGGCTTGTACTGTATCGCACAAGTTAATATCGTTCCTACCAGCGACGTTATATTTCAATCGGAGATATGAGTGGCATATTTGTATCTAGCAATAGCAATAGTTGCAGAAGTAGTTGCAACGAGTGCATTAAAGGCATCGGCGGAATTTACAAAGTTATACCCAAGCTTAATCGTTATTATTGGGTACTGCATTGCATTCTATTTTATGACTCTTGTGCTACGAACCATACCAATAGGCGTCACATATGCTGTTTGGTCTGGTTTAGGTATCGTATTAGTGACGGCCGTTGGAGCTGTGTTATACAAACAAACCCCAGATCTTCCAGCAATTATCGGTATGGGGTTAATTATCTCAGGTGTTTTGGTTATCCACATATTTTCAAAATCGGTTCAGCATTGAGTCAATCGTGTGGCATGGCAACCGAAAAATGATTGATCAGCATCCGTCGGCTGTTTTAAACAACGCTAGCAATATTGACATACAAATCAAGGCATAATGATTTTGCACTCCGATTGCCCGCGGTAGCACTTTTATAAGCACTACAGGGCAATAATATGGGAGAATACACCCCATGCAGCGTGCTTACGATATTCTCAATCACACCTTTGGCTACAATGAATTCCGTCATTATCAGGCGGATATTGTTGAAACCGTGATCAGCGGGCATGACGCCCTGGTGCTGATGCCCACTGGGGGTGGTAAATCATTGTGTTACCAGATCCCTGCATTGGTACGCGAGGGGGTTGGTATCGTGGTATCGCCGCTGATTGCATTGATGCAGGATCAGGTGGATGCGTTGCAACAATTGGGTATCCGCGCGGCTTTTTTGAATTCATCCATGAATGGCCAACAACAACATGCTGTGGAACAGGCGCTGTCTGCTGGTGAGCTGGATTTGTTGTATGTGGCCCCAGAACGTCTGCTCACCGAGCATATGTTGTATCTTTTATCGCAGGCACCACTGGCTCTGTTTGCCATTGATGAGGCCCATTGTGTATCGCAATGGGGCCATGACTTCCGTCGTGAATACCAACAACTTTCAGTTTTACATCAGCGTTTTCCTGGTGTGCCGCGCATCGCGTTAACGGCCACGGCCGATGTGCGCACTCGGGCGGAAATTATCGCCCAATTGGATTTAAGTGACGCGGCAGTTTTTATTAACAGTTTTGACCGACCGAATATTCGTTACACCATTAGCGAAGGCCAGAATTCGCGTGATCGTTTGTGGCAGTTTATCGAGCGTGAGCACAATGGTGATGCCGGGATTGTTTATTGCCTGTCACGGAAAAAAGTGGAAAGCACCGCTGAATGGTTGGCGGCCAGGGGACGCATTGCCTTGCCGTACCATGCAGGTTTGTCGGACGAGATGCGTCGTGATCACCAACAGCGATTTTTGCGTGAAGAGAGTGTGATTGTTGTCGCGACCATCGCTTTTGGTATGGGGATCGATAAACCAGATGTACGTTTTGTGGCACATCTTAATTTGCCTAAAAGTCTGGAAGCCTATTATCAGGAAACGGGCCGCGCCGGGCGTGATGGCCAACCTGCTGATGCGTGGATGGCTTACGGGTTGCAAGATGTAATTACTCTGCGGCAAATGTTGCAGGGTTCTGAAGGTGATGAACAGTTCAAGCGCATTGCCAATGCCAAGCTGGATGCCATGCTGGGGTTGTGTGAGCAGGTCAGTTGTCGGCGTCAGGTGTTGTTGGCCTATTTTGATGAGCAGCAGGATACGCCCTGCGGTAACTGTGATACCTGCCTTGATCCGCCGGAAACCTGGGACGGTACCGAAGCCGCACAAAAGGTATTGTCCTGCGTATATCGTAGTGGCCAGCGTTTTGGCGTGAATTACGTTGTTGATATTTTAATGGGTAAAGATGATGAACGCATTCAAAGCAATCGACATCATCAGCTCAGTACCTTTGGCATTGGTGCGGATAAAACGGCGGTGGAATGGCGGGGTATTTTTCGGCAGTTGATCGCGCAAGGTTTTCTTACCGCCGATGTTGAATCGTATGGTGTGTTGCGTTTGACAGAAAAAGCGCGACCGTTGCTGAAAGGTGAGGTGCAGCTCGCACTGCGTCATCAGCGCAAAGGTAAAAAAACGAAAAAGTCAAAAGTGGTTAGTACATTAACCTCGATTGAAACCGTGTTGTTTAATGCTTTGCGGGAGCATCGATTGATGTTGGCGCGTGAACGCGGTGTGCCACCCTATGTTATTTTTCACGACAGTACCTTGCAGGAAATGGCACAGCGACGACCTGTTTGCAGTGATGATTTGCGGACTATTTCTGGTATAGGTGATAAAAAGCTTAATGAATATGGTGCGAGCTTTTTGGCGGTTATTAATGGTCAGGCTGAAAGTCAGGACGAAGATGTGCAGGCTATGCAGGGTGAAAACGATAATATTTATTTTGAATAACCATAAAATGTGAATTAAGCACTAAAAATATTCTTTTTAAAAAACGATCCAGTCTTTAACACAAAGGCTCAGCGTTTTTAGTGTTTTTCTCTGCGTCCTTTGCGCCTCTGCGACCTCTGCGTTTATAACACGTCACTTGCTAGTACAACATAAGCTCCCACTGATCATATACCCGTGACGTTTGAGATTTAGGTTTTATTGCACGCCCTCTTCATTCCATGGCTGCGTTGAAATTCCTCGCAATAGTCCCGCTATTACTCGTCATTTCGCCTTGCCATGAAATGAATATGACGCAGACTAAAAGCCTAAATTTCAAACGCCACGGGTATAGTATTGTGCTTATGAGCCTGCACTGAGTTCGTGAGTCTTAAGTGGGTAACCACGGTCGCGATAAAAACGAAAACGATCCCGTCCTTGGGTTTTGGCGGTAGGGTCTGTACCCACCAGTTCTGCCACTCTCAGGAAGCGACTGAAAAAAAGCGGAACTTCGGCGGCGAGGTTGATTAATACGTCGCAGTCGGTGTCAGGGCTTTCATGGCAGCCGATTTGAATGGGTGATTCGCAGGTGACGTTCGTTTGATATTGTTCATGAGGCA
>Ga0316203_1001492_pt1 | contig 16403 bp, 19 predicted proteins | sample 6monrhotite_MG_FD_204940 | JGI IMG/M metagenome (GOLD analysis project Ga0316203, IMG submission 204940) | Microbial mat bacterial communities from mineral coupon in-situ incubated in ocean water Damariscotta River, Maine, United States -... | ecosystem: Environmental > Aquatic > Marine >... | reverse complement strand
TCGTGGCTGATGCCCTCCATCAGGCAACCGTCGCCGGCAATCGCATAGGTATAATGATCCACCACGTCGTCGCCAAATCGCGTCGCCGCCATACGTTCGGCCAACGCCATGCCGACCGCCGTGGCAATGCCCTGGCCCAGCGGACCCGTCGTCGTCTCAATGCCCGCCGCATGGCCGTATTCCGGGTGCCCCGCCGTCTTCGCCCCGAGCTGGCGGAAGTTCTTCACCTCGTCCAGGGTCATGTCTTCATACCCCGTCAGGTACAGCAACGAATACAACAGCATCGAGCCATGGCCCGCCGACAGAACAAAACGGTCGCGGTCCGGCCACCCCGGTTGCGACGCATCAAACTTCAAAAACTGCGAAAACAAAACCGTCGCAACATCCGCCATGCCCATCGGCATACCAGGATGTCCAGACTTCGCCGCCTGAACCGCATCCGCACTCAAAAAACGGATCGAGTTCGATAAGGAAGAATGAAGAGTGGGGGCTGGCGCGGCAGCGGGTTGTTTGATTGCGTTCATGGGATTTCCCTTTTTACGATGTGCGGCGCTTGCGTTCGATCAACTGCATGATCAACGGCGTCAGAATAAGTTGCATGGCGAGATCGAGCTTGTTGCCGGGAACGACAATTGAGTTGGCGCGCGACATGAAGCTGTCGTGAATCATCGATACCAGATAAGAAAAATCGATGCCGTGCGGATCCCGGAACCGGATAACCACCATCGATTCATCGGGTGTTGGGATCCATCTGGCGATAAACGGGTTCGAGGTATCGACCGTTGGAATGCGCTGGAAATTGACGTCGGTCTCGTTGAACTGCGGACAGATGTATTGAATGTAGTCCGGCATGCGTCTGAGGATGGTGTCCGTGACGGCTTCGGTGGAGTACCCTCGGTCGGTTTTGTCGCGGTGAATTTTCTGAATCCATTCCAGATTGATGACCGGGACGACGCCAATCTTGAGATCACCATATTGAGCCAAGTTGATCTTGTCGGTAACCACAGCCCCATGCAGTCCCTCATAGAACAGAACGTCTGTATCTTCCGGGAAATCTTCCCAGTCGGTAAACGTGCCAGCGGGAGCGCCGTATTGTTCGGCTTCCTCCTGATCGTGCACGTAACGTCGCGTCCGGCCGGTGCCGGTTTGACCAAACTGCTCAAAGATGGATTCCAGCTCTTCGAGGTCGTTGGCTTCCAGGCCGAAATGGCTGAAGTGGTTGTTGCCCTTTTCGGCTTCCTCCGCCATCACACGTTTCATGCCAGCGCGATCAAATCGATGGAAGGCATCTCCTTCGATCGACGCTGCCGTTACATCTTCACGCCGGAAAATTTGCTCAAACGTGCTTTTGACGGACGACGTGCCGGCGCCCGACGAGCCGGTAACGGAAATGATCGGGTGTTTATTAGACATGTTTTTTTCTGACCTGTTTTCTTTGGCTTAAGAGCGAAGCAAGCCGCGCTGGCTGAACAACGGCGACCGCTCGCCAACCGCATGAGGTTCTGAATAGTAACGATCGACACGATCGACCTCTTGGCGTGACCCGAATATCAGGGGGGCGCGCTGGTGGATGTCAGTGGGTTGCAGTTCAAGAACACGCCCGCTCCCGGTTGTTGCCCCGCCACCCGCCTGTTCGATGAGCCATCCGATTGGGTTGATTTCATAAAGCAACCGCAAGCGCCCGTTCTCATAACCGGTGCGGGCATCCCCCGGATACAGAAAAATACCGCCACGTGACAGAATACGGTGGCATTCTGCGACGAGCGAGGCGACCCAGCGCATGTTGTAGCTGGATTTTCTCGGCCCCGTCTCACCTTCCAGGCAATCATCAACATATGCCCGGACGTGCCGATCCCAGTGATGAAAATTGGACACATTTATGGCAAACTCCCGGGTTTCTTCGGGAATCTGAACGTTTGTTGTCGTTAGTTTGAAGTCGTTGGTCCGTGGGTCGAGGGTAAAGATTTGTGTGCCCTCGCCGACCGTTAGGACCAGCGCCGTCTGCGGCCCGTAGATCACATATCCGGCAGCAAGCTGGTGGGTGCCTTGTTGAAGGATGGGGTCAGCACCTGAGCCGTTGCTCGTGGTCTGCGACGGAAGAATGGAGAAAATCGTTCCAACGGAAATATTGGTGTCGATATTGGATGATCCATCAAGTGGATCGATTGCCACATTAAGTGCCGCGCCGGGTTGGATTTCCAGAGGTTCGGCCAGCTCTTCCGAAACCAGTAGGGCAACCGGCGCATCTTGCAAGCTGCTGATCACCAGTTCGTTTGTACGCAGGTCAAGTTCCTTCTGTGCGTCACCGTCCATGTTGTTGCCATGAACAGCCCCAAGCGCTCCGGCGAGAGGGCCTTCTGCAATCAGTCCTGAAATTCTGCAACACGCACCGGCAATGGCGTTAAGCGTTACCGCAACATCCGCTCGGTGGGTCTGATCGTCATCCACCCATTCCTGAAGATAATGCTCCAGGGTCGCCACCTCAGTCATAAACTCCTCCTTAACAATCCAACCATGCCGTAATGCTGATTACGGTCTGGAACATGTAATTTTGGTTCTGGAGAAAGTGTTTTTGGTTTTATTGACGCCACTATAGGGAAGGCTCTGGCGGTGCGGTATATTCGTATGGGGGGGGAGATTTAAAATTATGGATAGGTATAAAACAATCTAATTGGGTAGGGTCATCAAGACTTAAGATACAAGGCGACCGCCTGGCTGCGATTGTGTACACCCAACTTTTCATAAAGGTTTTTGATGTGAAACTTAATCGTATTGGGGGAGAGACCCTTGTCGGCGGCAATCTCTTTGTTGGTGCGCCCGGCGGCAACGGAAGACAGGATTTCAAGCTCGCGTTTGGTCAGGCTGGTTAGCGGATTATCATGAATTTTCCTGACGTCGAGATAGGGAAATGCCATACGGCCCTTGGCCACGGCAGCAACGGTATCCAGCAGGAATTCGGGTTGTTCGCTTTTTGAGACATAGGCGGCAGCACCATGGGCCATGGCTTGGGCTGGCACGGTATCGTTCTCTGCACCGGTAAAAACAACGGCGCGCGGTGAATTCTCATAAGCTTGCAGGTAATCGAGAATGTAGCGCCCATCTCCGGGGCCAATCACCCAGCCGATCACGCAAACATCGAGCTGCACGCTTTCGAGAGTTTTGATCAAACTCTGACCATCAGGGCAAACACTGACGAGATCGAACCGTTGGTCTTCAGAAAAAATCTGTTTCAGAGCCGCCCGAACAAGGGGACTTTTATCGGCGACGCCGACCTTGACCACGGCGCGGGTTTTAGAATTATTCTTCATCAAGCCCATCTGCATGATTTTGTGCGAGTTCTTAAAGGCAATTATAGCGGAGAGGGGGCCAATGTCACGTTGGGCAAGACACCCTACCCGCCCTGACCCATCACGTCCGACCAGTTGTATTAAAGAGCGTTCTCTCAAATTTATTTTGAGTTGGGGGGGAAATGGAAATGGCATTGAGGCAAGAATAGAACCGGCAGAGATACCATTTCCATTGAGCCTTCCGGATTTGAATGATAGATAGCCTGCGCTATGACAACAGATCTATCCAAAATCCGTAATTTCTCCATTGTTGCCCATATTGATCACGGCAAGTCGACGCTGGCTGACCGGATGATTCAGATGTGCGAAGGCCTTTCGCAGCGCGAAATGAAGGAGCAGGTCCTCGACTCGATGGATATCGAGCGCGAGCGCGGTATCACCATCAAGGCCCAGACCGTACGGCTCGAATACAAGGCCAAAGACGGCGAGACTTATATCCTGAACCTGATGGATACGCCGGGTCATGTTGATTTCACCTATGAGGTCAGCCGGTCCCTGGCGGCTTGCGAAGGCTCGCTTCTGGTCGTCGACGCAACGCAAGGTGTCGAAGCGCAGACCTTGGCCAATGTCTATCTCGCCATGGACAACGACCATGAAATTCTTCCGGTTCTGAACAAAATCGACTTGCCGGCGTCTGAACCGGACCGCATCAAGGAGCAGATTGAGGAGGTGATTGGCCTCGATACCTCGGGCGCTTTGGAGATTTCGGCGAAAACCGGGATTGGTGTGGACACCGTTCTGGAGGCCATAGTCCATCAGTTGCCCGCCCCCGAAGGCGACATCGACGCTCCGTTGAAGGCGTTGCTGGTTGATAGCTGGTATGATCCTTATCTTGGCGTGATGATCCTCGTCCGCATCAAGGATGGCGTGCTTAAAAAAGGCATGAAGATCAAGATGATGGCGTCAGATGCGACCTATAATGTTGATCAAGTTGGCTGTTTCCAGCCCAAACCAGTAAAGGTTGATGCCCTCGGCCCCGGAGAGGTCGGTTATTTTACCGGCGCCATCAAAACGGTTGCCGATACGTCTGTTGGTGACACCATCACCACCGAGCGCGACCCGGCAAGCCAGCCGCTGGCTGGGTTCAAACCCTCTATTCCCGTCGTCTTCTGTGGTTTATTCCCCGTCGATTCCGGACAATACGAAGATTTGCGCGATTCCCTGGAAAAGCTGCACCTCAATGATGCCAGTTTCCATTACGAAGTGGAAAGCTCTGCCGCTCTTGGCCTTGGGTATCGCTGCGGGTTTTTGGGGTTGTTGCATCTGGAAATCATTCAGGAACGGCTTGAGCGTGAATTTGACTTAGATCTGATCACCACCGCTCCGTCCGTGGTTTACCGGGTACATCCGGTCAAGGGCGAGATGATCGAGCTACATAACCCGGTTGATATGCCTGACCCGACACGGATTGCCTTTATCGAGGAGCCGTGGATCAAGGCGACAGTCATCGTACCCGATGAATACTTAGGCGGTATCCTAAAGCTCTGTCAGGACCGGCGCGGCGAACAGGTTGAACTGACTTATGTCGGCACCCGCGCCATGGTCGTTTACAAACTGCCTTTGAATGAAATTGTTTTTGATTTTTATGATCGCCTGAAATCGGTCTCACAGGGATATGCCAGTTTCGATTACGAACTGATCGGTTATCAGGAAGGCAAGCTGGTCAAGGTTGCCATTCTCGTCAACGCTGAAGTCGTCGATGCGCTGTCGTTTATTGTTCATGAAAGCCATGCCGCCAGCCGTGGTCGGCAAATTTGTGAACGCCTGAAGGACCTGATCCCGCGCCAAATGTTCAAGATCGCCATTCAGGCGGCGATCGGCGGCAATGTCATCGCCCGGACCACGGTCAGCGCCATGCGCAAGGATGTTACCGCCAAATGTTACGGTGGTGATGTATCGCGTAAACGCAAACTTCTGGACAAACAGAAGAAGGGCAAAAAACGCATGCGTCAGTTTGGCAATGTGGAAATCCCCCAATCGGCCTTCCTGGCCGCGCTGAAAACGTCTGAGGACTGAGCCCGGGGCGCCTGAGTTCAGGGTATGCTTTGGGCTTCAGGTTAACTTCGGCGGTTCAGGCGGATTGTTGCGTGCCGCCAAAATCGCCTCGATCAGTTCTTCGTCGGTCGGAATCGATGCGCGCTCCGCCTCATCCAGGGCGTCATGTCCATCATGGTCCGGCAACATATCATCGGGCCCCGAGGCATGACCCTCGGCCTTCGCCTTCTTTGCCAGTTCGTCATAGAGAAACAGTGATTCCACGTGCTTGCGATGATCTTCCTGCTCAGACGGCGTCAGCACCCGGTTGGGGCGGCAAAACCACGCCAGGGTTACGCCCGGCATCCCCAGCAGGAACCAGGCGGGGAAAGCCAGAACGGTAGTGAGCAGCGGGTCCCAGAGCATCGGCGCGATGCGCTCGATTCTGATCTGGGCGATCGTCAGGCCGCCCGGCCAAAGCGTGTACCAAAGATCGTAAGCCGGCGTCAGCATGGTGCTTGCGCCCGGGTAAAGCCGGACAACCTGCTCCGCCGCCGCCGATACGAAGCCGCCAATCAAAAGAACCCAGCCCAGATAGAAAAGTATACGCATGGCCGCATTCTAGCCGATCAATCCGAAATCGCGAGGCCGTTTCTTGAGTGTGCGAAATGTTGGCAACACGAGGCGCTAAACCTGTTGAAGTCGCCGGGCACCTCAGTTAGGTTGCGCCCCGACGTTACCTGATCCAGGTAACGGCCCCTGCGGAGGGGTGGCCGAGTGGCTGAAGGCGCACGCTTGGAAAGCGTGTAAACGGGAAACTGTTTCGCGGGTTCGAATCCCGCTCCCTCCGCCATTTTCCTAAAACCCTTATATTTCAAGCCTTTAGGGGGAAATTTATCAGCCAATACCCCACATGGTTACCCCACATATTGAAGCAAAAAACCTCCTCACCAGACACACCCAAGTTATCACCCCAAGTTCCCCGCAGGGAATCATCAGGCTGGCTCAGGTGGTGGCGAGGAGGTTTAGTTAGGTATTTAGAAAGGGATGGTTAGCGGGGTTACCCTCGCCTTGCTCCCATCCGATAAGGTTACAATCTGTTCTTCTTCCTGTCTTTTCCGGCGTGGTGGCTTCAGGAGTTTCAACAGCCTCAGGGGTTTGGAGGTACTGTGCCGATGCACCTTGACCAAACACTTCATCAAACTGCCCAGCTGTTGCTGGGTTAGTCGTTAGGTGTTCAATAGCTTGAGTGGTAGGGGTTGGCATATTCAGGACCTTTAACCAGTTTTGTTGTTACCAATTGAAGCGATCAATTAACGCTTGTTGAGCTGGGTCGAGCATGTTTTGATCATCAGGGATGGGGATATTCTCTTCCACAATCGCGCCCCCACCTGAGACATCCTCAGGCATCACCATGGAGATGTATGGGTTGTCCTTAGAGGCAGGGCCTGTGGGAGGTTTAGGGGATGGAGGTGGTGTTGGTGTGGCGTTACCCATGGATTCGAGAGTGGCTTTATCAACCTTCATCTCTTCAACAGTATCCCGCACGAACCCTGCGAGGACTTTCCGTGGAATAATGGATAGGTACTTCCCATCTTTATCCTTGTTGGCGTCCAACCAGTCAGTCATATGATCACGCATGATCTCCCCAGCCTGAAACGCAGAAGCCTTGGCAGCCTCTGAGGCTGTTTCCTCATCACCCAGGATGATGCCACTCAACTGTCTTTCGTAATGTTTGACAGCACGAGTGGTGAGCGCACCGGTTTCCTTGTTGATTTGGGCGAACTTCTGGAGGGACTGAGCGGTAGAACCTTTGATCATCCCTTTAGCTTCCGCTTCGAAGATAATCGACTGGGAGCGGTTGGGGTTGTTAAGGACCTGATCGTAGAGGAATGAAACCACGCCGGGTTGTTCACGTACCTTAAGGGCAGCGTCTTTCCGGCTCTCCATAACTCGGTAGAGATCGGCAGCTTCTTCACCTAGGCCAGCTTTAATCATCTGCTGGCGGTGGGCAAATAGCCCTACATCATCACCAGTTTCGATGAACTTATAACCCTCGTTGAGGACGGCTTCATCCCGAGCATCCTCCATCTTCTTGGCCTGAGCCTGATCGAAAGTGATCTTCTGTCGAGCCTGTGTGCCAATTGAGGCCTCAGCGGCAACAATCAGTTTGTGATACCGAGGGATGTCAGCGAGAGTGCCACCCGGTGTTTTGATCTTCCGGAGGGACTGTAGGTATTCGATATTACCGGTATCCTTAGACCGGGTGACCACCGCATCCACAATAGCATCATTAGCTACCCCTCGGGACATCCCGTTGGCAACATGACTCTCTGGGTTCTTCGGATTGGTTAGATCACCAAGAGCCCCACCAAGGTCGGTTGGGTCATGGTCGATATCGTCGGCATTCTCTTCATACATATCCATCAGCTGGTTCGCTTGAACCCCAATGGACTCCACAGCCTGTCTCTCGATCTCCACGATACGCTTCTCGGTGTGTCGCTGATTGAGAGTGGATACATGGCCAGCGGCACGGGTTGAATAGAACTCAGCGATTTCCTCATCAGAGAACTCACCTAAGTTATTCGACATGAAGTCTTGGCTGTAACCGGCCACCCACTCCTGTAAAGCATCAGGGTCATCTGTGTTAGCCACGGCGCTGGACGCTTGGGCCTGTCTCAGTCCGGAACCAAACTGGTCGGCAAGGGACTTGAGGTGAGCAGCCCTGACGCCACGTTTGAAATGAGGGGATGCCCCAGCGGGGAGTTTGCCAGCTTTAACAGCCTCAGCGAACCCCATCTGGTTCTTAAGGAAAGCCGCCTGACCATCCTTAATATCCTTCTCATCAAGCACCTGTAGCTCCTGTTGGAACTGCTGTTGAAGTGAGCCACTGAGGACCCCTAATGCCTGACCGAGGTCGGCAAGGGAGTTATCAGGTTGGGCCTGTGGGAGTTGAATATGATTGAAAGTATTCCCGATGCCTCCTACTGATGTGGCACGGGGGGCCCTCCCCTCAAGGGGATTGGTAACTTGAACACGTTGTTCCATATTAGATTCCTCTTAATTATTACGTTCTGTTATGTGGGTAGTCGGGTATCGCTCAAGCCGGTCAGAGTCCCATCAGGGGTTTGCACACGGCTAAAGACCCCCCCCCCTTGGGGAAGCACGCCAGCAGACAACCCCTCCATACGCTCGTTGTTTGTTACATGGGTTGTGCCGTCTTGGTGAAGCTCACTTGAGATCATTTTATGTGTCCTTGTTATCTAGGATTGATTGAGAAAGTAACCGGGCAATTTGGGAGCTGATCAGGGAGAGCTTGCCTTGGAGCATTGCCCCTAATCGGTCTTTCACACCCGCAGTCACCCGGTCATAGGTGTAGATTGGTTGACCACCACCCCACCGCTCTTGCCGTGGCGCTCGCACCATCCGGCAAACCCTGTTCACCAGCTGGTGGGTAAAGTGGCGATCTGACTTGAAGTCCCGTGGATAGAGATCACGCAGCATGAACATACCGACGATGACCGCCAGTACACCCACCTCGTGAATACCCTGATTCTTGAGCCGGTCCAGCCACCGGTCCACCCTTTCCCGGGGTGTTGACCTGGCTGTCAGGTACTCCACCCGTTTCCGCCTTGGATCATTGATTAGATGGTATAACCAAGCGGTGGCATCATGGATGGCTGGGTGATCTTGGTTATCTCGAAGGTATCGCCTTGCGACTTTCACCAGTGGTTCAATGGTGGAGAACCTGATGGTGGTCCCGAGGGGGTGACCGACACGATAGTTTCTGAGATCGTGTTCTTTGCAACACTGGGAGAGATTCCTGACTGGGTAATCACAACCTTGAACTTCACAGGTGATGCCTTGGGCATGGCGAACGGCCAGCCGCTCACGCATTGCTGTATTCATATATTGTCCTAATAATGGTTTCAGGGAATGGCGGAGTTCTGGGGGTTTGATATTCGGAATATTAGATCGCTCAAACCCGCAGAAATGCTGGGCTTACAGGCGGGATATTAGGTGCTATTAATATGAAACTACTAATAATCTACCTAAAACAACTCTGTGGTATCCACCGGTTCCACTTCAAGTCCCTCACGATCTTGGGCAGCCCTCAGCCACCGGTTCCACAGGTCGGACGTGAAGAGCCCTCGTTCAATGGCCTCATTTCTTAACTGAGCAATGCGACCTTGAGAAACACCTAAGGCCTTCCCGAGTTCCGTCTGGTTCGTGTAGTTGCCACTTTGGGCAGCCCTCATGAGTTCCGTGTGGCGGGTAGAGTCGATAACCGTGTATTCCCACTTGGGGAAACCCTTGTTGTCCTCATCAAGGCGCACCTCGATAGGCAGCGAGTCATTACCAGTGAGGCCACGGGCTTTCTCATATTCAATCGTAAACCGTGCGCCTTGGTCCGCAGAGTAGTCCTTAGGTCGGGACAGCTTCATCTTCCCATTGAGGATGATATCCTTGGATGATGTACCTCGTTGCTCCCCGCTCTTGTTGGTGTGATGTACAAGGATGACAGCCTTACCAGCCTTCCTCAGTTCCACCAGCATGTCCTGCATAGGTGTCCAGTAAGCAGCCTCATTCTCCTCTCCGGTCCTCATTGTGGTAGTCAGGTTATCAACGACGATCAGGTCTGCATGAGCAGCCTTCTCCATCAACACCTTCCTTCCACTCTCATGAGCAAGATCAGGGAAGGGTGACTTGGGCTTCTGGTAGGTGGCTTGCCATCCGATGAAGTTCACGCCAGCCGCTTTGAGGTTACACTTACCGTCCCGCTCAGCTGCCCCCCAGATACCCGTGAGCCTCCGATGCATATCATAGGTTTCCATCTCTCCATCGATGTAGAGAACCTTACGAGGTTTGGGAGCTTTCCAGTTCAGGAACTTCCCCCCAGACGCCACTGCAAAGGCCACACTGAGGGAGAAGAAGGTCTTCCCCACACCGGGGTCTGCATAACACATCCAGAGGCCGCCCTCCTTCAACCATGGAGCCAAGATCGCCTTAGGGTCGATCACCTCTGAACTGAGGAACTCACCCAAGGACCATTCTTGTGTCCCGAGGGTAGCGTCTGGGGGGTCCTTCTTTCGTCGTCGTTGTCTGCTGCTGTTCATGTGATCCAGTCCTAGTCGCCCAGTCGTGGTGCTGGGAGTGGTTCCATATGCTCCAATTGCTCCCTCGCTTCTTGAACGGCTGTTCCCATGGCTGCATTGGTGTTCTCTTGGGTGTCAGCCAGGGTGTCCACTCTGGTGGAATTGTCTTGAAGGAACTTCTGAGCAGATGTGAGTTCAGCAGCAGATAGCTCGCTGAGATCAGTATTCTCTAATTTATGGACGTGAGCTTTCGCCACGCCGCGTAGGATGCGTTCAAGATTATCTCTAAGTTCAACCTCAGGCCTCCCCTCATTTGGTCTCTTATTCGTCCGGGCAGTCATTGCTCAACCTATCGCATTCATCGAGTCAAATTTCTTCCGCTCTTCTGGATCAAGTGCATCTACCTGTTCGGCGAGGTCTCTGATGTGTCTTGTGAAATGGTCCAGAGCTTTTCTGAGGATCATTGATGTGGACCACACCTCCCCAGCCATAGTCGTTTGGAAGATTCTAGTTTCAGCAAGGTTTCTCCTATCCCCATCATTCAACATGATATGGAACCGTTTATTGGTCTTACTGTGGGGGCTGTGAAGTTTCTTAATATGTTCAGTCATAGTGATTAGCCTTCTTGTTCGAGGTGTTGGTGATGTGTGCCGTGTGTCACTTTCCGAAAAAGGTAAGCAGAGAAAAGGCCACCCCCGGATAAACAGGAGTGGCCTCTCAAGGAAACCAGATGAGACACACGAGCAGCGTGTCGGGGATACATCAGAACAACCTATGTGGACCGTTCTGGTCTATCTAAGGGTCACCTTATTTCTACCCCGTTGTTATTTCAGACTTTATCGAAGTGGCAGCTGTCGTGGTCCAGATAGCATTCCCCGAGGTGTGGAATCTTCAGATACAGGGATAGGAAACCAAACTCGATCTCGAAATTGCCTAAGGTGATATGCATGTTAACCTCCAATGTTGCGTTAGAGGTGGACCATGAGTCCATTCGATAAATAAGTCAATAAAAACAATAACTTACATGCATTCATGGGTTAATTGCACAGATGGATACATAGGTGGCGCTGTAGGTCTATAGGGCAATCAGACACGTAATCATTTATGAGATCAGGGGAGCCTAGGCCAGCACCCGATACACACTGGCACGGCCAATCCCTAGCTCCTTGGCAATGGCACTTGCACCCATGCCTTGCTCCTTGAGGGCCTTCACTGCATCAGTATTGATGGATGCCTTGCGCCCTTTGTAGACCCCCTTGGCCTTCGCCTTGGCAATCCCCTCCACCTGGCGTTCCTTCCTGATGTTGGTTTCGAACTCAGCAAACACACCCAGCATATCAAGGAATGCCTTCCCTGCTGCAGAGGAGGTATCAATGGGCTGTTCAGTGGCCCTGAGGGCGACCCCACGGGCTGTCAGATCATGGACGATGTTCTGTATATCACGGATGGCACGGGCAAGACGATCAATGCGGGTGACAACCAGAACATCACCTTCCCTCAGGAACTCCATCAAGGTCTCCAGTTCTGATCTTCCTTCCCGACTGGTCCCGCTCTTCTTCTCAGCCCGGATGGTTTCACACCCTGCTGCCCTCAGGGCCTCCTCTTGTATCGTTAGGTCCTGATCCGTGGTGCTGACTCTTGCGTATCCATAGACTGCCATCGTATCCTCCTGATGTCTCGTTAGGGTTTAGACCTATGATCCATAATGTCTTATATGAATGATGTCAACCCTATTAAGACGTATAAAGTGTCTCACGGCGTGGTGTCTTGGGAGTATACCCCAGCAAGGCAATCCGCACATCCCCACCACCCCCTATCGATCCTCTGTGGAACCGGTGGGGTGGTAAGGGGGTAAAGAGCAAGCCGGAGCTATACCGAAGGGCACTCACATTTTTATTCCGAAAACAAGGGGGGTTGTAGAAGGGGGGAGTACCCAATAATGTTTCAACATATAGCGAGCTCAACAACTATCCTATACTGTATATTGTTGACTCTCTCGTATAGCTTGGTAAAATATTATTTGGAAATTAGGTGAGCCATGAGTTTTGATGGTCGAGAAGTTGCCAACTTCGTCTTGGATTGTTGTGAAGAGAACGGACAAGCAATTACAAACCTCTCGCTCCAGAAGATCGTATACTTCTGTCATGTATGGTCGCTCATAAAATTAGGTCGTCCATTAGTTCGCCATAAGTTTGAAGCGTGGGAATATGGCCCGGTGCTTCAGTACCTTTATCGAGAGTTTAAGGCTTTCGACAGAAGCCCAATCAATGGGCGAGCAAAAAAGATTGATAAAAACACCGGTCAACTCAAGATCGCCAGTTATGATTTTGACGAGGAGACTAAGCAGCTGTTAGCGAGTGTCATTGGTATTTACAGCCATATGACAGCTGGTCAGCTAGTTAATATTAGTCATGTTGCCGGTGGGCCATGGGAGAGAGTTTGGAACCACGGGGGTAGTGTTAATCCAGGAATGAAAATTGACGATGAGGACATCCTTAAATTTTATTCGAAACTCCCATCACCTATGACTATTCAGTGAGGCGCAATTTGGCTAAGCAATTAAATGTTCCCTCCCTTCAACACCTAGCGCGATGCTGGCAAGAAGACCCTTTAAAGATTCAAAAGACGTTGGTTCAGCTTTACAAAAGCACACCAACCTTCAATTACAAACCCATGTATGGTGCCGTGACCGACCTATTGGTATTTGATCAACCTTATGAAGAAGTGAAAAAGGGAATCAGAGATAAAGTTGGGCGCGAATGGTTGCGCGACAACTACTTAGAAATACTGTCTCTGATTCGGAAGCATTTTAACGGCGTGTCTACTGACTTTGTTCATTCTGTCGACGTCAGGATGTATGGGGTTGGAAAAACATTGATGGTTCCGTTTACACCCCCGCTAATTTATGGCTCTGGCGGAGCGATTGTATTTCCTTGGTTTAGCTTCTGGAAATCTCAGCCTTTGGCCGGAAAGAACCTATCTCTTTTTGTTTCCTTGGTGGACGAGGTCTTACTTCAAGACCCTGACCTTGAAGACGCACGGTTTGAGATATTGGACTTTAGCTCGCCAAGACCTAAGGAGCCCCGCAAATTAGCCGTTGTTGATGCCGAGGATATTCCTCGACTCGATATGGGCGAGGTCACAGAAATGCTTGAGACTTTTGCTATCGCATTCGCAGCTGCCCAAAGACAAATAGAGGAAGCACAGCGTGCTAATGATGCGGAACCACAACGCCCCCATGATGACCGTCAGCGGGGCCTCTTCGACTAATAGGCAGTGTTAAGAGAAGTCCGGGAACTGTTGACGCAGCCCCCGGACCACTAACCGGACGGGCTTCCGGTTTGTCAGAATGCATGATGAGTTTATAGAGGCCCGACTCAGAGATAAGGCGTAAACGCTGTGGACCTCCAAGGGTGTCCAAAGTTTGACACCCCTTCTCACCATCATCGAGGTGGTTAGTATAAATATTATATCGTGATCCTTGTGATAGACCGTAAGCGTCCGGTCTCCCCCACCTATCAACAGAGCCGGTTTTTAGCGACACTGTCTGCAGATAGCGGGCAAATAGGTGTCCGCTTAAATTAAGTGGACACTAAGCGATGACAGAGAGGCGTAAACGTCGCACTTGGAGCGATGATGAAAAGCGCATGATTGTTGCGCAGACGCTTATGCCGGGCGTGTCTGTTTCTCAAGTTGCGCGGCGTTATGATGTGAATGCTAATTTGGTTTTCAAGTGGGTGCGTGATCCTCGGTTTTGCGGCACCAACGATATTGTTCCTGTTGGCCCGACATTCTTGCCTGTTAAGGTGTCACAAAATACGTCACTTTCTGAGCCGGAACGGATTTGTTCTGAGGGGCTGGGCAAGGTCAAGATCGGCTTGGCGAACGGCAACCATCTTGAGATCAGCGGCGATTATGACCTGGATGTCATTTTGCGGTTGGCCCGTGGTCTTGCGGGTGGTCTCGCAACATGATCCCGGTCCCCGCACAAACCAAGGTGTGGCTTTGCGCTGGCGTGACCGACATGCGCAAAGGGTTCGCAGGCTTGTCCGCGTTGGCCGAGAAGGTTTTGAACCAGGATCCGTATTCGGGCCACCTTTTTGTCTTTCGAGGTCGCCGGGGAGACCTGATCAAAATCATCTGGTGGGATGGCCAAGGGGCCTGCTTGTTTAGTAAACGGCTGGAACGTGGCCGCTTTGTTTGGCCCTCGGCCAAGGCCGGAACGTGGGTGCTCAGCCCGGCCCAATTGGCCATGTTGCTGGAAGGCATTGACTGGCGGGCGCCGTCCAGAACATGGCGACCACTGAGCGTTGGATAAGGGGTAAAAAGGCCGATATTTACCGCCCAAAAAGCATTCTTGGGATTCCATTTTCAGGGCTGATCTGCTATAAAATAGCCATGCTGAATAGCGCTCAAAACCTCCCCGATGAACCCACCGAACTCAAGCAATTGGTCGGTATTTTGGCTGATGAAGTTAAATTTCAGGCCCTGTTGATCGAGAAGCTTAAGCATCAATTGATGGGCCTGCGTCAGCACCGTTTTGGGTCGAGTTCTGAGGCTTTGGATCAGCTCCAGTTAAGCCTTGAAGATGAGGAAGTGGCGAAAGCCGCAACAGATGCGATGCCGCAAGCTGATGGTCATGCAGCTTGTGATCCAAAGCCAAAGGACCAACCTAAACGCAAGCCACTACCCGAACATCTGCCTCGTCATGAAGAGGTTCTTTCTCCCGGCGATGCGTGTGGTCACTGCGGTGGAAAACTCAAAACATTTGGCCAGGATGTGACCGAGGAACTTGAATATGTTCCCGGTCGTTTTATCGTAAACAGTATCGTTCGACCCCGTATGGCCTGCGCCTGCTGTGAGGCCTTTCATCAATCCCCACTTCCCTCACGGCCCATTGAACGCGGCCGTCCGGGGCCGGGGCTGTTGGCCCATGTGTTGGTCTCAAAGTACGCCGATCACCTTCCCCTTTATCGGCAAAGTCAGATTTTTGAACGTGATGGACTTGATTTAGGGCGATCCACATTGACCGATTGGGTAGGCAAATCGACGGCTCTTTTAGAGCCTTTGGCCGAAGCCATCAGACGTCATGTTTTACAGGGACAAGCGATCTTTGCCGATGACACCCCGGTCAATATGTTGGTGCCCGGGGCGGGTAAAACCAAGACGGCAAGACTTTGGGCTTATGTTCGAGACGAACGCCCTTGGAACGAACACGCGCAACCGGCCTCATGGTACCAGTTCTCGCCCGACCGCAAAGGGGCTCGTCCCAATGCCCATCTCGCCTCTTATAAAGGCTGGATGCATGCCGACGGCTATGCCGGATTCAACGACCTGTACCGCAGCGGCAACGTTCAGGAAGTGGCCTGTATGGCTCATGTCCGTCGCAAGTTTGTTGATGTGCATAAAGCCGAAGGATCGAGCATCGCCGAACATGCCATTAAACGCATTGCCAAACTCTATAGCATTGAAAAAGATGTGCGAGGACAGACGCCAGACCAGCGCCGAGCGGCACGCCAGGAGAGAGCAAAGCCGTTGTTTGATGAATTGGAAGATTGGTTACAGGACCAACTGCCGAAAATCTCCGGCAAATCTCCTCTTGCCGGGGCGATCCGCTATGCCTTGACGCGGATGAGCAAAATGCGGGCCTATCTGGAATACGGCTTTTTAGAACTCGATAACAATGCAGCAGAACGTTCCATGCGCCCCATCGCGCTGGGCCGTAAAAATTACCTGTTTCTGGGTTCCGAGCGTGGCGGAAAAGCCGCCGCCATCGCCTATACCCTCATCGAGTCTGCCAAATTAAACGATGTCGATCCCCAAGCCTGGCTGGCTGATGTACTGAACCGCATCGCCGACCATAAGATCAACAAGATCGATGAGCTGCTGCCGTGGAACTGGGCAACGCCATGAGTGACAAAATCTCACAAAGGCTGCAAGCGTTCTGAACTGAAATTATTAATCGTGTGATTTACCGGACGCTTAC
>Ga0316203_1001488_pt1 | contig 16421 bp, 19 predicted proteins | sample 6monrhotite_MG_FD_204940 | JGI IMG/M metagenome (GOLD analysis project Ga0316203, IMG submission 204940) | Microbial mat bacterial communities from mineral coupon in-situ incubated in ocean water Damariscotta River, Maine, United States -... | ecosystem: Environmental > Aquatic > Marine >... | reverse complement strand
ATAGTTTCCAACTATCTGTCTTAAGCTCTGTTATGATATCAACTACAGTTGTATCTGCTTCCATGTTAGCTTGTTTAGTTGGATCACCTATCCTAATGAACATACCATTGTACTTATCAGCAGCTAGTTTATTAGCTAGGAACTGTGTACCCATGGTATCCTCAAAGAACTTAAGGACGTTTAAGTCATAAGCCATCTTCATGTTATAAGTAGCTGCACCTGACGCTAACTGTTCCCAGTTCACATGTGCAAACTTATCTTCTAAGTCATCAACTTCAAATTGGAACTGATGCGCTTGGTCAAGCACTAACACTAGTTCGCTATCTTGGAACGGTGTAGATGTCAGTGTATCGCCACGAGAGTAGTTCCCGATAGTGATTGTAGGTTCTTTGATGATCTTAACTGTATCACCAAAGGCTGAGATTTCTCCAAAATAGTCGTTATTCGTAATACCTTCTGCAACTGATTCCCTTCGGAACTTCATTAATACATTCTTTGAGAAGATCTCTGGGACCCATACGGAATCAGTACCTGCACCACCAGGGCCTTTTAGATTCGTAGTATTAGTACCGTAGTAATGATCCTGTGTTGCATTATCACCTGTTGGTGGTGTTCCGCCTTCGTAACCTGCCATTTAATATTTCTCCTTTACTGTGTTGTGTTAGTCTGTTAATAGACCATTTTGTGATGCATACTTAATTGCTTCATAGTTTTTCTCGTATACATTTGGGTGCATTGCATTAATCTCTCGACGAGAAAAACGCTTATGTTGTTCTGAGGTCTGTGGTGTCACAACACTTCCATGGGTACTTACGGCTCTAGCAGCCGAAGGGTCATTGTAAGTGGGTTGAGATACTGGAACTTGATTTGTTGACCTCATAGCCTTGTAGAATGTTAGTGCTCGTATGACTTTAGAAGCGTCATGTTCGTCCGCTAACCATGCTTGGATATCAGGGCCTTGCTCGGCTGCCCATTGTTGAAAGTCAGGTGACTGTGAAATAGTACCAGCATCAGGGTGAGCACTTAGTAATTCAGCAGCAGCCGTAGATGCTTTAGATTTATTAAGTTCCTCTTGGATTGGTTGCATGTTCTTTGCAGCAATGTTATGTGCTACTGTCTCAATAACTCCCATCCAATCAGGATTAGTTTCCCCGAAGGCCTTTAATTCTTCATCAGTCTTAGGTGGCTGAAATACTTGTGTAGCCTCCTGTAGTTTAACTCTCATACCGTTCAATTCCTTATCCGAATATGATTGTAGATCTTTGTAACGTTTCTCCCAGTCATGCTCCACTGGCTGTTGTGTTTGCTCAGGTGCAGTACCTTCAGGATTTGCAGGGTCTTGAGGGGTAGATGTCTGTGCTGATTCCAATATCGTCATTTAATTTTCTCCTTGTGTAGTTCCATAACGGTGTACTACTTTAGTTTTTTAATTGTTGCAGGTAAGTCTAACACTTTATCTAGTTGTAAGATCCTACCTTGTAAGTTGTTAATCTGTCTGATGTCCCTTGACTGAGCTAGATCTTCTAAGATGTTCTCTCTTTCAGAGATGAGGTAATCTTCAATCTTCTCCCAGTTCTGTGAATGTACCACTGGTAACATCCGTTTAATAATTTCTGTATGTTTCATTGTACCTCTTAAAATAATAGGTTGTTTCAAGTTGGCGGGGGTTAACGACAACATCCCCACCTAGTCTTAAATTAATTAATAGGTTACAGTAGCCCAGTCGGATTCCTGTAGGTTTATGGCCCTTGCTTGTTTATCTAATCGTTTAATTGTTACATTCTTTATTGTAGATAGGAATGCACCTGATCCATCTCCCCTTGCAAATCTTACAAATGACTGATCAGCAATGAAAGTAAATGAATGAGTACCTACAGAATCTCCGTCTAATCTAGATGCACCAGCAAATACTGCAACATGATCCAATCCAGATAATGAAACTACCTCAAATGAAAGATAATAAGCAGTACCCACTTCTGTAGCTAATGTATTCTCTAAGATATTAAAGGATGTATCAGGGGAATTGATTGAATAAACACCAAGCCCTTCATCAGTCCAATAGGTTCCTACTGTTGATGGTGTCTCATTCCACATCTCACTCCCCAACCCATCAATATCACTACCTTGCTCAATGTTACCTGCTGTTTGTACTAGGCCACATGAGTCAATCCTTTTGATTGATACATTCTTAATGACAGCATCAACCACATTACTACCATCCCTAGAGAACCCTATATAATCTCCAAAATCAGAAATAGGTAGCGTGTAAGTACCGACACTTGAGAAGCTGAACCTGCCTCCATTACTAGTTTGGACTTTCATACCGTTAGTTATGCTGACCACTTCAAACTCCACCAAGGCAGTAGCAATCCCAGTTAATCCAGTTATGGAAATAACTTGCAAACTACCATTACCATTTAAGGTGTAACTACCATCCAAATTATCAGACCATCCACCACCAATTATAGGACTTGACCATAACTCACTACCTAAACCTAAGGTATCACTACCTATCTCAGACCACGTTAAGGCTGTGAAGGCTACTGCCGTTCCATACCCATCTGCTCGTCGGATTGTTATATTTGAGTAAGCATATGTGACTGGTGCGGGGGCGTTGCCAGCGTCGAATAGTAGCGTTGTCGTTGTAGAGTTTGCAGTAAATATTATCCTAGGTTCCGCAGTATCGTCAGACGTATATATAGTACCGTTCCCGTCAACACCGTTGCGAATAGATAAAGTAACATTTGTAGTTCCAGCAAAATACTCTCTATCACATTTGAGTAGGTACGTCTTACCTATCTCTGTAGTGAGGTTTATATACACTCTATCCAGATTGTCAAGGTTACTCACCGCAGAAAACCCTGTTGACTCTTGTGATATTGTGATGTCTTGTGCCGTACCTACGTTTGCAAAGTCATATAACTCACTCCCCAAACCATCTACAGCAGAACCTATTTCCCTCCATGTTGATTCTGTGAAGTTTATAGCTGTACCATCAGTCTCGCCACTAGGATCAGCATTATTCCTTATCGCAGGGTTATGTATGAATCCATTATCTATTGGGTAGTTGTATACTGAGCCGTCGTTTACCTTTAGGTTGTAAGCAGAGGTGCCCCTGTATGTTGCACCCCTCCTTCCTAAATAACTAAAGGATATAACCCCTGACCAATCGCTTGCTGTATCTGAAATCCCATTCACAGTTAGTGTGGGGGAGTTTTCTATTGATAGTGTTATTTTTAATGGTTCTCCTACATTGTAGGGTACACTAAGTACATTACTAACTACACCACCTCTATAATAGAAAGCCCTCACATTACCTAAGAAAGTGTCTATGTATAAACCATCCTCCGCGCCCGATGTTATCGAGTTTGAAAGTATGTCATCATCAGTAATTGCTTTTAAAATCTCAATACTAACTGTATCACCTATTGTTAAATCTATTTGAGGTATTGTTATATACTGACTAGTACCATTAAGAATAGCAACTGTCCTTATAGTATCGGTACCTTCACCAGCAGTATTCCTAATGATAGGGTCATTAACAAAGCCATCATCTATTGGATAGTTGTATACTGAGCCATCATTGAATTTGACATCATATATAGGGAAGGTTGCATGTTCTAGATCAGACTCAGGGTGAATACCTATCCTACCTATATTCATAGTCTCAGCCGTTGCGGTCAGTACTAAGGTATGTTCTTGACCATCGGTCGGGTATGGAGTTACCCCAGATGTTATAGGATTACCATCAATTGTAGCAGTACACCTCTCTAGGTGAAAGAAGTTAGTAGGAACACCAGCAGACATTCGGATGGATGTTCTTTGTGTATTATCTAATCCTGTACTACCAATTAAATAGTTACCACTTATTAAGGTAGCAGTAGGCGCTATGAATTTTAAAGATACAGTATCACCTATATTCATATTAACTGCGGGTATTGTTATATACTGACTGTTTCCTGCGGATGTAGCTACTTCCCTGATAGTATTAGTCCCCAAAGTCCCTTGGTCCTCTAGATACAAATCAGTAACCTCTTCATCCAACAAGAAAGATCTATTGTCAGCAACAAGATCCCAGATCTCCAAGCCACTCTCCTGCCAGTCACCAGCTAAATCTCCCCAACGTCTACCAATAGAGTAGAACTTATTATCACCTGTAGTAGTCATAACAACCTGATGAACTGCACCATCCGTAGGCATAGGGGTTACATTGTTAGTAATAGCAACCCCATCAAGAGTTATAGTACTTCCAGCTCTAAATAAGAATAAGTTAGATGAAGATACAAACAAGTTACATCTATTAACATTATCAGGACCACCATCTACTAAGTAAGTAGTTGATGTGAATGCTACAGTAGGTGCCCGGAACTTAAAGGATACAGTTTTACCAGCGGGCATGAGTAAAGGTTTATTTAATATAGCACTACCTTTAAATACTTTCCTCCTTGAGTTTACCCCAATCCCCTCAAGGTTCCTAAGCCTCTCACCGGTCCCCTCGTCCACAGGTATTGTAAGTTTCCCTAGATTAGTTGAGTTAATAACTATATCAAAGATAGGGAAGTTAGCTCTACTGGTTGAGTTAAAGCGTTGCCCAAAGAACCTAAGGCGCAAGGGTGCTTTAGCTGTATAAATGATCCTATGTTCTTTATTATCTGTAGGTGCTGTAGTAGCCCCTGTGATAACTACACCATCCAAGGTAGCTTCCATATATGGGTCTTCAATCCCTGCGAAATTAGTTGAGGCAGAATCAATAGCCAACGTAACATCACCTGTAGAGGCAGCGGCAGTTGTAGTACCTGACAATAAGTAACGTAATGCTTCACCAGTATAACTAGAGGGGGCTATGAAAGTAAACTCAACTGAATCACCAACAGATAAGATAACTGTCTCACTGAGTTCTATATAATCACTAGCTCCATCAGGATTATAAACTGTCCTCGCCTTGGAGAACGTAGGGGCTACTAGGTTTCCTTCATCAGGATCTCCAAACCCTGAATATCCTAAAGCTCCCTCAGGGGCATAGACCCCCGGGAATAATGTTGGCATAGGTTATACCTCCTGATCACAATGTACTACGTAATTAGATACACCCACTATAGTTATTTCATTAGTAGGTACTGCCTGAGGGGAGTAGTGATGTCCATCCGCTAAAGGTATTTGAGCACCTCCGGGTCCAAAGGCTACAGTACCAGAACCTCCAGTCATTACGACGAAGAAGTGACTACGTGTATCATTAGGAGGGAATACCGTAGTACCTGAATATTGTTTAGTCTTAGCTGCTGTCTTTACAGGCTGGGTCATATTACTTATCCTCCTTCTTAGTTTTCTTTTTGGTAGCAGGTTTCTCCCTGACGGGTTCATAACCGTTAGCTCTATGACCTACAGCAATCATTAGTTCCTTAGATAACTTAATGAACTTAGGGTCATCAACTGTAAAACCTTTACCTTTGATATCTGATTTAATTTCTTCTACTGTTCTCATTCTTCTTTCTCCTCTTTCTCATCAATTAGCTTTTGTACTATTCTCTTGTAGTTTTCATCTAAGTAAGGATTAGTTTCCCCTACTTCCTTAAGTTCCTCTAAAGTCATTATACACCTCCTCCTTCTTGGACACCGGCAGGATTACCAGCACCTTCAATATTACCTGTAAATCCTTGATCACCCGGAGCAGCAGGTACGCTACCACTAACTCCCCCGCCTCCACCTTGAGGGCCGCTCTGAGCTGCTTGATTCATGGCCATTAACTGAGCGTAGACCATGGCTTCCTCAGGGCTATTTAGGATCTCTTCAGGGTCCATATCCATCTGTACAGCTAAATCTTTAACTATTGTTGGTAACTTAATCAATGGAGCTAACTGCGGATTAGTTGATAACTGTAAGAAAGTTTGTAAGGATTGTGATTTCCTTTCCTTAGATATCAAGTTGAATGAACCAAGTGCTTTAATCTCTAAGTCACCTTTGATATCTTTATGTTCCTCAGTGTTAAACTGCATGTTCCATTGGAAGTAACTAGTTGCCATAGGTTTCAATAGGTGGTCATCTATATTCCTAATAACATTCTTAATAGACATACTAGCAGAATCCATAAGCATAGATAAACCAGAGGCAGTCCTACCTGTTCCTGACACACCCGTCTGGCCATGTAGGATACTTTGGATTCCCGTAGCTTCGTCAGCCATTTGTCTAAACTGCGTGAACATCTGCATATTCTGATGCGCCACAAAAGGTATCTCAATTGCATTAATCGCATTACCTGTCGCCCCCCGTTGTCTTGGCCAAACCTTACCGGGATATATCTTCATGTCAGTCTCACTGGCTAAAGCAGCAGTATCAACATCCAACATAACATTACCAGCAAGCATAGCATTCTCAACTGCTAATCTAGTCATACCATTCATTAAGGCCTGTAGGTCTTCCATTAACTCTGGGATACCAGTACCATATAATGAATAAGGATCTTCCTCATAAGGGAATAAGAAGTAAGGGATCCTTGCAGGTAGGAAAGGGTTGATGTTAAGTTTTAATATCTCACCACCAGATACCCAAGCATTAACCTGTACAGTATGCCCTGCTTCCTGTGGTACATCTAGCATATAGATATCCCTAGCTTCCTTACTTGATATGTAACCCCAGTACTCTAGGACTTCATATAAGTCACCTTCAGTTTCTGTTTCCACATGATCTCTGAGTTGATGTTCATGTGATTCTTTAATGTAATTACCACCACCAGCTAATAACCTATCAATAGGAGCTGGGTCAAAGCCTTGGATCCTTAAGTCACTTAGTCTCTGGAAGTTCATTCTGTGTCTCTCAATAACCCATTCAATGTCTTCAGAGTTATAGGCATTGGGATCTACGTATAAGTCCCATAGGGATACAAAGGATACCGCAGGGAAGTCTGTTTGTTTAGCCTCATACTTACCCTCAGTCCATGAATTAGTTACCTTAGTCTGGGTAAATGGCCCTTTCATAGCACCAGTACCTAACATACATAACTCATATAAGGATCTACGTAATCCCATCCTAGCTTTAGATTCTGTTAGTTGATCATGGATCATCTTCTCCATCTTCCTAGCAGCTTGCTTAGCAGGGGATAACTGAGCGCCAGTACCAGTAGCGTCATTACCTTCTTCAAACATCTCTTCCTCTAGTCCCTTAGAGTATGCATCCCCTATCAAGGAAGTAATATCTGATTGCTTAGCTCCAGGAGGTAAGTCAATACCATCACCATTAAACCCTACATCTAAGGAAGCTTCAGGTCCTTGGCTTGCACTTTGTTCAGCCTTAAGGTGGACAAACTCCGCAATACCTTCAGGTACTGGGGTAGGCATTACTGATATAGGGAACTTATCATTTGAAAGTAATGCTTCATTGATCTGGGCATATGCTGCTTTGGTCTTAGTAGTTGTTGTCCTTACGTAAATGTCAGCTACTTCAGACTCTGGTCTCATAGATTTACCACTATCTGTGGCTCTTACTGCATCTAAGTTCTTTAACCATTGATCTGACTTAGGACGTCTAGCTCTATCGGCCTGATGGAACTTCTCTTTGATTAAGGATATTAAAGGATTCTGTTTCTCTAGTAGTTCATCCTCTAATATGTTATCTTGTTGTTCAGCCAAAGTTATCTATCTCCTTATGTAAAATAATTATTGTACTTAGCCCAAGAAGCATCAGCTTTAGATTGCTGTAATATACTATCATGGGTAATAGTTTTAGGTCTTGCCATACACATATATCTAACACAGTCTAATAAATCCCAGTGATGCTTCCTGCCTCTGGAGAACATCCTTGTTTCATCTATATCGTTAGGGTTATTGACCTTAGATACTGCTGACATTAGTTGATCTATTACTTTAGTACATGAATGGTGGATATATAACGCAGGTTTACCCGAAAGGTCCGGGAGTAACCGTTGATTCACCTGTTCCCAGCCAGCCTCTCTGTTTCTATCAGCTGCCCTTGGTTGAAATCCATAATCATTAAGGGTTTCTAGGTGTGAGGGTCCATGGTGTCCTGTTTGTTTGAATAAAGTCCAGTCAATTACCCTGTCAGTTACCCTAGTGTACTTCTCATCTTGTTCTGCTTCCCTCATTGCCATGGCCCAGTCCCTTACTACTGCCCTTTGCATCTCTAGTTCCCTATAGATGTGGATGGCACCTGTAGTTGGGTTGATTTTACCCCATATACAGGAGGCTGGATCTACCCAACCGTAATCCATAGAGGATATTATAGGCCAATGCATAGGTGGTAACTCTTCAGTTATGTGGATAGCCTTGTTGAACCCAAAGAATCCATCAGTTACAGTGTCCCAATCGCCATATAGGAGCTGTTGGACCTGTGCTTTGGGCATTTGTTTAAGGGTTTTCTCATATTCACCATCAGCAGTCAGGTATTTATTATCAAATAATGTAGCAGGGATGAACTTATATGTTATTGCACTAGATTCTTCACCCGGTTGATACCTCGCAAACGTAGTATTGTAGGGTGCAGGGTCAATGAATCTTTGTTTAACCCATGGTGCACCACCGGGGTTACCAGTACACCTGACATAGCATGTAATTTCAGGATCTGTCGTACGTAAACGGGAGAATAGGAAGTCGAAACCAGCGGGTGATTTCTGTAACTGTATCTCGTCCCACGCAATGTAGCTGTAAGGTAGACCAATGTATCTCTCCTTATCTTCTTCCTTATTAAAGAAACCAAACTCTAATGTACCACCACTAGGGAATGTCCATATCATATCTTTCTTATTGTACCTACAGCCCGGAAAGGCCTTAGGGTAGAACTGTTGACTCACAGATATCAATTCCTTAAGCTCTGAGTTAGCCCTACGTAATATAAGGGATCTCATTGCTGGTCTATGTGCATATCTGATTGCATCGAATATTAATGCAAAGGATTTTCCGCCTCCCGCAGCCGGGTCGTTAATCAATGTATCGGAAGTTATCATACTTTGGAGTAGTTGACTTAATCCTACCACGTAAAGCAGACCGAGATATACCTAAATGATTGGCAGCGTCAACTACAGCAGTGAAGCATACGTCTTCACATAGTACCTTACGCGCCCTAGCTGCATTAGCTTTCATAGTACCCTCAAGGGCCTTGGCCTTTGCTGCTGGGTCTTTCATTCTCTCTCGTGTCTTTTCTCTATGAAACTCTTTATACTCTTCAGTATTCATAGATTTCTTGTGGTTCTCACGGGCCTTTTTGTTACTCATAGGATTATAATCAGTCTTCATTAAGTTACTTCTTTTAATTCTATTCTCTAACTTGCAGTTAGGATTAGTCAACGACTCAAGAATACTACCCTTACCTCCTAAGCATTGGTTGTAACTCCAATCAGAAAGGACCTGCTTCTCACGTACCAATACTTCTTCCAACTCATAAGCCTCTTCTATCGTATCAAATTTAAATAATCTAATACAGAAAGCACTTTCATTATACTTACGTAATGCTTTACCGAATGGTGTTGGTGCTCTCTTGTGCTCGTACATTCTTCTTCTGTATCTAGTTGTGATACCGATGTACTGTTTCATTGAAGGGCTTGTATATATATAGAGTGTGTTCATTATGTTCTCCTACTATACTTAATTGAATTGATTAACGACCTGGACTATATCTTCATCTCCTGTTGGAGAGCTAGGCGCTACGGTACATCTTCTCGATGTAGCCTCTTATCCTTGTACTCAAGGAACTTTAGTCTCTGAACTTTACCCATAGTCCTCAAAGAACCTTAGGGCCTTAGCTGCTGATTGTTTCTAGTTATTGATTTTCAAACTGTTACTCTTAGACTTTCATCTTTAGCAGTAGTTCAATAACATAATAAAAATGTCCCAGCAATTCACCTAGTTTATTAACTACACCTCACAGTGTAGGGAGGCACGACAAGTGCTTAAGTTAACCTCCATAGAATACCACCGTCTCATTGGCCGCAAGGAACTCCGCTTGCTTAGGGGTTGGTTCAAATAGTATTACTTCCTTATTGATCTCGGGGTCCCTTTCGAACCTGCCGTCCTTAGCATCCTCCTTAAGTTTCTCAATCCTACTATCATGTAGACCTGCTTCCTTGGCAGTCATCTTACTATCTTTAGCATCCTTCCTTAATGCCTTAGTCTTCCTAGCGATAGCCATGTCTTTCTTTTTCTTTTCCTCTCTAAGCTTCTTCAGCTTAATCCTTTCCCTCTTCTGTATCCTCCGCTTCCTTTGCCATTCCATCCGTTGTCTATTGGATGTAGCTTTCGCTGAAACACCAGCAGGTAAAGGTTCAAATAAATCTATCTGGTTCTCTATCCGGTCTAAAGTATTCTGTAGGGTTTGGGTAGTCATGTTCTTCTTCACTCTACCAAGCATTGTCTGACAGGCAGCTGTTAAAGTCATGTTCTCTTTAAACCTTACTCTATCTAAGATTTGTAGTAAATAATAAACATGTTCTTTAACAGGTATTCCATATCCTTTATTATCAGGACAGGGGAGATAACCAACAGGTATTTGATATTGGAAATCTCTGGAGTCTGTTAGGAGTCCTTCGATGGACTCTAGGATGTCACTGTTGAGTGTCTCCCATTCTTGCAGGGTAGAGGGATCTATATCTAGGTTGATTCCTGCTATTATCATTCTTGATCTGCCTCCGTTGATATCATGTACTTAGGATCTACTACTACTTTATCTTTAGCAGGTAGCAGGATGATTGGGGTTTCTACTTTAACATCTAACTCAGATGTAATTGCTTTACTAGCACCTATCCTATCTAAGATCTCACTAGCACCCTTAAGCCTTAATTCACCTTTGGGGATAGTACCATCATCATCTAGGGCAGAGGACATTGTTTTAACAGCTTTATATGACAGGGAAGCTAATTCAGTTTTAACCATATCAACTATCCTATCTCTATTCCTAGCCTCTATCCTACGGCCTGTTCGCAGTGGTATATCAAGTTCATGACAGGCAGCCCTTAAGCTCCCTAAGTCAAATAATAACTCACAGAATAACAGGTCCCTCTCTTCTACTTCTTGTTTAGTCATAAATTACTCCTTATATATAAAAAAATCTATAACACAGAATGCTATAGATTTGGGGGATCCATTAGGAACTATAAGTCCTTTAGGGATTATAAGTCCTTTAGGAGATGTTTTTATTTTGTTTAATATCTTTTCCTCTAGCTCCTATAGAAAACACTAACGTAAAAGAAATAAACTAGTACTTATTATTTATTATTAATTTTAATAACTCTACTTCTTCACTAAAATCTATATACTTAAGTTTAAGGTTATTAAGTAAAGTATAGTAGGTCATCTTAGGGATCTTAAGGATCTCCCGGATCTCAGGATTCCTGTACCCTTCCATCATTAATTCTATTACCTGTAACTCACGGGGTTCAAAGATCTTAAGGGTCATTAACCTGTCTACCAGTTGGTACTGGCATTCAGAAGTACTAAGTACCTTATCTTGTTCTCTATCTCTGTTATATTTATTAACTACAGACTCACAGATATCAGATTGCTTCCTATAGTTATCTATACATACAAACATCACTGCCTGTCTAATGTAGGCTTTGTTAGCTATCTTTGAGGACCTTAGGACCTTAATGAATACATCACCTGCTAACTCAGTTATTGTCATCCTGTTATAATTATATATCACTTCATCAGGATTGTAGTAACCTGTAAACCTTTTGACCTCCCGGGTGATGAAGGTTAATAGTTCTTCAGGGTCTTCGAATGTGTGTGATCTGCTATCTAGGTTCAATTGTATTACTCCATATAATTAAAAGGAACTACCATTATACCACAAACCCCTGTAGTTGTCAAGTAGTTTCTTTAGGAATCCCCCAAGGAATATACAAGGGATACACAAGGGTTTACAGGGACCTAAGGACCTAAGGATCTAAGGATCTATAGGGACCTAAGGATCTATAGGGACCTAAGGATCTATAGGGACCTAAGGATCTATAGGGGTGTAGGGTACTTTGATTCACTGTTAAATATTATATCCCATGCTAAACCACTATGGCCACCCTACCGTCCCTATGGCCTTACTGCTCCACGGCTATCCATCCAACCATCTAGACATCTAAACATCCCTGCCCCTACCCCTCTAAACCCTTAGACCTCTAGACTCCCACAGGCCCACAGGTCTAGAAGTCTATCCATCCATACCTCCAGCATCTAGAAGTCTAAACCCTTAGACTCCCAAGGATCCACAGGTCCACAGGTCTAGAAGTCTAGCAGTCTAGCAGGGTTAGCAGGTAGCCTTAGGGGACTAAGGGTGTTAATGTCAGGGTGTTGTGGGATATTACAGGGGTTTAGGGGACAGTGCTCTGTCAGCCCCTTAGCCCCTTAGATCCCTACAATTCCCTTAAACCCCCTACAATTCCCCTTAAACCCTTAAGTTACACACAGTAATAGAGACAGTATTAACAGGACCAGACAGGGCTAGAGGATACAGGATATGGGGGATCCAGCAGGTCAGCAGGTAAATAGCAGGATATAGCAGGTTTAGCAGGATTATAGGACTATAGGGCTAATAGTAGTAGGTTTATAGATATACATTATAATGGATAATAAAGTTCTTATAGGTATAGTAATCAGTTCACAGTGGTTTATCCTTATAGAACATCAACTTACAAACTATATTCAATTAATTTCAATAAAGTTGTTTACATCTAAAATCATCGGCGTATAGTGGTCGTTGTCAGCAGGGAGAACAACCCCTTAGACCTTAAAGTCTACCTCCAGAACATTAGGAAAAGAATTTAAAGTTTTATGTTGACATTAGATTTAAAGGGGTTCATACTCTCCTACATCAACCAAGCAACATCTGGTAGATAAATAAAGTTTAAATAGTTGTTGACTCTCATCGAAAACCTTGGGAGGATACAAATCACAATCTGGTATCATGGTAACACATGGTAGGTTAGCCGCCTTAAGGGTAAAATGTTAGTTTCTAGTCTGTATTGATACAGTAAAATAGTTGCTAAGTGACATAGGGTTTATGCGTCGGTCTGCCCCATGTGAATAATAAACAGAACAGTGTTTAATTTCCCCTCTTTAATCGGAGGATAGTGAAACCCTCTAAATAGTAAGTCTACCTCATAGAATCGTAAAGTTTCTTGGTAGTCTGAATTAGAGACACAGGCACTTAAAATCAAAATAGTTAAAATTTAGTCTAAGCAATAACCCCCTAATCCCCTATAGCCCTTGTGGTTACTAAGGGTTTTAACCGTGGTTATTGCTTGGATTATTCCCCCTAGTGTCCTTTAGATTTAAGGGTATTACGGGGAATAATCCATTTATACGAAATAGTGAGAACAATATCATGTCTAAATTAACTACATCAAATATCCGCTACGTAAACTTAACTCAAGGTACTACACTTAACGAGTACATTACTGAAACTTGTATAAGAGCTAATAAGCTTAAAGACAGAATTCAAATAGCCGCCGTAGGTTGCTTAATGCACTTAGGGAAGCACGGTAATAAACCACATGTATGTGAAAGTGCTACAAACTTGATTAATGGTTTAGGTCAAGGGATACAAACTAAAGCTTTAATAGAGTGGTTTGTTGAGTTTGGCTTGATAGTAGATACTGAGAAAGGCGAAAGTTTTGTTGATGCTAACATTGACAAGCTTAAAGGGAAATTTGAAGAAGCCAAGAAAACTCATTGGGTTTCATTTGCTCCTAAAAAACTATGGGCAGGTTTTAGCTTTGATGATAAGCTTGAGGCTTTATTCAAAGGGGCTGAGGATGCACAAGCTAGGGCATTAAAGTCTGAGGATGAGGCTAAAGTTGTTGATATTGATACTAATAAACTACAACTTATGCAAGCCTTATCTGCAATGTCAGGTGAGCAATTACAGAATGCAATGGCTGTGCTTAGAGTGGGGCAGACTACATCTACCGAAGAAGCAGACCAATTTGCTACTGATACAGTGGAGTACGTCAGGGAGACAGAATTAACAGATACTGACGATGAATCAGTTAGTGACGATTTGAAAGCAGCATAGTAATAAACTCAAAGCCCTTAGGTCCTTAAAGATCTAGGGGCTTTCATGATTATTATTTAATTAAGGTAATTAACTATGACTAAATTAAGAGAACATGAACTTAAATGGTGTAAAATAGTTAAACACAGGAAATTACTTAAGGCTGCCGCCGGTATGGTATCCAATAAAGTATGGCTTAAACTTAATAGAGAATTAATTAGATTATCAATAGAATATTAGTAATAAACTCAAAGCCCTTAGGTCCTCAAAGATCTAGGGGCTTTCATGATTATTATTTAATTAAGGTAATTAACTATGTACTACTCAACACTATTAAGGCCCATAGCCCTAAAAGCATCTGGATTCCCTCAGTTCTTAAGGGACTCTAAGTTTCTTTGTATAAAAGAGTCAGTTAGATACCCTAGCAGACGGTTGCTTAGTGCTATATATGAGGCTAACAAGGAATGAGGTTCATTAAGTTACCAAAGCAACCCCTAAGTCTTGTAAACATCGGAGGTACTTTTTATGAAGTCCCTAGTGTCTATAAGAAACTTGGGAAAGCTAGGGTCTTAAGGGCTTGGCAGGAAAATAGATTGGTAAAAGCTAGTAATAGACTCATAGCTACTTTAAGAGAGTAGTTATTATGATTATTATTAACAAAGAGATTTAACTATGATAACCTTAGAATACGTAAGGGCTATGGGAAGGGGTTCTGTACCTTCATTAGATAGCCCTTTAGCGACAGTTACTAAGAATGGCTATGCTTTACGGCATGTAGACCCTAACTGTTTTAACTAGTAATAGACTCAAAGTCACCTTATAGTGGCTTTTATGATTATTATTAAATAGAGGGGGGGTTTAAATGCAACTTAAAATCTCATAATGTTACCCGTTACTGAGCAAGGTGTTAGCTCTATGAGGTAGAGTATCCAGTAATAAACTCAAGGTTATTAGTGAAGTAATAGCCTTTATGATTATTATTAATAAGGACTAATAACATGAAAGTTAAAGTAACTGTAAAAGCAGATAAAGCAGGTCAGTATATACCTTATATAAACTGTCAGGCTATGTTGTGTGGGTTACAGGAATTATATTGGTACATTGCTAATGATAAAGAGGTAGTGAGGGCATTAAGATGTTCATAACCCTTGTAACTATCTTAGCTTTATTCACAGTGATACTAACTGTCCTATCCCATGAATCCTGTAACCCTTATGAAACTTTAAGGGACTGGTGTTGGTATTGGGCAATTATGTGTTCAGTAGCCATCTTGGTTCTAGTATACATAACTGTTAATAGATAGAATTATACTCAATGCAACTCCCCAGTTGTATTTATGAATGATTCTAGGCTCTAGGGGTCCTGTAAGGGGCTTTAAGGGGTTTAGGTATACAATGGTATTAGGAGACACTATGAAGACCACACACAAGCTTAGAGAGCTTCCAGAAGTAACAGTTGTATCTATGACTGACAGGGTTGTTGTCTATGTAAATCAGTGGGGGCTTAAGGGGGTAATAACTCCTAAAGACTTTAAGAGCCTTTACGAACCAAAGGAGAGCTAAAATGATAAACACAAAAAACACAATTACAATCAAAACAGTAGTAAAATATGTTCCAGTTACTATTAAGACCTCAAAGGGCTTAAGGAATCTTAAAGAAACCTGCCATCAAGCAGGGGATAAAGATTTTAGTAGTACACATTAATGAAAGTCTTGATTGGAAACTCAAAGACTCCTTTAGAATTCAAAAAGAGTCCTAAAGATGGTTGGTGGGAGGCTGAGGGTTTTGTAATAAGCCCTAACTTAAAGACATGCCATGAATCACCTTGGTTTGTTTTATGGATGGATGCTCCAGTATATAAATTTGTAATTATTGAATAACAGACTCAAAGTCATTGCAACCACAGTGGCTTTTATGATTGTTAATTCCTTTGTTTCAAACTCAAAGTCCTTTACTAGGGGCTTTTATGATTGAAATATGTTTTTATTTAACATAAACAATTAACTTTAACTATTTGGAGGTTATATTTATGAGTAACATGTATATAATGCAAGATTCCAAGAAGATTGAACTTGAGTTTTCAACGTACCCTGACGGTACTGAGAACCTTAAAGCCTTTGAACTTCCCAGTGAATCAAAGTGTTATCTAACTATTAATGTAAAAGAACCCAACCGTGATTTATTCAGGATTATGTTAGCCCGTGAGGCTTTAGATAGCTTAAGGATAGGGAATGTTGTATTAAACATCCCTTATCTACCACATGCTAGAGCTGACCGTGTGTTTAAAGGTTACATGGTAAGCCCCTTAATGGTCTTCCTTGAGGCTTTAGATAGACTACACTTCGATGAAATATTGGTCGAAGATGTACACTCTAAAGTTGCACCTAATTATACACCGAGTTTAACATCAACATATCAGTTCCCTAAGTTCCCTA
>Ga0316203_1001482_pt1 | contig 16485 bp, 17 predicted proteins | sample 6monrhotite_MG_FD_204940 | JGI IMG/M metagenome (GOLD analysis project Ga0316203, IMG submission 204940) | Microbial mat bacterial communities from mineral coupon in-situ incubated in ocean water Damariscotta River, Maine, United States -... | ecosystem: Environmental > Aquatic > Marine >... | reverse complement strand
CACCGCCACCAGAAACCAAAGGCTCTATCAACGCATCCATCGACCCCGCATCCACCTCGCCCTTCTCAAACAACGACAGCACGGTCAAGCCCATCGGCCCGTTGGCACTCATGTTCGAAACATCGTCACCTGATAACACAAACAACGACCCCGCAGGCTCAAGCACCGTCCCTTTCAGTGGTTCACCACCACGGAGCGCGATTGTGAGCCCGTTCGCTTCATCGAACGCGAGCTGCATCACAGGCGAAGCCGCCATCGCAACAACAGCACGCTCATCGAGCCCGCTGAGCATCCCAACAGGAGCACGCCCCGACGCGTTCTCGCCAGTAAAGGGCATCGCCAGCAAAATCTCAGTGCCAGATTCGCCATCCCCAATGAGCGCCCGGACATGGTGCGTCCCCTCTCTAGACGACCCGGCACCGGCCTCACCGTTCCCCGCGATCAAACGATCGCCCACCCAACCGTCAACCCGAATACGGACCGCCAAGCCCCACTCATTCTCGTGCTCCCAGATCGGTACAGGAACATCGCCCCGATCGTCAAAATCGCTCTCGAGCACCACACCCAGACCACGCTCGAGGAGTCCGCGACCGCCCTTGGGGCTCAGCATCACCCGCGACTTGCCGCCATCTTTCCCCTTGAGCATCACAAGCGCATAGCGCCCTTGCTCGATCCCGTACACCGCCACCCCGTACACAATCTCCCGAGGCACCGGCTTGAGCTTCTTTCGGAGCGCTTTGAACGAATCACCATCAACCTCCGCCATCACCACCCAGTTCGTGTCCACGCTCTTGATCATCGACAACGGATTCTGAGAGCTTTCATACAGTGAATCGATCAGTACAACTACACGCCCAGACAACAGCTTGCCCATCACCCCGTCCGCGTCGGTCCCAAACAACCCGCCCAACGCCTCCCAAGCATGACGCGACTTCCCGAACATTCCCATAGATCCAATAAACTTCCGCGAAGCACGGCCCTCATCGCTCAACAACTGCTGTGCTGGATTCTCCATAACCGCGACAACATCAACATCGCCCGGGAACGAATCCAGCAACGCCCAAGGCTCTTCGGGCTCCCCCCCGAAACTAATCATCGCGCACAACATAGCGCCAAGCAAGCACAAAGCCCGTGGTAGAAACAAAGAACCAGAATGAATACCAAAGCTATGGCAAATCGGCGATGCGCTCATCACTCGGTGCTTCCCGCGTGGTCTGTTCAGATGCAGTCACAACAAACCCACTCCCCGGCCGCGCATTGATCAGCAACCCGCCCTCGCCGGTAAACCCATGACGATATGAGACAAGCCTGAGCTGGCCGCTCGGCTGAGTCCCAACCGGGTACAGGCTCCCATACTCGCTGACACCAACGCCAGAAGCACAGAACGCCGCGAGGTCGTCCTCGCTGAAGCGGACCACCTGATGATTCATCGTAAGCGTAAACGACTTGGCACCGCTCGGACGCGGAGCCGCGAGCAATCCCTCGAGCGGAGACAGCGACGCACGCAGGATCTCAACCTTGGATTGCACTTCAGCAACAACCTGCTGGGTATCTTCTGTCATCGCAACAGCAACATCATCCACCGGCGTCTCTTGAGCACCCAGCGTCGTCAAACGCGGGTACATGCTCTGCATCCCGGCAACAAGCATCAACCCAAGCAACACGCCCGCCGCGACCGCCAAACGACCGGTCCGCACCCAGCGGCGCATCGTCTTAGGAATAAACCGCTCATGCTGATCGAGCCGATTGAGCACCATGCACTGCATATCAGGCATCGGCACATCGTCAAGATCAAGCGCACGAACCGCCTCGGCAGTCTCAAGCAGCTCTTCGCGACGCCCATGGTCGTACTGCAGCGCGTGCGCAATCTCTTCTTGCATCTGATCGCAGATTTCGCCGTCAAGCGCAGCGTCAATCAACGACTCAGGAATCCGCCCCCGCGGCTCCTTATCAAACTGATCGTGGTCCGATCCCCGTTTCATGCATTCACCCCATCAACAACTTCGTCAGCAACTTCATTAAACTGCCCACCAAAGTGATCCTGGTACAACGACGCGAGCTGCTTGTGCTCTTTAAACAACACACGCAAGCGTCGACGCCCGCGGTGCAGATGGCTCTTGACCGTACCCTCAGGCATATCAAGATGCGAAGCAATCAACGAGATCGGCCAATCCAACTGATGGAACAGCACGATGATCTCGCGCTGCTCAACAGACAGGTGCATGAGCGCCGACTGTATCGCGTCTTTTTGTGTCTCAGACTGTTCAGTGCTGTAAGTTGTCGCGTCGGGCATCGAGCCCTTACCGCCCATCGAACCAACGAAATCGGTGTCGTACGCAGGTTTGGATTTAGCGACCGCGTTCATGTACAAACGCCGAGCGATCGTAAACAACCAAGTCGAGAACCGGAACCGGAAATCAAACCGGTGCAGATTGGCAAGCACACGCACAAACGCCTCCTGCACAACATCCTCAGCCATCTCATGACGCCCGGACATCCGCAGGATGTATCCATACACAGAACGCTGGTGCGCTTTAATAAGCTCACCGGCGGCAGCTCGCTCACCAGCAATCGCCCGCTCAATTAGATCTCGTTCAGTTGCACGATCCATGCAGTAACGCTCCCAACAAGGGTTCTTGTACCCTCAATGATACCGGAGCACCCTTCAATGGGTGCACCTTAAATACGCATATCGCCGTTTCTAGTTCCGATTTGCCACAATTCGCTTTCATCTGTTTCGATCCCCCTCCGATAATTGACAAACCCTGCCTACACCGGTCAGGCGTAAGCAGGGCTGGAGAGAAATCTGTTCGGGTTTTATACAGGATTCACAACTTATGCCGCCTTCGCAGCCGGGGCCTTTCGAGTCCGGCCAACGGTCCGCTGAGCCGGGGTTGCCCGGATCTCGGCATCGTCGATCATCGCGTCTACAAGTTCGAGCGGATGGGCCGCCCACAGATCGGCACCGATCTCCTCAGCCAGGCCCTCGGCCCGGTTGAAGACGCCGCCGCCAACCACAATCTGCGTACTCGGGCACGCCCCGATCTCATGCAGAGAATCAATCATGACTCGGATGTCCGGCAGATCAGAAGGATTCGAGCAGAACATCAACAAGACATTCGGCTTGGTCTCCTGAACCGCCTGACGCACTTCATCGAGCGGCACTCCGCCCCCAGCAAATCGGACCCCGAAACCCGCCGCCTCGAGCAGATCCACAGCCATCTGAGCACCAAGCTCAGACCCTTCGCATGTCCCACAACACGCAAAGACCGTGCGATCCACCGGCTCAGCATTTGATCCCGCGATCAATGCCCGTGAGGTCTGGTCCACAAGCACCCTGAACAACCGTGTCGAAAGGTTGTAGGCAAGTGCAGAGATCTGATCCTCACGATGGAGTTTGTCGATCATCTCGTAGGTTGGCCAGAATAAATCAGTCAGCATCAGCTCGGGTGAAACACCCTCACCGAGTTGTTCGTTCACAATCGAACGAGCCAATGACCGGTTCCCTTCGATCAATGCCTCAAACAAACGCTCGCTTAGTACATGTACACTCATTGGAAACTGTCCCGTCGTTGAAATTCCCTTCCGCCACAATGGGGGTGGGATAAGTTGTGTTCCTAGGCGACGACGCCGCAGCCCAGACCCAACCTATCGAACACACACTCAGTTCTTCCCGAGTACATAACTCTCCACACACCTGTTTGTGCGCACCAACACCAAACCGCCCCTACGCCCACCAAAGCCCGTTATTCTGGGACCTTTGTCGTGATAGAGTCCGAGAATGCGAAAACACCCCTGTTCAGACCACAAAACTAGGGGGATCTATCTAATACCAAAAACACGAATTAGCAATACTTATCACACCCTTAACCCGGCTTTACGCCCGAATAACACGCACAAATCCCCAGCGTCAGCCCCCGCACTCCGATCTCACCGAACCCCGCACCCTCTATACACCCCACCATCTCATCCCGGCTCATAAAGGATGACACCGATCTAGGCAAATATTTGTACGCCCCGGATGTGTCACGCGAGATCCAGGTCGCAGTCTTTGGCATCACCGTCCCGCAGTAGAACCCATTGAACCAACGCACCAACGGATTGCCAGGCGTATCAAACTCCAGAATCACCAAACGCCCACCAGGCCTGAGCACCCGAAAGAACTCACCCACCGCCTTCATTGGCTCCTGCACATTCCGAATCCCAAAAGCGATCGAAACCACATCAAACGATCCATCTTCAAACTGCAGATCCATCGCATCGCCCTGCTGGTAAGAAACCCGATCCTTGATCTCTGTATGCAGCTTCCCACGCTTGTGCTCCGCGATTTCCAGCATCCCCTCGGTAAAGTCCACGCCCACCACAGACTCCGCCCGCGAACCAATCGCAAACGCCTGCGTCAGATCCCCAGTCCCGCACGCAACATCGAGCACACGCTCCCCGTCCTGAACCATCCCCTTCTTGACCGCAAGCTTCCGCCACGCGACATCCCGCCACATCGAATGTACCCGATTATTCAGGTCATACGACCGCGCAATCGCATTAAACATCGCCTGAACCTTGGCAGCCTTGTCATCATTCTGATGCAGACCGCCCAGCTCAGAATCATCCCATGCTGGCTTCGTCTCGGCATTGGCTTGTATTGGAGCTTCGTTCATGGCACAATCAGTGTAGACTAAGACTCAGAGATCACTCGCCGACAAACGGAGAATCAGTATGAATCGCACACTCAAAGCCCTCATCACCATCCCCCTCCTCATCCTCATTGCCCTCCCCACCACCGGCTGCACCGTCAACCCCGCCACAGGCAAGCGATCCTTCACACTCATGTCATGGGAAAAAGAGAAAGCCCTCGGCCTCGCAGCCGCCCCAGAGATGACCGAAGCCTTCGGCGGAGAAGTCCCCGATGCCGCCATCGGTGATTACGCACATTCAATCGGCACCAAACTCGTCACCGGGATCGAAGAAGGCGTCCCCGATCTCGACTGGGAGTTCACCGTCCTCAACTCGCCGGTCATCAACGCCTTCGCCCTCCCCGGAGGCAAGGTCTTCATCTCCCGCGGCCTCGCCATCAAACTCGATTCCGAAGCCGAACTCGCCGGCGTACTCGGACACGAGATCGGCCATGTCACCGCAAGACACTCCAACCAACAGATGTCCGCCCAGCTCGGGATCAACTTCGCCATCGGTGCTGTCGCGGTCGGCGTCGGCATGTCGGACCCAGATTCAGAAGTCCGCAAGTACGGCCAGCTCGGACTCCCCGCCGTCGCTGTAGGCAGTAACTTGTTCCTCCTCCGCTTCGGACGCTCAGAAGAACTCGAAGCCGACATGCTCGGCATGCGCTACATGACCCGCGCCGGATACAACCCACGAGGCCAACTCGAAGTCATGCAGGTCCTTGCCGCCGAAGCCACAGGCGAGCGTCCCCCAGAATGGCTCTCGACCCACCCACTCCCAGAATCCCGCATCGACCGCATCAACGAATACCTCGCCAACGAATACGCGGGCACCCAAGACAACCCCAGCTTCGTCACCAACCGCGCCCAGTACAAATCAAGCATGCTCGACCGCCTTAGCGCCCTCCCACCAGCACCAGAACCCACCCCAAACGAGCAGGCCCAAGCCAATGCGTATCTCGATGCATCAATCTACTGCCAAGAGTGCCGGACCAACTAACTACAGCTTCTCGTTGACCCGCCGGACAATCTCTTGGTAGTTCTCGCGGTAGAACCGCGTGTACTCGATCTCCAACCGGACCTGCCGGCCTTCCTTGCGCCACTCGTTCCGAACATCGCGGTAAGTCTCTTCCGTGAACGGCACCATCACCCCATCAATCTCGGTCTCAGGGAATGCAAAGTACAATCCATCAAGCTCCGCAATCTCTGCATCACTGAACTCACCCGACGCCTTCGCCTCCCCCAACGCCTCATACCCAGCCCGGCAGTCCTCAGCAATGTCAATCCCAAAGCACCCCATCATCACCTGCACACCAGTCCGCCATCCCGGATTCTTCACATCCGACACGATCTCAAACGGATTCACCTGATCCATAAAGTATGGAAAGTACTTTTCGTACATCACCCGCCGTACAGGCATCCGCCGAAGCTCGCTCCACTCGGGCCCCATCGGCTCGCCATCAACACCGATCGGATTATCCGGGTTGTCTTTACTGAACTGCCACAACGCCTGCGCTTCTTCGGTCAAGCAGAACCGCACAAAACGCTTGGCAAGTTCAGGATTCGGCCCACCGTTGATAATCGAGATCGGATCCGCATCCACATACACCGCCCCCTCCGGCTCCTGATACCCAACCCGGTCCCCGCCTCCGGAGTCCTTGATCATTTGTGCCTGGCCGCGACCGTAAAAATCGATCGCCAGTCCCGCCGCCGCTTCCCCGCTCGACACATCAATCGGCGGCTTGGTTGACGCATTGGTAAAGTACCGTGTATTGCCGCACATCCCCCGCAAAATCCGCCAGCCCTCGGTCCACCCTTCATTCCCGAGGATCGAATCAAAGGTCGTCGTGATCGAACCCGACTGGCGAGGGTCAGCAAGCGCGATCCACCCCCCAAGCTCATGCTTCATCAGGTCCACAAACTGCTCAGGCAGCGGCAGCTCGAGCCGATCGCGGTAGGTATCCCGGTTGTACACAATCCCGAACGACGACAACGCCGTCCCGATCCAGTACTGCTCCGGGTCATACAATGCCTGAGGCCCAATCTCATTAACCCCAAAGATCTCATCGAGCTCGTCCTGCGAAAAATCCATCGGAGCCGACTGCGACACCGTCAGATTCAACTCCGTCGAATCGCTCAGCTTCACCGGCACCGTAGACCCACGCTTGAGCGCCGAGTGGTCATACGACCCCCCACCAAACATCACATCAAACGCGATCGCCCCAGGCTCAAGCACAAGCAGATCATCAACCTCCCCGTTGGCCTTGGGTTCTGAGAACTGCCGCTTGACCGCGTCGGTAAACATCGCCGACAACTGCTTGCGGATCTCGGAAGTCCCCCCGGGCGTGCGGTAATCAATCACCGCAGGCACCCCGTACTCCCGCTCATGCCACACCGAGAACGCCCGAGCAAACTCATCCCGAATCTGAGGCACATGCGGCGTCACCACAATCAACTTCACCGCACCCTCGCTATGCATATCCCCCCGCTTGACCCCGCTCATCGCAAACGGCACCCCAAGCACAACAAGCAAACACAACGCAATCACAATTTGAGTAGTTCTCATGCCCCAAGTTTACCCCTCCCCCGCCCCTGCGGGGGAGGTGGCCGCGCTTCGCGGACGGAGGGGGTCTTTCTTCTCAACACCCCCCGAACCCATCCCCAATCCACCCGTACTATCTCTACATGCCCAAACCCTCGCAGCGAAAGACAGAATGGAAGGACCAATACACCCTCCTCTGCGAATCCTGCGGCTACATCCTCGAAGACCTCGACAAAACCCTCCCCTGCCCAGAATGCGGTAAACCCATCACCGAGTCCCTCCCGGGCTCGCATCAAGGTACCCCATTCCAACAACACCCAAGCTCCAAATCAGCCATCAAAACCGCATGGATGACCATTCACAATCCAAAGCTGATCATCGAACAGATGACATACGACCAAAAACCACATGTCACACCAATCTCACGCTACCTGACCTACACATTCGCCATATGCTCCATACTGCTGATTGCTCCCGGCTTGATGCACTCACTATTCAATCCCACAACTCCCCCCACTAATCAAGCTGGCTTCCATTGGATACTCGGTGCCATCTTCGGATTTGGTGTTCTAGTGATAATTGGATTGATGATTTGGACTTGCTTTTTCATCCTCACATCCATCTTTTCAGTCGCCATCACAATAACTATGCGACTGCTACGCACACGAGGCGACATCAATGTTGCCTGGGTTATCGCTGGCCACGCCTCGCTCGGATGGGCCTTCACCGGATTTATTTGGCTCTGCGGACTTCAAATCGACTCGCTAATTGGTTATCTTGTGCCAACAAACTCCGATTGGGAGAAACGAATCCAAATGGGAATCATGATCAATTCTGTACTTGAACCAACATTCCTCCTCGGCCTCCTCATCGGCTCGCTTGTCTTTATGTACATCTCAGCCCTTGGTATCAAACAAAGCCGATACCTGAATCTTCCTCAACGCGAGGATTCCACCGATGGCTAAACCCACCCCATGGAAGGACCAATACACCCTCCTCTGCGAATCCTGCGGCTACATCCTCGAAAACCTCGACCAATCCCTCCCCTGCCCAGAATGCGGCAAACCCATCACCGAATCCCTCCCCGAACGCCGCATCGGCACACCATGGCAACGAAAACGCAACTACCGATCACTCATACAAACATGGTGGATGACCCTCCGTCATCCAATCCAGACCTTCGACATCATGCATGTAGGACGAGGCGTATCTGATTTCGGGACAGTCCATTCCCTGAGAGTCACAGCAATTATCACTTTTATTCTTGTGTTTACTCTCAATTTCGCTTTCTATTCAAATGGCAAATGGATTGTCTCCAGCATGTTCGTTGTGGTCTTTGCATTGATCATTGGAATTTCAGGGATTGCCATTGGGTTTGTACTTACCGCTATCGAACAAGTGGGACTCAAAGCCATCGGAAAGGCTCGAGGATACAGAATCACTGAGCAATCCGCTCAAGCCATCGTTAATCATGCCTGTGTGGGATGGTCTCTGCTTGGAATAGCTATGGGTGTAGGGTTACTGCTCAAGTTTCATGCATTCACGATCTACGGTCAGTCATACACTACTAGCACTGAATACGCATTCATGGATCTACTTCATAAATGGGGAAACATCATCATGCTTGCTGGTGCAATACCCGGCTTCCTCATCTTCGAAACCTTCGCCTACCTAGGCCTCCGCCGCTGCAAATACGCCAACACGCTCCCCCCGCTGAAAAACGAAATCAGACCACCGATCGTTTAAAAAACGAAACGGTGGCCTGATGGTTGTCACACGCTCAATACAAATCAACGGGGACAAGTAAATGCGATCACGATTGGAGTTCGCTGATGATCATGTTGGCGATCGTTACGAGCTCGTACTTCGGAGCACCGCTGCCGGCCGCAGCGATCAAGCTCTCGCCCAACTCGACCAACCGCTCCGAATCCACATCGATGGATTCGCTCATCCGGTCGGAAACCTTGAAAACAGAAGCCGAGACCTGTGTTTGATCCGGACCATCATCGCCCATCTTGACCCCCCAGCACACAATGTAGTGCTCTGGGTTCAACTTGATCGAGAAACGAATCTCCGCACGATGCTCCCTGACAGAGACCATCTCGCAAGACACCACTATCCCCGTTTGATGAATCTGCTCACCATCGATGGTGTCCAGAGGGATCACGATCTGAGTGCCGGCATGTATGTAGCCAACTGTTTTCAAAATCGCGCCATCCGAACGCAGCGACAAGGCTACCCCAGGCTTCACGCTCTCTTGCACAGTATCTTTGCCAACGGTTTCTCGCACCACCATATCGATCATGTGACCGGATGGGAACTCGAACCATTGATCAGGATCACTCTCCAAGCAAGTCAGTTCAGGACCCACCATTACCGAGGCAGCCGGGTCGGCTGGAGGAGCTGGTGCATTAGGTGCATTTGGTGCAGTTGAGTCAACCGAACCTTGCCCGCATTCAGGATTAGCAATGTCATTTTTTCTCATGTGTGTAGTATCGAATTCCCACCGCCGAGATTCCATCCTGACTGGTCCCCAATCGTACTCAAAGACAGCACAGGCCAGTAGCAGTGCCCATCTTAACACAAGGACTCCGCCCCCCCTCTTATTAATACAAAATCGATTCCGCGACCAACTCGGACCTAGAATCTGCTCAATGAATCCACGAACCCCAACACGACCGATATTCGTAGGCGATAACCGCACAGGGATCACCCAAATCGGCGGCGGGATCGCTCAGGACCATCACCTCGCCAAAGGGCTCACGAGCCAAACCCAGATCGCCCCCGTCTCCGTCCAGACCATGACCGCTGGGTACACCCACGACATCGACAAATGCGTCGCCGAGATCCACAAGCTCACCGCCGCGGGTGCGGACATCGTCCGCGTCGCCGTCCCCGAAAAGAAAGACACAGAAGTCCTCAAAGAGATCATCGCCCAGACCACCGTCCCCATCGTCGCCGATGTCCACTTCCACTTCAAACGCGCCCTCGAATCCATCGAAGCAGGCGTCCACAAAATCCGACTCAACCCAGGCAACATCACCGACCGCTCGCAGGTCGAAGAAGTCATAGACGCCTGCAAAGAAAAGAATATCCCAATCCGCATCGGCGTCAACGAAGGCTCGATCATCGAACGCAAAGACAAGCAAGCCCGAGCCAAAGAACTCGGAGCCGTCTTCTCCGACAACAAGCACGGCTACATGATCGCCATCATGATCGCCAAACTCGAAGAATACCTCGACATCTTCTACCAGCGCGACTTCTACGACATCGCCATCTCCGCCAAGTCCATGGACGCTCAGCTTGTGATCGACGCCTACACCGAAATCAGCAAACGCTTCCCCCACCCCCTGCACCTCGGCGTCACCCACGCCGGCCCAAAGGAAACCGGCACCATCCGCTCGGTCGTAGCCCTCGGCACCCTCCTCGCCAACGGCATCGGCGACACCATCCGCCTCTCCTACGCCAACGACCCAATCTACGAAGTCGAAGACGGCCTCGAACTCCTCTACACCCTCGGTAAACGCGAACGCATCGGCGCCGAACTCATCGCCTGCCCAACCTGCGGCCGCATCCAAGTAGACCTCTTCAACCTCGTCCAACAAGTCAACGACAAACTCAACGAAGACATCACCGTCCCCATGAAAGTCGCAGTCATGGGCTGCGTCGTCAATGGCCCCGGAGAAGCCGAGGGCGCGGACATCGCGGTATTCGCAGGCGACCGCAAGGGCATCATCTATGTCCAAGGCGAGAAGGTCGCCACCGTCCCCGAAACCGAAATCCTCGATCGTCTGCTCAGCGAATGCAAAGATTTCCAATCGAAGGTCCAAGCCGGCGAAGTGAAACTGGGCGAAAAAAAGGTCGACATCGTCCCCCCAGACCCCGAAGGCGAACTCGGCTCAGGCTGGGAGAAGATGGCCGCCCAACATACCCCCCTCACGATCAATAAATCCTGACCTCAAAATGAATCCCCGCCCCCCACAAGGCCCCGTTTATGTGCTACATTCTGTGACCGAACGGAGTTTCTCGCAGTGATCAGTATCCAACGCATCTCGATGGACCACCCCCTGTACCAACAGGAAGTCGCCTTGCGCACCGCCGTCCTCCTTAAGCCCATCGGCTACTCGATCGATGACTACTACAACATGGCCCCCGGCCGCGAAGAACTGTGCGAACACTTCGTCGCCGTCATCGACCACCCTGCTGGCGATACCGTCATCGGTGCCGCCACGCTCTATCCACCGCAAACAGACACTGACGAAACCGCAGGCAAAGTCCAGCAGTTCTGCGTCAACAAGCAACGCCAAGGCGAAGGCATCGGAACCAACCTCATGATCGCCATCGAGGTCCGCGCCTTCACCGAACTCGCCCTCCCCGGTCTCTACTGCCACGCCCAGCTCGACGCCATCCCCTTCTACGAAAAACTCGGCTGGGAAACCGGCTCCGAAATCTTCAAAGAAGCCGGCATCGACCACAAGCGCATGCAGATCATCACCCCACAACCCGTCGAATCACCCAAAAATCCCTAAAAATACACTGGGCAAACCTTCCAATCTCCCTTAGAATGATTCTATGTCAACGACCAGCTCATCCTCCCCAGATGAGTGCTGCCAGATGCCGCACTCCAAAAACGCGCGATCTGTCTTCATCGACAGCGCCATCCGCTGCACCCGCCCGCGCGTCCTGATCTACGAAGCACTCTGCAAAACAAAGACCCATCCCACCGCCGAAGAACTCCACTGCACCGTCCGAAAATCAGATCCAGGCATCAGCCTCGCCACCATATACAACACACTCGAACTCCTCGTAGACCACGGCCTCGCCCGCCGCATCTCAAACAGATGCCCAGGATCAGGCGCAAACCGCTACGACGCAGACCAAGACCAGCATGTCCACCTCGTCCTCGACGACGGACGAGTCGTTGACGCCCCGAAAAATCTCGGCAAACAACTCCTCGAAGCAATCCCCGACGGGCTCATGGCAAAGCTCGCCAAACACGCCGGAGTCGAAAACCTCAAAATCGAAATCGTCGAAGACTCAGCCGCCACCTGCAGCTAATCCGCCCCGCTCAACCTTCATTCTTGTCCCGCAGCGCGAACCGCGCTGGGACTCATCAACAACCCCACCGGGTCCTGCCCGCTCGATACCCCCATCGCACGAATCGAAGCAACCTGCTTGTGCGAAAGCTTCAGCCGCTTCGACAACGCCCGAAACGCAAGCTCACGAGGATCCTCCCGCCGCTGCCCCATCGCACGCATCCAAACCCAGACCAACACCAACGCAGCAATGCCACCCCCCCACGCCAACCACCCAAACGAACCACCCTCTGCAATCCCTACCTCAGGCAAAAACAACTCCGTAGGCCCCGCCTGAGCGATCAACAACACAATCCCATTCCCGTAGCTCATAACGCAGTCTCCATCTCACCGGCCATACCGATCGCCCGCTGGCTCACCAGCATCCGGTGCACGCACTGATCCGCACGCCCGCGAACCCCGTCGTCCCGCTCGCTAATCGTCATCTCATTGAGTGTCATCACCAGATCACGCCATCGGCTCCCCACCATCTTCCGAGTCTTGGGCTCAAACACACGCTGCGCCGCCCACACCCCCGCAAGCCGGTGCAGCACCCGCTCATCATGCAGCATCTCCCCAAGATCTTCCGCCGCCGAATCAATCGTCCGCGCGTCCTGACCCGAAACTAAAATCCGGCGGATCGCGCTCGAACGCACCCGATGATTCTCGTCCCCCTTGTATTCAATCAACGACCCGACCGGCGTGTGCATAGACTCAATCGCATTGGCCACTACCCGCTGATCATCGCTCTCAAGACTCTGCAATACCGCCCGCTTGGCCGCCTCAGACCCAACAGCGCTGAGCCCACGCACAAGCGATGCACTCACCCGAGGCTCAAGCACCCGCTCCTGCGAAAGCGAAATCAGATCCATCTCAAACCGGCTCTCAAGCCCGAGCCCAAGAATCATCCCAAGACCACGCCCCCGCATCGCAGGCTGATGCAGCATCCCACGGATCTCGCGCACAAACCTTGCAGGATCACTCAGATACAACCGCCGCCCCTGCAACCGCGAAGCCGGACAATCAGGCATGTCCATAGACAACCGCGCTGTTTCTTCTTCTGCGATCCGCCGCACCCACGCAGACCCGGACCGGCTATTGAGCCTCGCCATCTCCGTCCTTCGCGACCAGCTCGCCGATCCAACCCCAGGCCCAACACTCCCGAGCGATGACCAACGCATCGCCGCGTGCCGAGCAACAGGTTCAGATTCGTCATACAAGTAATCAACCAGATCCAAAGAGTCCGCAACGCAGCACCCGTGCATCCGAACCATCGGATCAAGATCCGCCATCGCAGGCTCAAGCTCTGTCCTCCGGATCCCCGCATCCAGATCAAGCGCCGTCACCCAACGGATATACCCCCGCTTGGTCTCCGAACTCAGCGAACCAAACTCTTCCCCGCTCAGCATCGGCGCCCGAGCCTCAAGCGTCACCGCCCCCGCTTCCTGCCGGCTCGCGATTCGCACCCGCTTCATCGCCTTGGCCCGCATCGGACGCACACACAGGTGCATCCGATCAAGCACCACCGAATGCTCCGCGATCGTCTCAGCAACCTCAAGCCTCGCCGAGGCCACATTGGCGATCGGATCAATCACCAACCACCGCAACGCCCGCTCCCGCAAGATCGGCGCCGCCGTTGTCCGAAGCACCGTCCGCATCGGCATATGGCTCGGGTGATTCCGCTCGGCAAGCAAACGCCGCATCTTCTCAAACGCACGCCGCTCGATCGCCGTCCCCCCCTGCCGGTCCATCAAAAGCAACGAAGCAAGCAACGGCGATCGACACCGATGACTCGCAAACGACCACGCCGCATCGGCGATCGCCCCAAGCATCGAACACCGCTCAAGCTCAAGCACCGCCGCATCCCCAAGCATCGGCGTCAACGCCCGCTTCCGGATCACATCAAACTCTTCCCCAAGCATCTCCCCATCAAGATGACCAAACATCCGAAGCACCAGCCGCACCAGCGTATTGTCCGCCGCCAACCGCACACTCTGATGCTCATCCCCCAGCATCGAGCACACCATCACCCCAAACCCAGGATCACCTGTGTCACAAGCAATATCAAGCGCCAGCACTCGGCTCTTGATATCTGCATCCTGACCCAGCGATCTGGTCACCGATATCCACCTTGGCCGCCCAAGCGACAACGCAAGCTTCCGCATCTCTGGGCTCAGTCGATTCCACCCAAGCGCAAGTTCTCGCAGCGCAGTCTCCGCTTGCCGAGCCCGCCAGTGTCCCGAAATCGAACCCAGTAGCTCCATCGGCCCAAGCGACCGCTGTTTCATCCCGCTCCCACCAAACCCCGCAATCTCGATCAAACGGAGCGCAAAGTGCTGGCATTCAACAGGTTCGCCGACACGCAAACCCTCACCCAGCGCCGCCACCTGCAAGCGCAGAGGCATCGCCAAGACATGCTTCAAGGATTGGTCGAGTTGGATCGGGGCTTTGCTCAAGTTTGTATTGTACTCGGGATCATTTTCACTCTGGACTTTTCTTACCCAATATACCATTTCTTGTGGTTCAAATGGCCATAAACCTGCTATCTTGTATCACATATGGGAATACAGCCGTTCTCCCTATTTTGGATCAATCGCAAACTTCTCTCTTGAGAAAAACGAAAGATCCGATAACATCATCGGCTGACTCGCCATTTTTCGCGAGAAATTCCTCGGGACAATGTCATCCGATCCCCCAACTGGACACTGGGACCGATCGCAAACACATGGGAAGGAATCCATGGCAACCACAATCAACTCCACAACCCGCCTCCAGTCGTACCAAACACACCTCTACGCACGCTCACTCCAACCAGAACTCTTCGGAGCAGCAGACGCACGCACAATCATCCAAGACTACTACACCCTCAACATCTCCATCATGCCAGGATCACACGCCTGCACATTCAACTCCGTAGACGGCACCGCCACCGAGCATGTCACCGACTTCACCGTAGGAAACTCAGAGATCGGCCTCGTCGAGTCCCTCCTCTGCTCAGCAGAAAAAGACTTCGAGCACAAGATCCCACGCACCAAAATCAACTACATCACCGCCGCCCAGACCGAGCAGCTCACCCCCCACATCTACAACGACACCCTCGACGAACTCGACCAACTCGCCCGCGACCAAGACGCCCTCGCCCACCGATGGAACGACCAAGCCGGCTCCTGCCTCTCAATGGTCGATCACCAAAAATACGCCCAAGAAATCCACATCCAAGCCTACCACCTCATCGCCAACGAAAACCTCGTCCTCCGCACCCAATCAATCTTCGAACTCAAAAAATAACCCACCCCCCAAAGTGAAGAGCATGCCCATCGAAGGCCTCTCTATTCAGGGGCACCCCGCAACAAACGCCGCGAGGAACGCGCTCACATCAAAAAAATTGAAGTTCCCATCACCTTCAAAATCCGCGACCGCTTCCTGAGCCCCAAACGCCTGCAGAAACACAGAAACATCGTCAAAGCCCAGTTCTCCATCCCCGTTGAGTTCAGCCCTGCACAACCGGCACTCAAGATCAAAGACCGACACATGCCCAAGACCACCGAAGGCTAGAGGCGCCCCGATCATCGCAGCGTTCCCGAACAACTCCAATCGTGCACCGAAGAGCTGGTCAGGATCATCGAGCGGACTGCTGATCTCCCCCGATGCATGCCACACCCCGTCAAGAATCCGGTAGATATACACCTTCCCGATTCCATCCCCCGCGCGCGGCGCTCCGATGAACATTACATCTCCCTGAATCTCAATCTCACCTCCAAATAGATCGATACTGTTGGGCTCTGGAGATTCCAAAACATCCGTCTTCAACCAATCACCACCTTCATACTCATACACAAACACCTCGCCCGATCGCCCAAACTCGGATTGCGCCAGATCCGCGACCAACACCATGTCATCCATGAGCCAGAGTTCATATCCAAACTCATGCCCAATCTCGTAGGGAGCCGGCGACAGCTTCGCAGTCTCTTGCCATTCATTCCCATCGAACTCAAAGATGTACACCGCCCCACTCCGTTTGAACCAATCATCGTCAAGTTGTCCTGGTGCCCCAACGACCACACGATCGCCGAAGAGTTTGGGTGACACACCGAATAAATTCCCAGGTGTACCATCGGATGCGGTCAGCTTCTGGACCTCGATCCATTGCTCTCCATCAAACTCAAAGACATACACCCCACCAGGAAAGCCC